>ERZ779932.1062-NODE-1062-length-12166-cov-2.472958_pt1 | contig 12166 bp, 7 predicted proteins | sample MGYA00511064_ERZ779932 | MGnify/ENA primary metagenome ERZ779932 (study PRJEB29588, sample SAMEA1966821) | human gut metagenome | biome: human gut; feature: human-associated habitat; material: faeces | place: Denmark | collected 2008/2010 ...
TGTCCGGAAGTGAAAGCTCCGCAAACTCAGCCGAGGATTCCGTTAAAGCAGCTGACTGTTGGTCTGTACACATGTGGATGCCGTTTTTCTTGCGGGGCAGTTCTTCCAGGGCAAGCTTTCGAATTTTGGAAAGCCAGTAATAATAACTTTTCAAAGAGATATCGTGTTGTTCACACCAGATCTGATTTGTCAGTCCGGAGGCCCTGCATTGCCGTATTACATCCAGCCAGTATTGAAGTTTCACCTGTTTGTCTGGGGTCAAAGAAGAAAGATCCATAAGCCTGCTCCTTAGATTAGATTTAGAGTTTTTAGAGTCAACTCCCAAAACTCTAATCAATAGTTTACATGCAACAGCCAGAAATTTCGATACACCCTCTTATTGGACGCTTACCAACAATAAACGCTTGCAAAGGAATCTTGGAATTTTAACGCCAATGGAAAAACACGAAAATTACTTGCAAGCTGCATAAAAACTGCCAGCAGATAAATTTCTACTGGCAGGAAAAATTTATATTTTTTCAATTGTCTACTTGACGGGGAGCGGTTCATTTCCCGACAGCCCCTTGCAAGTTAAGCTTTGTTATTATTTTTTGATGAAGGCTTTTTCATTTGCTGATGCTGGAAGGTCTGGAGTTGTTCCCTTTGGAACCAGACGAACCTCAATTGCCTCGAGACGTTTTGCGTATCCTTCTGTTCCTGAAGATTCTCCATTCTTAGCCCATGCAAGCCATCCATAATCCTGAACATGAACTCTGTAGTATACATCATAGTTCTCTGCTACATCACCAGACAGTTTGATCTGAATTGCTTCCAGACGTTTACACTGTCCTTCTGTTCCGGATAATGATCCGTTAGATGCCCATTTCTTCTCCCATCCAATATCCTGAACGTGAGATCTGTACTGGATTGAGCTGTTCACTGAAGACGGGAGTTTCATACGGATAGATTCCATACGTTTGCACTCGCCTTCTGTACCTGCCATAGCACCGTCATATACATATGCCTGTGTACCATAGTCCTGTACATGTGTCTGGTATCCGACCAGTCTTGCTTTCATAGCTTCTTTGATAGTACCAATAAGTTCTGGTGCTTTGTCCCCTTTGGTAACCAGCTGAATCCTGATTGCTTCAAGACGGTATCCGTAACCAGCTGTTCCTGCTTCTTCGCCATTCTTAGCCCATCCGAGCCATCCGAAGTTCTCGGCATGTACGCTGTAGTATACGTCATAATTCTTTTCAACTTCACCAGTCAGTTTGATCTGGATTGCTTCCAGACGTTTACACTGTCCTTCTGTACCGGATTTTGCTCCGTCTTTACTCCAGTTCTTTTCCCAACCGATGTCCTGAATATGTGTACGATATTCGATAGATCCAGAAACACCATCTGGTAACTTGATCCGGATTGCTTCCAGACGTTTACACTGTCCTTCTGTACCAGACGTTTGTCCGTCTTTCTTCCAGTCTTCTTCCCAGTCATAATCCTGACGGTGAACTTTGTAAGATACGGACATTTTTGTACTCTTTGTAGCTGTAGCTGTAAATTCCTTACCAGTTTCATCTGTGTATTTAGCAGTTGCTGTGTAGATGATCTGACTGTTCTTGTCTTCTTTAACAACATCTGCAGTTTCGTCATGAGAATCTTTACAACGGCTGCATACGAATGTTGCAACAGCTGTATATCCTTTTTCTTTATCAGCTGTCCATTTCCATCCGTCTTTTTCTGAGACTTTGTAGTCATGACCGAGAGCTGCTACTTCTTCTGTCTTAGTATCTTTGTAATCTTTGCCTTCAAATGTAACTGTAGCTGTGTAAGTAATCTTACCTGCCTCTGTACATGTTGCGCCATCAGATTTCTCAGTTACTTTTGCATCAACTGTTTCTACATGTTTCTCATCATTTGCACATGTAAATGTTGCTGTTGCTGTGTAAGTGTTGTTCTCACCCTTTGTCCAGTTCCATGTTGGTTCACCATACTTATGGCCAAGTGCCGGTAAATCAACTTCTTTTGGATCTGCTGTTAATGTACCGATTTCCTTACCATCAGCATCTGTAACTGTCGCTGTTGCTGTATAAACATCTTTACCAGCTTCTGTACATGTTGCTGCTTTGGAATTCTCTGTATCCTTAACAACATTAACTTTAATCTGGTCTTCTGTTGGTTCATTATCACAAACGGAGCATTTAACACCTGTTACAGATGCTGTGCAATTAGTTACATTGCCATTGTCATCTTTAACTTCGTTCCATGTCCATGCACCTGTGTATGCATGCTTTCCAGCTTCCTTTGCCTCAGTAGTTGTTACAACATACTTCACACCATCAGCTGTCTTATCTGCTGCTTTGTAGTACATAGTCACGCCCTGTTCACATGTACCTGTATGGCCAGCAAGTTTAGCCGTTGCAGTTACTTTTTCTGCAAGAGCTTTCTCAATAGAATCTCTGTTAGCTTTGTTTGTTGCATTTTCATCTGATTCAAGGAGACAATCCAGTTTATTGATCTGATTTGCACAAGTTTCACATTTCAGATTCTGGAATGTAACGCTTGTGTGATCATCGCTCCACTCAGCATCTGTTGCTGTGTAAGCATGTCCTTCTGCTGCGTTCTTCTGAGCTTCATCCCAGATAGCTTTTCTTTTCTCGTATGTAGAATTAGCCTGTTCATATTTGGACTTAACAGGTTCTGTAATACAAGCACCGCACTCTGGGCAAACATAGTTGTCCGCTTCGTTCCAGTTACCGCTATCAGTCTTTGTATAGTATGTTTCATGGAACTTGATGTAATGATGCTCGTGTGCTGTACCTTCTTCTTCAACACGTGTACCGTCTTTAATCAGGCCGCAGTCAGAACAACGTTCTTCTGTAAATGCGTTGCGTCCGCATGTTGCAGGTACAGAAACTGTCTTATAGTTATGAGAATCACCTGTCAAAGTCTTCAAATCAACTGTATCAACAAAGTTTGCAGACCACATGAACTCGTCATTATCATTGCTCTGACTGCCCATGAACTGCTGATACTTCTTGTAGTTTGTATAAGTCGGATTGTAATCTGTCTCTTCGAATTCATAACCGTAGCTGGAATGGTCAAGCAGTTTGCTCTTACCTGAAATGAACGCGAAGTTTGTACCGATTGAAACAACCAGTTCGTCACCCTTCACAGTCAGACCTGCGATTGGATGATTTGTGACAGTGAAATCTGCACTCTTTTCATCTGTTGTTGTAAACGCCATACCGCCAAACAACTTTGTATTATCACGTTTTGCAGATACTGTGTTATATTCCTTCACAACGGCTACTGCACCGTCTGCAGGATTGTAGGAAACGATATCGTTGGATACGTTGAAGTAAATCTTACCATCTGTATACAGTGCTGCTGTCAGACCGATGGATGGGTAAATGCTCTGTTCATCCACAAACTGTGCATACAGTTTGGTCAGAAGATCATTCTTCTCCATCTTACCGTCTTTGTTCAGAACGCTTACAAATGTATCGTCATCATCGTCGTTTTTCTTGTCTGTGAAGTTGATTAGTGTTTCATAATCGCTGTCGCCATCGCCTGTATCCTTATTTGTCAGTTTATGACGAACAATCTTGTACTCTGCAGCCTTCTGGCTCTGATTCATGCTTGTGCTGCTTACTCTGTCAAACAGGTCTGTCGAATCATACATATAGTAAGCATAACCATCTGCATAGTAAACATTACTTGCTGCACGAGCCATCCATGCTTTTTCATATGTTGTATCTGTTGCTTCATTCTGATAAAGTGATCTTAAAACACTAAAGTTACCCTGATACAATTTTCTTGCATCTGTATCGCTGAACAGGAAGAAGACATGGTTCATATCACCATCTGTCTCGACACGATCACGACTCATAACTTCTGTGTAGACATCTGTATAACAAGGGTCTACATAGTACCACTGACCATCCACCTTGACTGCATTCCAGTAATGGTCGGAACCGAAGTCTTCCTGTTCTTCGCCATACATTGTAACGTTGGACTGGAAGGAAATTCTTACAAGGTCAACTGTGTAGCCTGCATTGATATCCAGTGTCTTACCATCTGAACCATAGTACAGTTCTTTGGCTGTCTTCCAGTTATCACATACTTCTGAAGTTGTACCATCATCTGCTGTAACAGTTTTCTTGCTGTCATAACCTTTACTTGGATCTTTAAGATAAATATCTTTATCCAGGCACTGCACAAGATATGAAAAAGCTCTGGAGTAACCCAGACATACAGATGTACCCATACCGAATGCACCAAACTGAGTACCTTCCCAATAGTTAATGACACCAGTTGTCATACCGGTTGCAGCCTGCTTCGCATAGATTGGAATCGCCTGCTTAAAGCTTGTTTCCTTCGTTCCATCACCGTCCATATCCAATGCCGGATCATCGCTATCTAACTGCTGCTGAGTAAGCTGCTCAACAGTCATCGTAACGCCTTCAGAAACCTCAACGCCTTTTTCTTCAGCATTTTTGATAAATTTATCTGCTTCCTGCTTCAATGGTTCTGCTGCGTCTGGAAGGTTTTTTTTCACAAATGCTTCCGGATCCTTCTCGATAGCTTCTTTATTAGCTTCTACATATGCATTCGCATCTTCCTCAGACTGTCCAGCCTTCACCAAAGTCTGAGCAATAGCGTTTTTATAAAATTTTACAAGCAAATCCTGCTTAATGCCTGCATAAATCTGATCATGGAAATTCTGTTTGATCTGTGGTTCGTAAACCTTATAGATCTCATCGTAAACTTCATCCTCATGCTTCTGCTTCTGAGGATCCTTTGCAATCATCGGCTTGTCATCATCTGATTTCTTACCAGAGTTCATTATGTAGGACATATCAAATGTATTGTTATGGGCCAACCAGTCATTCAGAACAAGCAGCTTCTGTGCCTTTGTCTGTGCACCTGATGCTGTAACTGCAGCAAGAGCTTCATCTCTTGCATTTGTTACATCTGGACCATAATACTTAATACCTAACTTATCACCATATGTGAAAGTAAAGATCATACCTGTCAGGTCATCGTAGCTCACCTTGCCATCTCTGATATCCTGAACAGATTTGCCGTCTAAGGCAAGCATCTGACCAAGGATACCAAGACCATCTGTATCATCGTTGAAATCCAGAAAGAATGGATTCTGAACACCGAGTACATTAGCATTGGCTGACCACTGATTCAGATACTGCTGATACATACCAACAACTGTATTAATCTGGTCTTCTGTCAGCTTCTTGGTTTCAGCCTGTTCATCTGCTTCATACAGGTCTGCTGTGCTGATATTAGATTCATTGGATTCTGTGCCGGCTTCTCCGCCAACCATTTCGAGATCCCCCAATGCTTCACGCAGGCTCTGGATTGCCGGATCGCTTTCATCAATCTTTATATCTTTTGTAAGTGCTTCTGCTACAGCTGCATTGGCACCCTCGAACTGGATGACTGGTGTCTGTATTGTAATACCTGAAATAGTTACTTTATTTTCATCAGTATCTGTCTGGGCCACAGCATCATTATCTGTGTTTGAAGAATCAGTAGTTGCTTCTGTTGCATCATCTTCTGTCACAGAATCTTCTGTTGCTGGATCTTCTGCCTCATTTGTATTGGTGTTATCCTGCACGGCTTCTGTAGGATTTTCCTGCACTGCTGGTGTTTCTTCAGGTGCAGCCTCTGCAAGAACTGTTGAAGGCACTACACTGAATACCATCATAGCAGAGAGGAATAAACTCAAAAGCATTTTACTTCTCTTTTTCATAATGTCTACACTTCCTTTCGTGTTTGTATTAGATAATTCATATTATGTTTTTTGTTTGCCCCCACCTCATTTCCATTGTATTTTATTTATACCCCACCCTCTATTATATGCTACTGTAATTCGTATTTTGCATATATTTTTGCATATAATATAGTAATTAGGTATTTACTTTAATATATCACTGCTAACTGTTTTGTTCAAGACATACTGACGTTTTTTAGCACAAAAACACATCGAAAAGTCTGGTTTTCAGGTTTCTGACATGTATAAACGTAATAAAGAAATTCCCCCGTATCTTATGATTTGTTAAAATACGGGGAATCATCAGGTTTTTTCTTACTTATTTATATAGAATTTACATATTGATGCGACAGAGGAGTCTTTTTTAGTTCAGTTCCTCAAGAATTGCTGCTGTGAGTTCTTTTCTGTTTGTCTTGAAGTGGAAATACGGTCTTTCCTTGATTACGCGGATGTCTACCGGATATTCATATTCTTCAAGTGCATCTGCAAGACCTGCTTTTACTTCATCCAGACTCTTTGTTTCATCAAGGATTACAAAGAAATATGGAAGGAAATATCCTTCATGATCCTGATCTGGTACAAAGCAGAAGAATCCATCTTCTACACCAGCTACACGTACTGCTTTTGTCTCCATTCTCATCATGTAAAGTTCTCCGCCACCGAAACGCTTTGTTGTTCCACGTCCAAGAATGTATACAATTCCGTGTTCATTGATGTAAGCTTTATCTCCCGTATGTAACCAGCAGTTCCCATCTGGATGATTGATCAGTGTTCTTTCAGTAAGTTCATCACCTCTCCATCCCGCATAGTGGAGCATCATAGCAGGACCCGTCATACATAATTCTCCGATTTCTCCATAATTCAGTTCTTCCAGATCCTCTGAGAATACTGCCATAGTTGTTGCCGGCATTGGCATTCCAACGCATCCGTCTACCAGCGGGAACATCGGATTTGGAAGTGTAAAGTTTGAACATCCTTCACTCTGACCATATCCGGCACTTAAAGTTGCTTTAACATTATGCTTATGGAAGAATGCTTCTACTTCTTGTGTTTTCCTTTCGTTCATTGCTTCAGCTCCGGTTCCGATACTTCTTAGATGAGACATATCGTAATCTTCCGGAATTCTGTCACTCTTCATAAGCATTTCACAGAACATTGGAATCAGTGCCCAGAAGTTTGGCTTCTGCTCCATAAATGCGATATCAATATCTTCCAGCGGACAGAATGGATCAAGTACCATAATCAGTCCTGCTGACAATGGGAAGATTGCCATTGATACAGTTACTGCAATCAGTGCAGGTGGTAAGATTGGCAGCCACCATTTTTCCGGTACATCTGACGGCGGAATAAAGATGGACATCTGGAATGCAGTTGCTACTATATTAGAAGAAGAATGAATAACTAATTTAGAGATTCCTGTGGATCCGCTTGTATATGCGCCAAATACTGGTCTGTTCACATCTTCTTGTGCCATATAGTCTTCTGTATAATCTTTCCCAAGTGCCAGGAACTCGTCCCATGTAAGATCTCCTTCTGTTGTCTCTATCGCACCGGTATATCTGGATGCAATTTCTTTTTCAACATAGTCCGGGACAGATTTTCTATCTGCATAATCATATGGAGAAACCTTAATTACACGCTTCATTGGTGTCGTTGCACGGAACAGATCTTCATCTGACTTTGATGTATAATCCATGACAAATGCTGTCTCTGATTTTGATTTTCTGATTGCAAAACATAATTCTTCTGGAATGTCATCTCTGCAGATAATTGCAGCTCCGATTCTTTCTGCTGCGATCAGAAGGATAAAATGTGCCGGAACACTTTGCAGAAATACAGGAATTCTGTTTCCTTCACCAAATCCAAGTATCTTTAAAGATTTTGCTGCTTTATCAACTTCTCCCCAGAATTCTTTCCATGTAATTTTGTTTCCGTAATATTCAAATGCAATTTTATTTTCGTCTGGATTTTTTGCTCTTAAAAACGTTTCAACAGTTATTGTTGGCACTTCAACGTTGCGCAGTGCTTCTGGATAAAACTGTAACCATGGTTTATCAACGCTCGCTTTTCCAGTTAATGTTGCTCCTGTATTTTCCATAATTATTTACTTCCTTTTCCGATTATTTATTTGTTTTATAATGACGATTCGTATTCTATCATGGATATTTTTCCTTTTCAATAGAAGTGGTGAATTTGGCATATTGAATCAAACAAATCAACTAATTCATTTTTTTCAGGATTTCATTCAATAGGAAATTTTTTGTATAAATGTTCTTGTTTTCTTATTTTGTATGCAGTACACTAAAATTATAATAGAAGAGAGGGGCTTTTGATTATTATGAAAGAAAAAAACAGATTCAGTGTTCTGTTAGAGCATCTGACATCTATGGCCAATTTAAAAAATTATGTACTTGCCAAAGCTGTGCAGTATGATGAATCTTATATAAGCAAATGGATTAGTGGAAAATCACTTCCAACAGAAAAAAATCACGAAATTATTTTGCAGAATATCAGCCAGTGTATTGTTGAGGCTCTGACTGATGATAACCGGGACACTTTTTTAGAAGAATATCAAATTTCTGACGTTTCGAATCTTCAGAAAGCGATTTACGATCATCTCAAATCTGAATATACATATGTAAAAGAACTTCAGGTAACAACTGGTTCTAAAGTGGCTACTAAAATTTCATATTATCCGGAACTTACACTGGATCAGTTTATCTTTAAAATGAAACATCCATCACTCCGTAAAGTACAGTCGCTAAATATTTATGCTATGGTAGATATTCTGAATGTAGACACGAATTATCAGCTTTTAATTGCTGAATTTAACAGCATGCACAATGACATAGGACTTGTGCTTCCAGGAGTTCATTTTTCTTTAATGATTGATTTGGAATCGTCTTCAGATAATCCGGTTTATACGGCTGGTTTCCTGATGAATTTGCTTTCAAATCTTTCGAATATTGATTTTAATCTTTATTGCGGAACACAGGCACAGAAAAAAATGGTTTTTGCGATTAAAGATATTTATTCGCTTTCAGGTATGTTAGTTGATCAGAACCATTGTCTTGCTGTTACAACAATTGAAGATTCGTCTCTTTCAACGGAACTTTATTACAAATTAAAATTACTTTGCAGCAAAGAAACATTGCTTATTCGACGGACATCTATTCCTGAAATGATTCGTACTTACGAATATGAGCATTCACTGTTTGCCCGGAATTCTTCTTGTCTGCTTGGACATTTTACAGAACATTTTCTCCCAACTGATTTACATAATGAGCTGCTTGATAAGTATGGCTCTTTTATAGGAAAGACATACAGACCTGTACTTCAAAAAATGCATTCTCTGGTATCGCAGATACTTGCTGTTACACCGATAAGAGCACTGATTTATGCTTCTGCATTTACAGATTTTACAGTTACTGGCGAATTGGATTTCTATGGTTATCGAATTCAGCTTTCGCCGGAACAGCGTCTTCATTTTTTTAAGCATATGAAACATCTGCATGAAATTTCAAATGCGCTTCAGATTAAGATTTTGCCGAATGGTTTGCTGTCTGATTACCAGCATATCCCAAGACCGACACTGTTTTTTGCAGATGAGTTTTCTTATTTGCGTTTTAGGAGAAATACACCGTATTACAATATCTGTATTCCGAACAAAATTAGTTTGAATCGAATTTTTTCGGCCTTTTACGATACCGTTTGGGAGTTTGAATCCTGTATTGCACCGGATGCATATCTTACTCATGCAATCCATTCTGTAGAAATTTTGCAATCAGATGCTTCAGGTGATGTGCACAATTAAGAGAAGTCAAGTGGGCTGTTGCAAAATAGATGAGTAATCATCTATGGAGCAATAGCTCCATTTTTATGTCCAAAAGCAGAAAACGGACTCCGAAGAGCCCGCAATCCATGGTATAATTAAGTATGACCAAATACATAAAATACCATAAAAATTATACCGAATTCGGCGAGCCTTATCAACTGGTTTTGCCATTAAATTTGGAAGGTCTGGTTCCTGATGATGATTCTGTCCGACTGCTGAGCCACGAATTGGAGGATTTAGATTACAGTTTACTGTATCAGGCGTACTCTACCAAAGGCAGAAATCCGGCAGTGGACCCAAAGACCATGTTCAAGATTCTGACCTATGCTTATTCCCAAAATATTTATTCTTGCAGAAAGATTGAAACCGCTTGTAAACGTGATATTAACTTTATGTAGCTGCTTGCTGGTCAGAAAGAACCGGATCACAGCACGATTGCAAGGTTCCGTACTGGATTTTTGGCAGACACCTGCGAAGCCCTGTTTTATCAGATGGTACGTCGCTTGGAACGAATGGGAAGAAAATATGTTTCTGAAAATACAGGAGGCGGTCACCCTACTGAACCAAGAGTACCTACAGGCTGTCCGTATAAAGAACGATGTTCCCGTGCTAAAGGGAATAAACGTCTGTACATCTCCAAAAGTTTCTTAGAGAAGCGTCAGGAATCCTATGAAAATATCCTGAGTGAAAAGGGGATCTTATACCGGATGAATCGCTCGATATGATGCTGGGATCCTTTCAATTACTACTGGGGATGCCGAAATTTGCTATTCGTGCGACAGCCTCTTTTCTCTTTCAGGCTGCCTGTAACCGTATTTTTTCAGAAGCGGTACGGTTTCTGGCATTATTTTCCATATTTTCGCGGCTGGTCGGAAATACCTGCGAGGTAATCGAGACTGCAGTCGTACGTCTTTGCCAGCAGCATCAGCGAGTCCAACGGGATCTCACGAATGCCTTTCTCATACCGGTTGTAGGTGTCCAGATGGCTGAAAATCTTCCGCGCCGGCGTTTCTTCTATTTTTCTGTACATGAATGAACTTCTTTTTCCTGTCCTGCTTCGTCTGCGGCTGCCACACTGCTGCAGCAGATGATCGTCTTTTTCGTCCGATCAATCGCATCGCTGGTCTCAATTTCTTCTGTCTTCATCGCAAGCGCCCCCGGAATGGCTCCGTGGGAAATCTCTACTGCGTCGCGGATATCCACGATCTGATAGCTCGACGGATCGAGTTCTTTTAATTCTTTTATTGAAATACTGGTACTCATGTAAATTTTCCTTTTCTTTCTTCTTTTGATTTACTTTTTGCGGATGTCTGCCATCGTATTCAACAACAGTTCCCGTTTCCAGAACACCAGGCCTGCACTTGCGAACAGAATCGCATACCGCAGGATCCTGTATGGGAACAGCAGATTGCAGATTACGCTTACTCCAATCAGAAATGCGGAACATGCCAGCAGAAATCCGGCATCCATCAGGCTTTCCTCAATACCTTCTGCCACCAGAATCCGTTTGCTCACCACATAGTGTCCAACCGAATACAGAATATAGCATGCCAGCGTCGTGTAACCGGCTGCAACATAACCGAAAATACGGATAAAAATAAAGTTCAGCACTACGTTGGCTACCGCTGCCGCCCGTGCCTGAATCGAAAGAGAGCGGTATTTTGAAGTAATGTTCATGAAAGAACTCCCTGCTTTCAAATTATTTGCGAGTTTTTGACGATTCAGAGCCATGCGAAATGGAAGAAAAATTGCGAATCATGGTTACATGAATGAGCTATTTTTGTGGAATTTCATATAGCGAGAAGCAACATCGAGATGCAGCGTAAGCGGAATCAAGATGGGGTTCTGAATCGTTATGTGTATTTTATGATACCAGCTCTTACATAAAGGTTAGTTTTTATCTGTCTGCGGAGTTTTCTTACATTCCAGTTGCATTTCATACACTCTGTTTCGTAAAAAAATCGTTCAAACGCATCATTTAATACCATAATTTCTCGAATATGTGAAAAAGACAAGTTATTAACTAAAACATCTGGATCTGTTACAAATTCGTTCGACACTGTCGAACTTTTTCCAAAATCTGGTAATTTAAATTCGCTCGACACTGTCGAACCAATTTGAGGATATACTTTATAAAACTGTCTACAAGCCTTAAAAAGCGTATAATTCATTCCTTTTTGATCAATTTGCTTTTCCAGATTTTTCAAAAGATGAGAACCATATTCTGCTCTGTCGCTGCCATCTTGTTCGTATTCAACTATATAATAACCAATCGCCCAATTGCGCAATGTCATGAGCTGATTTACAGCTGATTTACAGCACTTTTTGCTGCTGAACTTGCTTTATCATTTATTTGCTTAATACTATCTGCAAGCAGTTCAAATTCCATTGCATTACCTCCAATACATTGTCCTAAGACTGTTATAAATTCGCATAGACACAGTATACCACAGCTCCTGTATCTATGCGATTTCTTTTTTATTGTTTTTGCCGATAAGCACTCATCCTCTCCACAGTAACCTCCGGATAGAAGTAAGTAAGAATCGTTGCTTTCGGAA
>ERZ779932.1063-NODE-1063-length-12151-cov-1.545304_pt1 | contig 12151 bp, 13 predicted proteins | sample MGYA00511064_ERZ779932 | MGnify/ENA primary metagenome ERZ779932 (study PRJEB29588, sample SAMEA1966821) | human gut metagenome | biome: human gut; feature: human-associated habitat; material: faeces | place: Denmark | collected 2008/2010 ...
GAATGGATAAGTAGTAATAAATTCACCATTATCACCAATTATAGGCATATCATTCAAAGTTTTAAGTGTTAAATCTGTATGTGTATGATCAGTATTTGATTTACAATCTAATTTACCATCTATTTCAGAACTTGTATAATACCCATTTTCTAAAGCTGAATCTGTAATATTTCTAGCGATATCAGTAGCTTGTTTTACAGTGGCATAATTATCAAGTTTTTCATTTATCTCATTTTTAGTAGCATATTCACTAGGGTTAATTAAAGGGCCCCCTATATTTACATAATCTGTTGTCGGTTGCATATTTATAATAGTAACGTTGGTTTCAGACATTTATAAAAATGAATTTGTCATTTCATTTTTATAAATGACAGCGTATGATTATATTACGTTTGATCCTATCGGCTACCTTCCGTTCAATCGATATTCAAGTATTGTATCTTTCAAAAACGTATTATTATACAAATTCTTAAAAGATTTAGAACCAGATGATTATGGAAATGATCAAGCGCATCAAGAAAATGCTAATCAAAAAATTGCAAAATGTTTTAATGAATTTACAAAATTTTTAAGAAAATTAACATTAGAATCATTTGCACATGATTTATGGGAAGATGAAACTTTAAGAGTGACAATTGAACTTAAAATTATTCAAATAGATGGACTTGATATTAGTCAATGTGAAGATGTTTTTGATTTAATAAGAGAATACCAGGAATATTGGTACAAGAATTTAACACCTTTTATCAGTGTTCCAGATGAATTGGATGAACAATTAAATAGAGAATATAATTATTTCCTTGACTCTATACGAGATTTTACACCTTATAATGGCTTTAAATTTAATTATTCAGGTTTACGTCTTATAAATCCAGCAGCGGGTCTTGATGCAACTAAAGAAGAGATTAATCTTGCTGTTGATATTGCGTCATCAATATATAAAAATTTGCAAATAATTGCAAAAACAACAAGTAAATGGATGAGAAAAATGTGGAGTGTTATATTTCGTGAATGGTATAAACAATTTACTGTACTTTTTGATATGGAAACTGCTGAATATTATAAAATAGATAAATATATTCACACTCTTACTGTTACTGAAATGCCTTCTTTATCTGATTTTGCTGATCTCTTATTCAGTTTTGTTGAAGATCCAGTTAGAAAGAAATATTTTCAAAATCAAAAATATAATATTAAAAAAATGACAGCGAGAATTGGAGGACGTTCTATAATCGAATGGTTTGGGCATATATTTTTTAATCAAGATACAGAATTTTATGCAATTGATAAATCACAATGGCTCATCAATGAATATCTTAAATTTGCAGATTTAAGTGGTTTTGATATTAAAGACACAAATTTTGTAAAATTTATAACAATATTAATCAAACAATATGTACCTCTTGATCAATATATTGAAAATGAAAAATTTGCATATTTTCAAAAGATTGAAAAAGATTATAAAGATTTAAAAGAAACATTTGATTATTTATGGAAAGAATTGCCCGAGGTGCATAGACATTATATTTATAAACTTGTAGATTTTCTTGGAAAAGAAAATTTAACTAATGAATTCCTTCAAAGTCTAAAAAATTATAGAGAAAATTATAAAAATTCTTTTGGTAAAGAGGCAATTGACGCATTTGAAGTTGTTTATGAAAATGCCATTGCTAATTGTGCTTCTATTGCTGCTTCAGGAAAACAAAAAGAAGAAAGAGCATATTTAATTTTAGAAGAAATTGGAAAAAAGTTTGATATACCTAATATGAAGGACATAATTAATCAAGAAATTGATAAAGGATCTGAATATGCTATTAATAGAGTTGGACAAATTATTGAAGAACATATTTTCCCTTTAATTCAATCAAATCAAGAATATATTAATAATATATTACAAGAAGGAAAAAATAAAGATCAATCAATTAATGAAAAAGATCAAAAAATTAATGATAAAAAAGAAAAAATTAAAAATTTGAAACAAGAAATTGAAAAAGCAAAACAAGCAGCACAAGAATATTTTGTAAATCATGAACAAGTACAAAAAAGTGAGGAACTGAGAGAAAATCTTCAGAAAGAAGTTAATAGATTAAAGGAAATTGTAAAAGAAAAAGAACAACAAGCTAAAGAATTAACAGATAAATTTAATCAAAAAATGAAAGAATTTGAAAAGACGAAATTAGAATCTGATAAACAAATAGAAGATAAAGTAAATGAACTTAAAGAAAAAGAAAAAAAACTTGAAATTAAAGATGAGGTACTTAAAAATAATGTTGAAAAAAGATTACAAGATATTATTCTACATAAGATCCCTCACGATATTGGCCCTGATGGTATAGAGAGATTTAGAGCATTATTTTTAGAACAAATAGGCATTAATTATCCAGATTTAAAAGATTATGTTATAAATCTTAAAGGCATAACAAATGATATGGAATTTGGAAACAAAAAGGTAAATGAATGGTTTGAATTATATCTTAAAATAGCTAACAGTAAAAATAGTCGTGATGATTTTAATCCAGAAGGAATTTATGCTAATTCACCAGCTCGTGTTACGGAACAAGAAAAGGTCAGGACTTTTCTTCATGATCAGATTAAAAGGAACACATTTTTAGATTTCACAGATTTTAAATTTTCCATAATAGCATGTGCTGAAAAACAACAACAAGAATATTTTATGGAATATTTTAATCATAAGAAAATAAGAACAGCAATTTTTGGTAATAAGACTTTGGAAGAATGGTATAAAGTTTTTTCAAGTAATTTCTTTGTAATTGAAGAAGATGATTAAAAATTTATTATGCAATTTGTATTCTCAAAGAATAATAAAGTTCCAGAAGAAACTCCAATTCCAAAAACTTTATCCAAAATTAAAGTTCCAGATTCTTTTCCATTAAAATTTAATAAAAAGAAATATTCTTTACATCATGTTGGTTTTCCTGGAACTTGGCAAATAGATATAATGTTTGGGCAAAATAATGGAAAGCAAATTGCTTTTTTAGTTGCAATAGAAGTTAATACAAGATATTTATTTATGGAAAAAACAACAACATATCGTGTTATTGGATTTGATGAAAATGGAAATGAAATTCGTAAAATAGATAAAAGAACTGGCACATGGAAAATTGAACATAAATCAACATATGCAGTTGCTCAAGCAATGAGTTTCTGTTTAGATAGAGGATGGAATCCTTCAACATTAATTGGTGATGCGGAAAAAGCTTTTGTTTCAGATGAAATGTATCTTAATATTTATAATCCGCATAATATTACATTTAAACCAGTATTCTTATTTACAGATGAAAAAGGAAATTTACATTCAAGTCACACAAGTCTTGCAATAGTTGATAGAGTTATTCGTTCATGTAGAAGATGGTTTACAGATAGAGGATATGAAGCTGATGCATTTACTACTGAACTAATTAATGAATTTGTTAAATATTATAATAAGCGACCTCATAGTACCTTATGTAAAATATTTAAAAGTAAAGAAATAACACCTCAAATGGTTCATGATAATATGGAAATGGAAATGTATGTTATGCAACATATATTAGGAGAAAACAGAAAAATTCGTTCATCTCAGTGGACAAGAGGTATGTATATTCCTAATGGTACATTAGTTAAATTATATAATCCACCTGTTCCTCTTCTAAAACGTACAAGAGTTACCAAAATTGATCCATATCGTGTTGTTAGTAGTAATAATAATATTTATACAGTACATAATGATAATGTAAAAGATGCACCAGAAGAGAAAGTTCCTCGTATTTGGATTGATAGATTATAAAAAAGAATAATTTATTAATTTTGTTTATTATTTTCAGTTTCCACTACTTCTGCCTTTAGTATTGTATCAGTAGTGGATTCTTTGAGGTCGTAATAAGTGGAATAAGGGCAATAAGTGAATCCTCTGAACGATTTAATTGGTTCTTCTAGGCGCAGTGCTTGTAACCTTTTATTTTTATTAATCATCGCGTAACCTGGCTTAATACAAACAAATGGTTGAACACCTTGACACATTTGAAGCAATTCTCGATGGGACGCTAATTCTTCTTTTCCTTCCTCAGTGAATGCTATGACTCCTATAACCTTGGCAGCAACTTGTTGGAACTGGACATTGAAGGTATCTGTTGGTTTGAAGCATATGATTATGTCACCCTTGATCATCGGATCGCTGTTGAGCATAAAGTCACGGAACTTCTGGGCACCAAAGAACATTCTAATAAGTGATATAAACAAAGACGATGTTTTATTCAATGAAAAGTTGTTGGTTATTGATATCTACGATCAACTTTTGTTGATCTCTCAATTGTTGATATTTTTCATAGATTCTATCAAATTCTTCAGGAAGAGGAACTTGCCTTAGTATGTATCTCAATTGTTCTTTTGAAAAATTGGGAAAAATGAATACTGTTCCAGCGTTAGATTTAATTTCTGTAGGTAAAGATTTCCAAAATTGAACTGCTATGAAAACTGAACATTGAACGTGTGCTAATCTAGTGAATAATTGATTAAAATAATTAGTACTTCTATTGAATAATTTACAATTAGCGGCATCTTCAAAAAATATTAATGTGTGTAATGTTGTAAAATCTAAATTATCTATATGTAATTTCTGAAACATTGTTTGCATTTGTTTATCTTGAATTTGATCTTCTATATGATTTTCTTTAATATAATTATATAACATTTTCCATTTTAAAATATCTTGTACAAATTTCTCTGCATTATCTTCAGAAACATATTCAATAGGCATTGTAATTAATCCTTTCAATGATTCAAAAGTGGGATCTGAGGGGGCTCCATTCTTATTTATATAAATTAATAAATGTGTTCTTTTTGAAACTGCAGATATTTTTATAATTTCTTTTATAATTGTATGAGTTTTCCCACTTCTTTGTCTGCCAACCGCTATATTTAATGTATTATATTGAACATAAACTTGATTATGAATTTTTGAAATTAATTCATCATCTAATTTGGATTTATTTTTATGTAAACAATAATTAATCATTTTATCCAACATACCTAAATCCAGATCTTGTTGCGACATTAATAATTATAAATTTCACTTCATTTTTATTTATGGAGCACATATTTAACTGTCTAGGTAAGGAATTTGCTGATGTTGAGTTTTCATCAATGAATATTAATCCTTCACATAGCGTAACTTATTCCAAAAATGGTACTGAAGAACATGTAATCACTTTAACGGTAACTGCTTATAATCAAATACATAAATTAGTAGGTAAAAAAGTTTTTAAATTTATTAATGATAAATTTAAAGTTTCACCTTCGAAAAAGTTAGATCATGTTTTACCTGAGGATTTGGATTCTGCTTTCATGCTTTCAAAAGATTCAATAGTCCAAGAAATTTTTGAAGACTATTCAATTAAATACAATACAATTGTGGGCAAGATTCAAAAACTGGAAAGTTATTGCGCGCAAAAATAAAATATAATTAATCACTTCATTTTATAATGGATTTTCTGGATGTTGATGATCCTTTAAATTATTATCCAGATTGGGATGAAGAATTAATCCCTCCTGAAAATATTTATTGGATGACAAATGTTCCTACTAAAGAAGAAATGGAAGAAAGAGAAAAAGAAATCAACGAAGATAATTATGATGTATTTCCTGCTCTCTCTCCATCTGGTGAACCAACAAATATAAAATTATATGTTCTAAAGGAGTCTAAAATATATACACCATTTAAGAGTTTAGAGGAAGTTGAAAAAGTTGTTAAAGAACTTAATAAAGATCAAAATAAATAATCATTTTTATTTATGTGCCTTGGGGAGGTGGTCTGCTATAATATTTACATAGATGGAAAAACTTTGGAGCCAATTGTTATATTTCACACTGAATATTTTTCATGCCGCATAGATCATAAACGAAACTTAAACAATATAGATAAAAAAGAATTATACAAATGGGTTGAGAAAATTCAAAAAATAAATCGCGATGCAGGAATGTTTCTAGCTATGTGTTACGAAAAATATAAAAAAATTGACGATATAGTTAATGATGATGAATATGATAAACAACATGGTGATTTTACAAACGAATATGAAGACTGTATTGTTGTTGTAAAAAATAATAAAAATTAATTGATGAAATTTTTTATTTAGTTAAAATATTCATCATCATTTCCTTCTTGGTACTTAGTTTTAATTTTCCTTTCGAAATTATTAATATTAAGTACCGTGAAGTCTTTGTTCATTCTGAAGCATGGTTGCCCTTTGGTGAGATCAAATGTTAGCTGATTACCATTGAACAAGTCTTCATATAGAGCCATTAAATCATCATTGTATCTTTCATGCGCAAGTGCTAGAATGGAATTGGTGGTGAGGCCTTTTCCTCTGAACATGAACTCAACTGAACCATCACTCATTAGTAGCTTATCAATGTACATTTTCTTCATAAGGAATATACTTTCGATTGCATGTTGGACATCTTCTCTACCGGTAAATGAAGCGAAATCAGTGTGGAATTGACCTAAGCTTGTACCCTTCAGTGGACGATGGTATTTTTCTTCAAAAGCACGCTCTAATCGTTCTAAGTCTTCCTTTACTATGTGCATGGAATCGGTATCCTGGTAATAGATCCTGCAACCAATGTCGTATGCTAAGCACATTACCTCGTTCATGATCCTCTTACTCATGGAAAGCACCTGTATCCCTAATAAACTAAAATTAAAGTGTTGATCAATTGGAACTACCTGTTTGACTGCTGTAATTTCTGAATCTTTAATAGGAATAATTTCTGTAATAGCATTATCATTAAGTAAAGGTGTAATAGGTCCATATCCCATAATCTCATTTTGAATCAAATTAAATATATGTTCTCTTTCCAAAGAGTTCAAATCATAACCAACTAGAGTATTATCAATTTCATCATTAATATAATCTTCTAAAAGCTCATCATCAGGGATATTCTCTTCAATTAAATTTTGAACAATTTTAACCCTAAGCTCCTCAAGTAAATTTTTATTACGAAAAACATCATAGTCATTAACATCTTCATTTGAAGAAAAAACCTTAGGCTCAACTTCAAAAGCTTCCATTAAACTTTTCTTATTAGCCATTATTTTTCCTCCTTACCATGCCTATCATCAATCAAATCAATTGCAAGTTTTTTCATATTAGAAACATCTTTTTGATGAAAAGCATTAATACTTTTATTAAGAGTTAAAATTTCACCATTCATTACATATTTATCTATATTTTTAATATAATAACTACTAGAAATAGTATAATCAATATTACCTTTAATAGAAGTTCTAATATCATATAAAGACATATAGTCTCTACCAGTATCTCTAGAACTATTAAGAAGAGTTAAATAATTACTCTTACCAGTATTTTTAAATATACTAATTAAACTCTTAGTATTCTTTAAATCAATTAAATCATTAGTAACAATAAGTAATGACATATAAGAATTATCAAGTACAGTTAAATTAATTTCATCAAGAATATGTGAAGTATCAACAAGTATAACATCATATTCATGCTTAACCATATCAAAAATAACAGGTATAAACTTACTAGGAATTTTAGAAGCTTCTCTTGGATCTCTAGGACAAGCTAAAACATCAATATTGCTATTATAAGTAGTAATATAATCCCTAAACTCAGTAAATCTATTATTAGACATACTATCTACCATCATAAAAATATCTTTATCATTATTAATATTTAAAGATACAGCAATACCACCAGAATACAAATCCATATCAATAATTAATACACGTTTTCCCATACTGCAATAAATACCAGCTAAATTAAGTGTCATAGTGGTCTTGCCAACGCCACCTTTAACAGAAAAAACACTAATTACTTTACCTGTCATAATATCACTTAACCCTTTCTATCTTTTTTTTACCATTAACTATTTTACCATTATATTCACTTTTAACAAAAGTTAAATTAAAATTAAACATCTTCCCAAAAACACCCTTAATATTTTTTTTTAAAGAAATATCAACACTATTATCAATAATCATAATTGAAATATCATCAAGATTATTATCATTTTCTAAAATAAGTGTATTCAAATCATCTTCATCAATACTATCAATATTATCAAGAGCATAATCCACTACCATATAATTAGTATTAGAAAGTCTATCCTTTTCATATATAGCATTACCTACATCATATACTAAAGTAAGAATTAAAAGCAATATAGGAAGCAAAATAATAAACATTACAAGAGACTGTCCTTTATTATTAAGCCTCAACATTAGGTATAGTCCTTTCTACCTTTATGTTATAAGGATTACCCAAAATACGATTAAGTCCCGGAGTCATAATATCAACATCATCACTAATAATAATTTTAGTATACTTATCATCACTACTTATATTAATTTTAACCTTAGGATATAAATTTTTAATATCATCAATATTATCACTATTCTTAATCATTGCAGTAACATCAACACTAATGTTTTCAAGTTCATTTTTCTTACTCAAAATCATTCCAAAGTCAACTATTGCAAATAACATTAATATAAATATAGGTAAAATAAGAACAAATTCTACTAATGCTTGACCCTTTCTATTCATTGGACACTCTCCCTATTATCAAATATAATTATATCAAATAATACAAAAAAAAGAAAGATTATTTTAATCTTTCTTATTATTTTTTATTTTTACTCTTATCATCTTTTTGTACTGGAACTTCATCTTCATCGTCTTTTTTGAATATAAGATATAAAAGACCAAGTACAACAAGAACAATAAGTACAATAATAACAACCTTTTCAGCAGTATTACTAGAGTCATCAGTTACAGTAACTGCATTCTTTTTAGGTGCTTTTTTATTAACTATCAATTTATACTCATTAACATCACCATTTTCAGCAGTAACTTTAATAATAACTGTATTATCACCAGTTTTAAAATTCTCATTACCAGTAATTTCAACACTAGCACGATTATCTTCTGCTATTGCTTTAATATCTAAAGAATTAACATCACTATCAACCCTAATTCTATATTCATTAACAAGCTTATCAAAATCAATATCATAGTCAGCAATTTCTAAAGTTTTCAAATAATTATTAGATGAATAAACATAACTAATATTACTAGTAGTAACAACTGGTTTAACCTCTTTAACAATTCTAACAGTATATACTTTAGTACTACCATCTTCGGCAGTTACCGTAATAGTGGCAATAGTTTCATCACTAGTAAGTTCATAAAGAACAAGTCCACTAACAGTAGAATACATATCAAAAGTAGAACCACTTAATATAACACTCTCAGTATCATAAGGAACTGTTAAAGTATATGAAGTAACATCCCTATCAAATTCTCTATCAAAAGTACCAACATTACTATTTAAAGATGCAAGATCATTGTTAGAACTAATATTTCTAATTATTTGTACATCAAAACCTAAATCTTCAAAATCGTAAGCATCATATACTTTAGATACTTCGCCACTAATACTAGCACTACCAATACCAATACCAGTAGCGGTAAATACAAGTGTTAACATTATATCATCATTATATAATGTATCACCAACACCAACTATATGTCCATCTTTATAGTTGCCACTGAAAGTATCATTAAACTTAACATCAGTAAGCATAAGTTTATCATTAACACTAACTAAAGCATTAATACCATCAATATAATCACTAGCATCATCACTATTAACAATTACATTAACCTCAAAACTATCACCTACAAAAACATTACTAGGAACACTACCTATAGATAATTTTAAATTATTATTATCTTCATAGTCAATAATTGGATTTTCTCTAAGTGCATTATTAAGAACTCTAACATCATCAAAAGTAATAGTACCAAACTCTTCATCATCATTAGAAGTATATACATCCATAGAAGGCATATTAGTACCACTTAAATAACCATCAATAGTAAGACCTAAATCATTTCTATCAAAAATATTATCATTATTAGCATCTCCTACGACAACAACAGTATAAGAAATAGTATTACCCTTTGTAAGTTCTACAACATAATTATTATATAACTCACTATCATTATCCGTAACAAGAATTCCATTACTATCTTTAACAATTACAGAAATATTAGACTGAATAAATTTATCTAACAAGTCACTAACTTTCATAACATCTAAGTTTTTATCATAATTTTTAGCATTAATAAATAAGTAACCATTATTAAACTCAAGTCCTGTTAAGTCATATAATTCATTATCGTTATTCTTATCATATTTAATATTAGCAGTGTAATCATAAGAATAAACAACGCCTAAATCATTGCTCAAAGTAATAGTATCAGTGTAAGTATACTCTCCTCCAAATACATTAGTCAAATCAGTAGTTCTACCATCAAACTTAGCACTAATAAGTTCTTCACCTGTATAAGTACCAATAGAAGTACCATTTACACTAACTAAATAACTCTCTTCTGGGGATAATTCTCCTACTCTAACGCCTAGTTTTTGTGTGTAATTAAGAGGAATATTAACATTATATATATTATCTTCTATAGGAGCAATCTCTTCTTCACCAAATAAAGTACCATAAACACCTTTACTATTATTTTTAATAGAAGAATCTAAATCTTCACTATAAATCACAACACCATTTTCAAGTATTTTAAATTCAAGTTTAAAAGTACCATCAAAATTAAATTTACCATAAGTAAAATCATAAATATTATCATTATTTAACTCTTTACCAGTCTTAACAATAGTATTATTATCAGTAACAACAGTACCATCTAAATAAGTATAAGAACTAGTAAGAACTACATCATAATTTTTGTCATCAAAAGTTCCATCATCGTTATCAGTAACCTCATCAAAATTACCATTACCATAACTTAAACTCAAATGATCTACATATAAATTATTCTCATCCATAACTTCACTAAGATTAACTTTTATATTACTATTCTCAGAAATAGTATCAGCAAGTACCTTAAATGAAGTGCCAAGTTGAGAAAAAGCCATAATTGAAACCATAATAAGTTTCATTATCTTTGTTATTTTTTTCATTTTATCATCCTTTCTTTTCATTTATTCAAACAAATAATATTAAATTAAATTTTATCCCCCGTAGCACACCTCCAACTAAAACAAATGATAATAGTCATATTCATTCATATATTTCCTCTTCTATCATCATCAAAATAATTATAGCATACAAATCGACATTTTTCTCCTGCTTTACATAAATTTGACATTTTTATCTATATTTTAAAGGCAAAAATACCAATAACTACCATTTTTAGCAAAAATTATCATCTTTTATAGGTAAAACAAATATTTTTCTTGACTAAAAATACTATTAATTATATAATATTATTGCTTAGCAGCGCATACTCTATTTTTAGGTAATGTGTCATTTATAAGTAACTACAGCTGCATAGCGAAAGTATGATAAAGACACCCTGCACTAAAAAGAGTATAACCTCTAAGAAGAAGGAGGATAGAATTATGGCTAGATATACAGGCCCAAATAACAAAAAAGCAAGAAGATTATCATTCTCTATATTAGAAAATGGTAAAGATATTGCAAAGAGACCTTATGGTCCAGGACAACATGGTAAAGACAAAAAAAGAAAACCATCTAACTATTCTGTTCAATTAGCAGAAAAACAAAAAGCAAGATTTATGTATGGTATTTCTGAAAAGCAATTCAAAAAATTAGTAAATGATTCAGCAAAAATGAAAGGTGTTCATGGTGAAAACTTACTTATCCTATTAGAAAGTAGATTAGATAACATCGTATATAGAATTGGTTTTGCCACTACAAGAAGAGGTGCAAGACAATTAGTTAACCATGGTCACATTACAGTAAATGGTAAGAAAGTTGATATTCCATCATACAGAGTTAAACCTGGAGATGTAATTGCTATCAAAGAAAATTCAAGCGATCACAAAGGAATAGAAATAGCACTTGCTAATAAAGTAAAAAGACCTGAATTCATTAACTATGATGAGAAAAAAAGAGTTGCTACTTATGTAAGATATCCTGAAAGAAGCGAATTAAACGCAGATATCAATGAATCATTAATCGTTGAATTCTATAGTAGAGTATAATTAATTACTCTACTTTTTCTATAAAAGAAAAAGAGATTACCGAAAAAATACTAGTAATCTCTTTTTATGAATTATTATGAACATA
>ERZ779932.1064-NODE-1064-length-12147-cov-1.629176_pt1 | contig 12147 bp, 10 predicted proteins | sample MGYA00511064_ERZ779932 | MGnify/ENA primary metagenome ERZ779932 (study PRJEB29588, sample SAMEA1966821) | human gut metagenome | biome: human gut; feature: human-associated habitat; material: faeces | place: Denmark | collected 2008/2010 ...
GTAAATGAAGAAGAAAAGGTATTTTATACTAAAGATGGTACTAGCTATCATGAAGGTGATTATATATCTTTAGATGGTTCAACAGGTAATGTATATGGTGAAAAAATTGATACTGTAGAAGCATCTGTGTCTGGTGATTTTGCTAAATTGATGAGTTGGGCAGATAGTATAAGAAGACTTGATGTAAGAACAAATGCTGATAATCCAAGAGATGCAAAAAAAGCTCGTGAATTTGGTGCTCAAGGTATAGGTTTATGTAGAACAGAGCATATGTTCTTTGAAGCAGACAGAATTGCTGCTATAAGAGAAATGATAGTTTCAAAAACATCAGAACAAAGAGAAATAGCTTTAAATAAAATATTACCTATGCAAAGATCAGATTTTGAAGGTTTATACAAAGTAATGAGTGGTTATCCTGTTGTAATAAGATTATTAGATCCACCACTTCATGAATTCTTACCACATGATGATGAAGAAATATCAGCTCTTGCTAAAGATATGAATATGAGTTTTGATGAATTAAAATCTATAGTAGTAAATCTACATGAATTTAACCCAATGATGGGACATAGAGGTTGTAGACTTTCTATAACATATCCAGAAATAGCAGTAATGCAAACTAAAGCTATAATACAAGCTGCTATAAATGTAAAAAAAGAGGGATACAAAGTTAAACCAGAAATAATGGTTCCTTTAGTTGGAGAAGTTAAAGAGCTTAAATATGTAAAAAATATTATAACTGAAACTGCAGATAAGTTAATAAAAGAATCAGGATTAGATATTAAATATTATGTTGGAACAATGATTGAAATTCCAAGAGCTTGTTTAGTAGCAGACGAAATTGCAAAAGAAGCGGAATTTTTCTCATTTGGAACAAATGACCTAACACAATTAACTTATGGATTTAGCCGTGATGATGCAGGTAAATTTTTAGGAGAATATTATTCAAAGAAAATTTACGAAAATGATCCATTCAAAAAAGTTGATCAAATAGGTGTAGGAAAATTAATGAAAATGGCAATACAAGATGCAAAAAGAACAAGACCAAGCATAGAGCTTGGAATATGCGGAGAGCACGGAGGAAATCCACCAACAATAGAATTCTGCCACAATATAGGATTAACATATGTATCATGCTCACCATTCCGTGTACCAATAGCACGTTTAGCAGCAGCACAAGCAGCTGTAAAAGAAGAGCGTGGAAAATAGCAATAATAAAAAGTGATTTTATTCAAAAAATCACTTTTTTATTATTGGATTTGTGGAAAATGTAATAAAAATAACTAAAATATTACATGTACATATATTAACAAATTTTTATTGTCAAAAATATAGACTAGTGATAATATTAAAGAGTAAATTTTATAAGGAGGTAAAAAAATGACCAAAAAAATCAAATTAATTATAGGGTTAATTGTGACATTATTTTTAATTACAGCTTTAGGAATATCAAAAGTTGAAGCAGCTGAAGTAACAGAAAAACAAACAAAACAGCTTTCAAAAGGGAAAGTAGAAGTAGTAACAGAAACTAAAAAAGTAAATGGAGAAGATGTAAAAGTACTAAAAGATGTAAATCTAGATTTTTCCATGAAAACAAAAGGAGATGTAAATGGTGACGGAATAGTTTCTGTAGAAGATGCATCTTATTTATTAATGAAGGCTGTAGCAGATACTTTAAAGGATAGAACAGAATTGTCAAGTGATGAAAGCAAGTATGCAGATATAGATAGTGATGGAATGATAAATGTAAAGGATGCACAATATGTATTAACATATTATGCAAAAAAAGCAGCTGGATTAAATCCAACATGGGAACAAGCTATCAATGAAGTAAATGATGTATATATTGTTTATTCTCAAAATGATGAAGAAGCTTTAAAGTATGATATACATATAAATAATAATGATTTATCAATGAAAGCATTAAATGAATCACAATTAAAGGAAATTATAGAAAAATCTGATATGCCTAACGAAGGAAAAGAAAATATGAAATCAATATCTGCTGACTTAGTAAAATATCAAGAAGAATATAAAATAAATGCAGTATTTGTCATGGCATTGATAAAATTAGAATCAAATTGGGGAACAGAATGGGGAGTAATTGACCAATCAACATACAATTGGGCTTCTATTCTAGGAACTCTAAATGGGGGATTTATTGATAAATATGGTAAATCGTGGAATAAATATAATAATTATAGCGAAGCGACAGAAAATGTATTTAAAATAATAGCAAATTTATACGGAGATTGTAATACAATACAAGATGCTTGCTCAAAATGGTATGGTGGTGATCAAGATGCTGATAAATCTATAGCTAGTATAGTTAATAAGTTTTATAAATCTATTGATGTAAACCCAATTGGTGGTAATAATAATGACAATGCTAGTAGTTCAAGTTCAAATGTAAGTGAAAAATCTAAAGAATATGATGGAACATTAGATTTTGATGTAAACACAGATCATCAAAAATCATTACCAAAATTAAATGAAAATCAATTAAAACAAATTGTAAATAATTCAGACGCTACTCAAGAAGCAAAAGACAATATGTTATCAGTTATACCAGATTTGGTAAAATATCAAGATCAATATAAAGTAAATGCGGTATTTATTATGGCTGTTATTAAAGTAGAGTCTGATTGGGGAACTGCAAAGGAGATAGTTGATTCAAATACATACAATTGGGCAATTATATATGGAAACTTAAATGGAGGATATATAGATAAACTAGGACAATCATGGAATAAATATAACAATTTTAGTGAGGCAACAGAAGATTTGATTAAGATAATAGCAAATTCAAATGGAAATTATTTTGGACAACAAAAGTATACGATATATGAAATAGGTGAAGTTTTTTGTGGTGGTGCATGGAATAATGATGTATCAGCTAAAGTACAATATTTCTATGATATAATAAATATTGATATAAAAAATAGTTAATGATAATTACTTTTAAAAGTTTATCAAAAATGTGGCTTAGGATTTTCCTAAGTCACATTTTTTTGAATAAGGAAACAAAAATTATTGAATATGTTTATTTTTATATGATATTTAGATAGTAATTAAACATTACAAAAACATTACAAAAAAGTTACAAAAATATTACATATGCAGATATTAGTTGTTTTTTATTGTCAAAAATTTAGTCCAGTGGTAATATTAAATAGAAAATTTAATAAGGAGGTAAAAAAATGAACAAACGAAAAAGCTTTTTTATATTATCACTAGTACTTATAATTATTTGGTATATTGTAGCAACATTTAATTATAAGATTGCTGAAACGGCTCAAGAAAATAAGTTTACAATTTCATCAAGTGTAAATACATTAAAATTGGATGACACATTTTCTATAACTTTAATTGGTGAATTTAATAAACCAGAAGATGCTGTACAAGGAAGAATTGAGTATAGTGATGATGTAGAAATAGTTGGAAACAATTATTACGAATATGAGGAGTTTGCTAATATTGCTAATGGTGAAGGTAATGGTTATGTAGCACAAGGTACAAATAATGCAATAGGATTTGCAATAGTAAGAAATGCTAATTCTTCAGACAGTAGTGCAAACACAGTAACTGGAACAAAAAAAATAATAACGTTTACATTTAAAGTAAATAGTTCATCAGAAAAAAATGTTGAAATAAAATGGAAAGGAAAGAACAAATCTGGATTATATGATATTACTAGTATAAGTATACCAAGATCAGATGTTGAAGGCAAAGCAGAAGAAAACAAACCAGAAAACAATGAAAAAGAGGCATCTAGTGAACAAACAAGCAATAATGGAAAAGATTCAAATAATGAAAAAGCTTCAAATGTTAAAGAAACAAAAGGTAAAACATTTATTCCACAAACTGGTGAAAGTTATATATGTATTATCATGATTATAATAGTAATTGTTCTTGCTATTATATTCCGAAAAAAATCTAAAAAAAATAAGTAGTTATAAAGGAGATAAATATGAAAATAAATGTAAGAGTGGTAATAATTACTATTGTTGCTATGTTATTAATAATGCTCTTTTTCAATAATATATTTGCAGAAACAACTACTTCAAATAATATTGCAGGTAATAAAACTAATATTACAGAAGATAGTGATTCAAGTGAGAGCACAGACAATAGCGACATAAAAAATATAGGGAAAAATTATCCTGGAAAAAATTACATAGTAGGAAATGTAAGGAATGATAATCTTATTGATGTAAGTGATGCTGTTGATGTGCTAGTTATTGTAGCTAATATATATTCATGGGATTTTGCAAATAGCGAGGCACAAGATGATTATGAAATATATCAAAAATTAGTTACTAGTAACGTATTAGTAACACACTAGTAACACTCTAAAAGGTGTTATGTGCATAACATTTTTTTATATTCTTTCGTAATTCTGGCTTGGACTTTGACCAGAAGACTTACAATTCAAAGCAGAATATGACACTTTAGAAAAGTATATTACACACTTTGGAATTTGTGTTCTGGAGTGTTTTTTTGTGTGAACTATGATAGAATAGATATCATAATAGCTTATAGTGTGTTTTGCATATTAACTGGTATGGAAGGATTGTTTATAAAAAATGGTAAAAGTGAATTACTATTGAACAGGTAGTCTGTAGGCAATTAGATATCTTTAATGGCATAGGGTGATGAATAATGGAATTTTTGAATTGAAATTAATAGAAAAGATTGGTCAGGTATTTTCGATTGCAATGCATGATAGAAAATATAATCGTTATCAGTTTATAAAGAAATGGTGCTTTTCAAATACCTGCCAGGCGGTATTTGATTTTGACGAGACATTATGTTCGCAGGCGAAATCTTATATTTTAAGAACATTTGAAAAAGAATACCAGGATAATTTACCGGCGAAAGACGCAGATAGTCCATTATATGAAGATGATGCGTATTGGTTTGGATATCTAATAACTTACTGGCATTTTTTGTATGGCATTTCTGGTAAAGAAATCATGCAAAAGTATGATGTCTGTAAAATACTAGATGAGTTTGATCCATTGCATACACTAAGTATTAAAGCAGCGATCGACAAGATCCGGGAGGATGATAGAAATGAGTGAGATAAAAGTATACCATGGATCATATTGTGAAGTGAGCATATATGCAAACAAAAAAGCCGGAAAGGAGAGTAAATAATGGTAACTTTAAAATTTGTGTTCAATCAGGAAAAATTAAAACAGGCAGGAAAGACAGAAGAAGAACTGTTGCAGCCGATGCGGGAACATGCAAAAAAGTATGATATAGCAGAGCCGGAACATGGATTCTTTGTCAAGGATGGAGAAGATGCTATGTGCGTTATTGGTATGTTTATTCCAGAGATTACAAGAAAAGATGTACATTATCTGGACTATTTGGATGAATGGACATTTGATATAGATGGCGAAGTAGAAGATTGTATTAAGGAATCAAGAGACTGGATCAGCCATCATGAAAGACGATATGTAGGGTAGTGGAATATGAGGAGAAAACAATTATCATTTGATATTGACACAAAGGTTGCAAAGGCTATACTTGGAAAGAATAATTACATCAAAGCATATTTAGATGTTCGAAAATTTCTGGAAAAGGAAGGATGGGAGCATATAGAAGGTAGTGTCTATATGAGTAAAAAGCCGTTAAGCACAACACAGGTTATGCATTTGTTAAATGATTTGATATGGGAGCATCCATATCTGACAAAGTGCTTCCGGGAGATTCATCAAGCGGATGTTTGTAAATGAGCAATATGATATAAAAATTATAGATATTTCAACTGGAGAAGAGTTGGAAGTGCTTAATATATGCCCTACATTTGAGCAAAGAGAATATGAAATTGAAGGTAAATTAAGTAATCTAGAAGCAGCAAGTGAAACATTAGAGGAAGTAGCAAAGGAAATTAAAGAACATTGTGAAGCAACTAATTTTGCAGGAAAGACATTAAACTATTTAAATACTTTGTCAAAAGTCACAGGTATAGATAAAACTAGTGATAAATCATTAAGGGGAGCTTACTTTGAATATTATGTTTATAAAATGCTGAGTATTCTCAAAGATGATAAAGTTGTTGATGAAGTCATATGGAATGGTAAGATTGGTAAATATGGATTGCCTACTCAAGCACCAGGAGGAAAGAGCGGTACACCAGATATTGTATTTACAGTTGATGATTTACATATTGTCATTGAATTGACGACAATAAAGGCGAAGTCATTACAATTTAGTGCAGAAGGTTCATCAGTTCCTGATCATATAAGGTTGTATCAGCAAGAGACAGGGAAAGATGTTGTTGGTGTATTTTGCGCACCTACAATACACGAAAGAAATACAGCAGCGATGAAGTCTACTATTGCTCCATATGGGATTGAACTACATTGCATTACGGATAAAGAGTTGGTTGAGTTATTGTTAACAAAAGATAGAGAAAAGATAAAGAAAATGTAAACACAACTATATTAGATGCATTAATATCAAGACAAAATATATTATCTACTACTGATAGTAGTGGCACTACACGAGAAAAAGTGGATTTTTTGTGTTGCTTATGGATTCTCTGAATGGCATATTGGTTGAAGAACAAAAGGTAAAGAAATTGACAAAATTATTTCAGAAAATGAAAATAGACGGACTTGTTGATGACAGGAAAATTATAGTTAATTCAGAAAAGAATCTCTTGATTAAAAACTAAATATTTTGCAATTTAGTCAAAGATATACAAGGAGAGATAAATATGAATTCCCAATATATTGAAACATTAAAACGACATATTTCAACACACACGGTACGTTCTGCAGAAGACCGCTCTGCAGTAAGCTATTTAGAAAGTGTTTTGAATCCCGAAGGAAGGATTAATACTTCTTTTGCAAGTGATGATAAGTGGCCTAATCATGATGGGGTGTTTGAATATGTTTCAAATCCGGACAAATCTAGACGTCCAGAACAAAATTTTGTTGTACAAATCAAGGGGACACATGATTATACTGAAAGTGATGGAGTTATTTCATACAGTTTAAAGAGTTTAGCCTTTCCAGCATATATAGCATATGAGGTTACTGCTGACCCAGGGATTTTATTTATTGTTCTTAATCCTGACGTAAGAGGAGAAAAACGTATATTCTGGAAGTATATGTCACCTTCATTTATAAAGAATATTAATTTTGAGCAATCAAGTGTAACAATCAAGTTATATAAAGAAGATGAAATCAAAGATACAGATGAAAGTATTGATTTGTTTTGTGACAAATTGGACCAAGTTGTAGATACTCATTTATTTTTAAAGAAGTTAGATAATGATTGTCTGAAAATAGAAGACGCATTGAAAATTGTTCAGTATAGATGCGAAGAGATATCTATGGAAATTGAAAATGTTAGCAAATATCCTAATTTGCGTGATACTATATCAAGAAAGATTGTTAGAGCATTATATGATTTATGTTATTCAGTATTAGTTTTAAATGCCGTGAAGCTTGGATATACGGATATAAATCAGAAATTAGCATGGGAGGTTTCTCAGTTTAAATCCGAAACTAAGTATTTATACAACTTCTTGAGAGGATTAAAGTATATTGGTCTCCGAATACCCGAAGAAGGTCAATCAGAAAGATTGATGCTTAAATATTATAATTATTTATGGGAAATAAGAAGTTTTTTGAAAAAAGATTTTGAAATTGAAGTATTGAATAATTTGTCAAAGTTTCCATTGGATATGGATACATTAGACGAAGAATATTATGAATTAGTTGCAGCTAATATCGCAAGTGCTGATTTGATTCCAAAAAATGTAAGAGTTTCAAGATATTATATTCAAAAAATAGTACCTTTTTTTGTTGATGGGGAAAGATATTTTGAGATTACACTTCAACTTGCAGGATTATATGCAACAAAATACAATAGGATAACCGTTTACAGTAAACAGTATATTTCAACAAGGTATTCAATCCAAATTGCTTATACGGAGGTGGAATTGGAGCTTTGGGGAATAAAAAATAAAATAAAGATATTAAATAATTGGAAAGTTGCAATTGATCCTGTCTGCTTAAATAAGTTGGCTAAAATGTTAATGCTACATACGAAGATTAATCGTAATTATGGAGAATATGTTGAATTGATGAAATTTTTGACTGATACAGAGATGGATTTATTGCAAATTGTCAATTTAAGCGACGAAAGATTCAAACAGGTTTATGATCATATATATGGTTCAACGAAGACACATGATTTTGGAGAGGTTATTTTAAAGATACGAAATAATTATGCAAAGCCTTCAAACAAAGTGGGTAGGTATACTATTAGATATGTGCTGCTGAATCTGAGAGAAGAAATATTGGAGGCTCTATTGCCAAATCAATATAATAGCAGATCTTTGGATGAGCTTTATATTACAAGCAAATGTTATCCATTTGAGCAAAAGCCGTTTATATCAAATTTAGCAGGGAAAAGAACAAGCAAAGGTGATATAAAAGATATTATCGAAATTGTGGATGACAGACGTAAAGTTGAAAGAGTACTACCATATTTAAAAATTGAGAAGTTGATTAGAGAAACAGGTGAATTATTTTTTGATAAAAAAATAATTGCAAGCGACGAAGCAATAAAGAAATATAATAGTGGATTAGATTTGTGGGAACGAAACAATGGATTTATGATAAACGAAAAGGAAGGTGTAGTATCCATTGATTCCTATGAAAGTACAACGTTTTTTATACTGAAAAGGTTATTGGATTTATCACATATTCCTAATAGAAAGCAGCAAAAGAGTAATGAGAAATATCTTAGGGAGTGCGGGATAGAGTTTGAAGATGAATTAAAAAGGATTGCAATGAAATATCTTTTTGTATCGTCTCAAGTAATGTTGATATATGGCGCTGCCGGCACAGGTAAGACAACACTAATAAAATATATTTCTCAAATGATGAATCAATCAAAAAAACTGTTTTTGGCAAAAACACATACTGCATTGCAAAATCTACAGAGGAGAGTGTGTGATGCGGGAGATAATGTACAGTTTTCCAGCATAGACAGTGTGATCAAAAGTAATGAGTCTGTGGATTTTGATATTGTATTTGTTGACGAATGTAGTACAATTGACAATCGAACAATGAAAGCACTTCTTGAAAAAATAAGTGAAGGTACTAAACTTGTTTTATCTGGAGATATATATCAGATTGAGTCAATTGATTTTGGAAATTGGTTTTATTATGCAAAGGATATTATTAGTACAAAGGGATCTAATATTGAACTTTTACATACTTGGAGAACAGATAAGGAAGAATTAAATAGTTTATGGGACGAGGTTCGTGAAAAAAGACCTATTATTACTGAGAAATTGTCAATGGATGGACCATTTTCTGAAGATTTGGGCAAGGGTATATTTGATTTAGAAGACGATGAGATTGTATTGTGCTTGAATTATGATGGAAAGTTTGGCTTAAATAATATGAATCAATACTTCCAAAATGCAAATACAAAAAGTGAAGAATTTTCATGGGCTGAATGGATTTTTAAAATCGGAGATAGAATTATTTTCCTAGATACTAGACGTTCATCATTGTTATATAATAATTTAAAAGGAACAATAGTGAATATAGTAAAAACTGTCTCATCAATTGTATTTACAATAGATATCAAAACCTATTTGACTGAAGAACAATGTAAGTATGAATCTTTTGAGTATGTTGAAAATACTGATGATGGAACAAGGATAAAGTTAGAGGTCATTGCTTGGGATGATGAATTATCAGAGGAAGATAGAATAAAAACGGTGATACCATTTCAGATTGCTTATGCAATTTCAATTCATAAGGCACAGGGGTTGGAATATAAGTCAGTTAAGGTTGTAATTCCATCAAGTAATGTGGAAAGAATTACACATTCTATATTTTACACAGCCATAACACGTGCAAAAGAAAAACTAAAGATTTTTTGGAGTGCTGAAACCATGAATGCTATTGTGAAGAGTTTTACGGAGCAAGAGGTAGAACACAGAACTTTTCAGTTGATTAAGGACAGAATGAATCTTCAGGACGAATGATATATGCGAATATTTAAATGTTGGTAAAATGTTATATGTTTAGTATTGAATAAACTTTGTTGGTAGTTATGGATAAGGCAGCAGTAATGCATCATGTCAGTCGGTTTTATGATTGCTATGAGATAGGAGTTATAGAATCAGGAGACCGCAAAGTAAAATTTGAAAACAGGCTTAACTGGCTGTAGTTCTTGGAAAATACAAATTCATAAAAACCATAAGATTACGTTTGACTTTATTGTGATAAACTGTTACTATGTTATCGTGTTGCGCCCGGAAGGGGCAGACATATATCTTTTAATTATATTCAGGAGGAAATAATCATGAAAAAGTTAGTAGCACTGGTTTTAGTAGCAGTAATGGGACTTTCTATGGTTGGCTGTGGAAAGAAAGATTCATCAAATGACTCAAAGAGTGATCTGGAATACGTAAAGGAAAAGGGAACTCTTGTTGTTGGTGTTACAGATTTCGCACCAATGGATTACAAAGACGACTCAGGTAACTGGATTGGATTTGATGCAGACATGGCATCCGCATTTGCTGAGAGCATCGGCGTGAAAGCAGAATTCGTAGAGATAGACTGGGACAACAAGATCATGGAGCTTGATGGTAAGACAATCGACTGTGTATGGAAGGGTATGACACTTATAGACGAGGTTACAAGCTCAATGGCATGTTCTGATGCATACTGCAACAATGCACAGGTAGTAATAGTGCCACAGGACAAGGCAGATCAGTACCAGACAGTAGACAGCATTAAGGAACTTACATTTGCTGTAGAAGCAGGAAGTGCCGGAGAAGGTCAGGCAAAGGAACTTGGACTTAATTATACAGCAGTTAAGGCACAGTCAGATGCACTTATGGAAGGTGCAGCGGGAACATCTGATGCAGCAATTATCGATTCCCTTATGGCAGCAGCTATGGTAGGAGAAGGCACAGGCTATGCAAATCTTACATATACAGTAGGACTTAACAGTGAGGAATATGGTGTAGGTTTCAGAAAAGATTCTGATCTTGCAGCAGAGCTTAACAAGTTTTTCAAAGACAGCAAGGCTGATGGATCTATGGAGAAATGTGCAGAGAAGTACAAGGTACAGGCAGCACTTACAGAGTAATTAACAGACTATAAGACGGTTATTTTGATTATTACTTAGAGAGAAAATTATTATGGATTTGTTTTTTGAACAGCTCCCAATTGTACTTGGGGCGCTTAATACAGGATTTATTCAAACTTTAAAATTGTTTTTTGTGACCTTGCTTGGTGCATTTCCACTGGGACTTTTAATAGCATTTGGCTCTATGTCAAAGTTTAAGCCACTCAGCTATCTTATGAAATTTATCGTGTGGATCGTTCGAGGCACACCTCTGATGATCCAGATGCTTATCATCTATTATTTTCCGGGACTTGTATTCCATAACCCGATCTGGGGCGGTGGCGAAGGCGGAAGATTCGTGGCAGCATCGGTATCGTTCATCGTGAATTATGCCTGCTATTTTTCAGAGATATATCGTGGAGGAATTCAGGGAATTCCTGTTGGACAGGAGGAAGCAGGTCTGGTGCTTGGTATGACTCCAAAACAGATATTCTTCAAGGTTAAGCTTCTTCAGATGATAAAGAAGATCGTACCTGCAATGTCCAACGAGATCATTACGCTGGTTAAGGATACATCACTTGCACGTATCATTGCGTTGCAGGAGATTATCTGGGCAGGACAGGCGTTCATGAAAGGTTCACAGGGAATCTCAGGTGCGATATGGCCATTGTTCTTCTGCGCATTCTATTATCTGATCTGGAATGGTGTACTTACTGTTTTACTTGGAAAATTAGAGAAGAAACTGGATTTCTTCAGATAGAGGAGGAGCTGTATGGCGATATTAGAGGTTGAACATATAAAAAAGAAGTTTGGTAAGACCGATGTACTTAAGGATATCAGCTTCTCATTAGAGCAGGGAGAGGTTCTGTCGATCATAGGATCATCAGGAAGTGGTAAGACTACATTGCTTCGCTGCCTGAATTTCCTTGAAATGCCGGATAACGGAATTATCCGTGTAAATAATGAGATCCTTCTCGATACGGATAAGCCGGAGACACTTAAGGAGTCGGAGGTTCGGAAGAAACG
>ERZ779932.1069-NODE-1069-length-12135-cov-2.317301_pt1 | contig 12135 bp, 5 predicted proteins | sample MGYA00511064_ERZ779932 | MGnify/ENA primary metagenome ERZ779932 (study PRJEB29588, sample SAMEA1966821) | human gut metagenome | biome: human gut; feature: human-associated habitat; material: faeces | place: Denmark | collected 2008/2010 ...
AGCTCCTCGCCGAAGGCGTTGATGAACTGACGCGTGCGGCCCGCGAAACGGATGCGGTAGGGATTCGTCGAGGTAAACTCCACCGTATCGCCGATCTCATAACGCCACAACCCGTTGATCGAGGTCACGATCATCGCATAAACTTCCCCGACCCGAACGCCTTCGAGCGGCACGATCTGCTCGCCGCTGCGAAATTCGTAATAAGTCCCGTAATCGAGCATCAGCAGCATATCGTCCCGCGTCAGATCGTCGGCCAGCGCGAAAAAACCCTCCGAAGCGTTGTAAGTTTCCAGATAGGTCATCCCCTCCGACGGGATCAGCTTGGCGAACGACTTGCGGTAGGGCGTAAACGCCACGCCCCCGTGCGCAAAAAATTCCAGATCGGGCCACACTTCGAGCAGGTTGCTCTTGCCCGTATATTCCAACACCCGGCGCATCAGCACCAGGTTCCACGAAGGCACGCCGGCAAAGGCCGTGATCTTCTCCCGGGTACACTCCCGGCAGATCCCCTCTATCTTCCGGTCGAAATCCGGGATCAGGGCCGTTTCCATCTTCGGCGCCCGGAACCAACCGCTCCAGCGACCGCTTTGTACGCGCATCATTCTACATTCATGCCATTCCGCAGACAGCAGACGCGGCGATTGCAGTCCCCAGCGTATTGAGTGTGATGCGTAACGTATCCGTACCGTTCGGAATCACTACGCCCGACAAGCCTCACATCTCTTCCACGCGCTGGCGCTCGGTAGCCAATCAGAAAGATAAGGTATATTACTTTGAATCCACCCTTACTCCCAACCTCTTCTGGCTCGATTTGAAGAAGATGGATTTCAGCCCCCAAGCCAAGGTCAAGAAACTCTCGCTGACCAACGGAGAGGTCTATGCAGGAGATGCCGTAAAGGATTTGAAAGACAGCCCTTCTTTCACGTTCCTGTTCCAGACACCGGTTCTCTGAGATAGAGGGCATTCAAAATACTTTTAGACACGGATTTCACGGAAAAAGAACAAAAAAACAGCAAGCAAATTTTAGTTTTGGCATACCCTTTTATCAAAGATACATACAAAGGATTGCACCGTACAAATAAAAAGGTGCAATCCTTTTTACATATCCCTGCTTTTCATGTTGTTCTTAAACCTTTCTCATTATTTTTATATGTAGTAGGATTCTATCGTCAAAAACAGCCGGAAACCCAAAGTTAGGAGATGCTTGTTATTATATTCTTGATAAATTTTGTATTTTTGCATTATAAATCAAGAATCAATTTGAATAAATATGACTGGTATCAAGCAAAGAGATGAGTTGCAATCTACAATTTGGAAAATTGCCAATGAGGTACGTGGAGCTGTTGATGGTTGGGATTTTAAGCAATTTGTCCTGGGAACTCTTTTTTATCGGTTTATCAGTGAAAACTTTACCAGTTACATTGAAGGCGGCGATGACAGTATCCATTATGCCGATATGTCGGACGATGTTATCACCACTGAGATAAAAGACGATGCAATCAAAACAAAAGGCTATTTCATTTATCCCAGCCAACTCTTTGTAAACATAGCAAAGAGCGCCTATACAAATCCTAATCTGAATACAGATTTAGCTGCGATTTTCGATGCGATAGAAGGATCGGCCAATGGGTATCCGTCCGAGCATGATATTAAGGGACTGTTTGCAGACTTTGATACTACAAGCAATCGTTTGGGGAACACGGTAGAAGAAAAGAACAAGCGTTTGGCTGCTGTTATCAAAGGAGTGGAGAGTTTGGACTTCGGCAACTTCGAAGACAATGAGATTGATCTTTTCGGTGATGCCTATGAGTTCTTGATTTCTAATTATGCCGCCAATGCGGGTAAATCGGGAGGTGAGTTCTTTACACCTCAGAACGTATCAAAACTGATAGCGCAATTAGCCCTGTCGGGACAAACCTCTGTCAACAAAATCTACGACCCGGCATGCGGCTCAGGCTCATTATTGCTCCAAGCAAAAAAACAGTTTGACGCCCATCTTATTGAAGAAGGCTTCTTCGGTCAGGAAATAAACCATACTACCTACAACCTGGCACGGATGAACATGTTTTTGCATAATATCAATTACGACAAATTCGACATTGCTTTGGGCGACACATTGATAAAGCCCCACTATGGCGATGAAAAGCCTTTCGATGCTATTGTCTCCAATCCGCCCTATTCTGTCAATTGGGTAGGCAGCGATGACCCTACACTCATCAACGACGACCGTTTTGCCCCTGCCGGCGTACTGGCTCCCAAGTCCAAGGCCGACTTTGCTTTCGTGCTGCATGCCCTCAGCTACCTTTCCGCCAGAGGACGGGCTGCTATTGTCTGTTTTCCGGGTATCTTCTACCGTGGCGGGGCCGAACAAAAGATAAGAAAGTATCTTGTAGACAATAACTTTATAGAAACCGTCATCTCTCTCCCGCCCAATCTATTTTATGGAACGAGTATAGCCGTAAATATCCTTGTGCTCTCCAAACACAAAACAGATACAAAGACACAATTCATCGATGCCAGCGGAGAGGAATTCTTTAAAAAAGAGACTAACAACAATGTACTGACCGATGAACACATAGCAAAGATTATAGACCTATTCAATAAAAAGGAACCTGTGAAATATGTTGCGGCATCGGTAGATAACAGTAAAATAGAAGAAAACGGTTACAACCTCTCTGTAAGTTCTTATGTGGAAGCAGAAGACAAACGCGAAGTAATTGATATTGTTAAGCTGAATGCAGATATTGCCCGGACGGTGAAACGCGTTGATGCACTGCGTGCCGATATTGATGCCATTATAAGAGAAATAGAGGGGTAAGCCATGAATAGCGAAATAAACGAGACTATCGGACAATCTTCCTATAAGGAACTTGTTGAAGCCATTGGAAAGGCTTTGAGCGAAGGGCGCGACAAAGCTATCCAAACGGTAAATGCAACCTTGATAAAGACCAACTGGCAAATAGGGCACTATATTGTAGAGTACGAGCAGAAAGGAAAAGAACGTGCCGAATATGGGGCAGAGTTGTTGAACCGCCTATCGCACGACCTGACCGTTGCATACGGCAAAGGATTCAGCCGAAGCAACGTGTTTCAAATGAGGCAGTTCTATTTGGCGTTCCCAAAAATCCAAACACTGTCCGGACAATTGAGTTGGAGCCATTATCTGGAAATTCTAAAAGCAGGTAACGAACTTGAAATAAGCTTCTATACCAAGCAATGCGAAATCGAGAAATGGAGTGTGCGCGAGTTAAAGCGGCAAATGAAAAGCGGACTTTTTCAACGGTTGGCATTGAGCAGAAACAAAGAAGAAGTTCTGACATTGAGCAGACAAGGGCAAGAGATACAAAATCCGCAGGATATTGTGAAAGACCCTTTTGTACTAGAGTTCGTAGGCATCCCCGAAAAGCAAGTCTATTTGGAAGGCGAACTGGAAGATAGATTAATAGCCAATTTACAGGACTTTCTTTTGGAGCTTGGCAAAGGATTTGCCTTTATCGGGCGACAATATAAAATCAATATCGGTTCGCGACATTTTTATGTTGATTTGGTATTCTATCACCGTATTCTGAAATGTTTTGTGCTCATAGACCTGAAGCGTGGCGAAATTGAGCACAACGATATCGGACAAATGAATCTGTATCTAAACTATTTCAAGAAAGAAGAAAATACGGAAGGTGATAATGAACCGATAGGAATTGTTCTTGGAGCATACAAAGACAAAGTGCTGATTGAATATGCTACACAAGGCATTTCAAACCAACTGTTTGTAAGTAGGTATCAACTCTATTTACCTGATAAGAAACAATTGCAAGAAGAATTGCGTAAACTGATGGACTATGAGTAATATAAAGAAATTATTGGAAGGTGTAGAGGTAGAGTGGAAGACACTGGGAGAAATTACCAATATTCTACGAGGAAAAAGATTAACACGTAATCTATTGTCAGCAAATGATAAATATCCCGTTTTTCATGGTGGTTTAGATCCCTTAGGCTATTATTATAATGCTAATAGACCAGCAGATACTGTTATGATTATTAACGTTGGGGCATCAGCTGGCACTGTTGGATATAGTTCTGTTGATTTTTGGTCATCTGATGGTACGTATTGTATTGAACAAATGGCTAAACTAAACAATAAATTTTTGTACTACTTTTTATTGGGAGAACAGTATTATCTGAAATCAAGAGTTCGGGTTGCTGGAATTCCTACACTTGATGCTTTTGTTATAGAAAAACTTCAAATTCCTATCCCATATCCAAACAATCTCAAGAAATCTCTTGAAATTCAACAAGAGATTGTTCGTATTTTAGATAGTTTTTCAATGCTTACAGCGGAGCTGCAAGCGGAGCTGCAAGCGGAGCTGCAAGCGAGAAAATCCCAATATGAATATTATCGTAATCAACTACTCGCCTACCCTATGGAAGAGTCCGACCAGTCTTCACTACGTTCGAACCGGTCAGCCACTTCCATCCAAAACAGCGACAATTCAATACAACCATTATCCACATTGAATCCCCCCACTGGCAATTCTGTTTTACAGCCGCGGGGTAAAGTAGAATGGAAAGTATTGGAAGAGGTTGTAGAGATAAAACGGGGTAAACGACTTATTAAAAATCAATTAGAAAAAACTGGCAAATATGCTGTTTATCAAAATTGCATGATTCCTCTTGGCTATTACCATAAAAATAATGTAATAGCTGATACTACATTTATTATTAGTGCTGGTTCTGCAGGCGAAATTGGCTATAGTGATGTTGATTTTTGGGCAGCTGATGATGTTTATTATTTTGTAACAAAGAATGACTTAAAAAGTAGATTTTTATATCATTTTCTAATAACCCAACAACAGAAAATATATAGTCAAGTTCGACGTTCAAGTGTACCACGTTTATCAAAAACTGCTTTTGAAAAACTTCTTATCCCTATCCCCTCCCTCGAAGAGCAAGAACACATAGTCTCTATTCTTGATAAGTTTGACGCACTCACAACCTCACTCACCGAAGGTCTGCCAAAAGAGATTGAATTACGTCAGAAGCAATACGAGTACTACCGTAATATGTTACTCTCATTTCCAAAGAATAATATAAAATTAGTATGGGACAAACACTAACCGAAATAGCACAAACGCTCAAAGATGCGAATAAAAAAGTGCAGTTAATCTATGCTTTCAACGGTACAGGAAAAACGCGTCTGTCCAGAGAATTTAAAAGACTGATAGCACCAAAAAATACCGAAACAGAAGAGCTGGAAGACGCAAAAGCAAAAATACTTTACTACAATGCTTTTACGGAAGATTTGTTCTATTGGGACAACGACCTGAATGCCGACACCAACCGAAAACTAAAAATACAACCAAACAGTTTCACAGATTGGGTACTTCGTGATCAAGGGCAGGAAAACAATATAATAACCCATTTCCAACATTATACCAGCGATAAGCTAATGCCTAAATTCAATGAAAGATTCAACGAAATAACGTTCTCTATTGCTGCGGGCAATGAGAATACGATTGATAATATAAAAATCTCAAAAGGTGAAGAGAGTTGTTTAATCTGGTGCGTATTTTATAGTTTGCTTGCACAAGTTGTTGAAGTTTTAAACATAGCAGAACCTGCAGATAGAGAAACGGATAAATTTAATGACTTAAAGTATATATTCATCGATGATCCGGTTAGCTCTTTAGATGAAAATCATCTAATTGAGCTGGCTGTTAATTTGGCAGATCTCATTAAGAAATCCAATGGGTTACAGTTTATCATTTCAACACATAATCCGTTGTTCTATAACGTGCTTCATAATGAGCTTAAAAACTTATTATATGACAATAATAGGAAAAAGGCCAGTTGCTACATGCTCAATAAGAAAGAAGATGGTACTTACGACATTCAAATGAAGAAAGGAGATTCAAACAAAAGTTTCTCATATCATCTCCATTTAATACAAACAATTCAAGATGCCATCGCTACAAATAGCATTCAGAAATACCACTTTATGCTTCTGCGCAACCTCTACGAAAAAACAGCCAACTTCTTAGGCTATCCACATTGGTCTGATTTGCTGCCTGATGACAAACAAACCTATTATAATAGAGTTATTCAGTTTACAAGCCATTCCACATTGTCAAATGAAGTAGTACCGGAACCTACGGAACCGGAAAAACAAACGGTAAAATTCTTATTAAATCATCTTATTGAAAATAAGTACTGGAAGGAGGAACAACAATGATGCAATATAATACCATAGCGGAATTACAAAATTACATAGTTCTTGATAACTATGTAAAAAGTTCAATAGCATGCGAACCACCTGCCGGTTATCAGACGGAAGCCGCTTTGGAGCGTGAACTCATAGATGATTTGAAGAATCAAGGCTACGAATATGTTCCGGAAATTACCTCTCCTGATGCTCTGTTAACCAACGCAAGGAAGCAACTGCAAACCCTGAACCAGGTTGTCTTTACAGATGCGGAATGGACACGATTCGTGGATGAATATCTGGATAAACCCAGCGACAGCCTTGTAGAGAAAGCAAAAAAGGTGCACGAGAACCATATCTATGACTTCGTATTTGACGATGGGCATATTCAAAATATTTATTTGGTAGATAAGACGAATATCACCCGCAACAAAGTGCAAGTGATTAATCAATTTGAACAGACCGGGACGCAAGCCAACCGTTATGACGTTACGGTTTTGGTAAACGGCCTGCCTATGGTGCAGATAGAACTGAAAAAACGGGGAGTAGCCATTCGTGAGGCTTTCAACCAAGTACACCGCTATAGCAAGGAAAGTTTCAACAGCGAAAGTTCCCTATATAAGTACCTTCAGATTTTTGTTATCTCCAACGGCACGGACACCCGTTATTTTGCCAATACGGTGAAACGAAACAAAAACAGTTTTGACTTTACGATGAATTGGGCAAAGGCGGACAATACGCTGATTAAAGACCTGAAAGATTTCACTGCAACGTTTTTTCAGAAGAATACGTTACTGCAAATACTGCTCACCTACTCCGTATTTGATACCAGCGACACGTTGCTCATTATGCGCCCCTACCAGATAGCCGCCACAGAACGCATTCTGTGGAAGATTAAAAGTGCCTATCAAACGAAGCAATGGGGAACGGCGGAAGGCGGTGGATACATTTGGCACACCACCGGTTCGGGCAAAACACTGACCAGTTTCAAGGTTGCCCGCCTTGCCACCGGGCTTGATTTCATTGATAAAGTATTCTTCGTTGTAGACCGCAAGGATTTGGATTACCAAACGATGAAAGAGTACCAAAGTTTCTCACCCGACAGCGTCAACGGCTCGGAAAGTACAGCAGGCCTGAAGCGAAACATCGATAAAGATGATAACAAGATTATCGTCACTACCATTCAGAAGTTGAACAACCTCATGAAAAGCGAGAGTAATCTGCCTATTTATCAGAAGCAGGTTGTATTCATCTTCGATGAGTGCCACCGTTCCCAATTCGGTGAAGCACAGAAGAACTTGAGGAAGAACTTCAAGAAATACTACCAATTTGGATTTACCGGTACTCCAATCTTTCCGGAAAATGCTTTGGGCACGGAAACTACCGCCAGCGTATTCGGTCGTGAGTTGCATTCGTATGTCATCACGGATGCTATCAGAGATGAGAAAGTGTTGAAGTTTAAAGTAGACTACAACGATGTGCGTCCACAGTTTAAAGCTTTGGAAGCGGAGCGCGATGAAGTTAAGTTAAGTGCAGCGGAAAACAGACATCTCTTGCTTCATCCCGACCGTATCAAAGAAATATCTCAATACATCCTACAGAATTTCAAGATAAAGACTCACAGGAACCAAGGAAACAATAAGGGATTTAATGCAATGTTCGCAGTGAACAGCGTAGAGGCAGCCAAACTGTATTATGAAGAATTAAACAATCTGCAGAAAGGTAATGAAAAGCCGCTGAAGATAGCCACCATATTTTCTTTTGCACCTAACGAAGAACAAAATGCAGTGGGCGACATTGCTGAAGAGAACTTTGAACCCTCAGCCATGAGCAGCAGCGCCAAAGAGTTTTTGGCAAAGGCGATCAGTGATTATAACACTATGTTCAAAACCAGCTTCGGAGTAGACAGTAAGGAATTCCAAAACTACTACCGCGACTTGGCAAAAAGGGTAAAAAGCCAAGAAGTTGATTTGCTCATCGTTGTAGGTATGTTCCTCACCGGTTTTGACGCCCCCACTTTGAATACGCTGTTTGTTGATAAAAACTTGCGTTATCATGGTCTGATGCAGGCATTCTCACGTACCAACCGTATATATGATGCAACCAAGACTTTCGGCAATATCGTTACGTTCAGAGATTTGGAACAGGCTACAATAGATGCCATTACCACATTTGGCGATAAAAACACAAAGAACGTTGTGCTTGAAAAAAGTTATAATGAATATCTCAACGGATTCATAGACATTGCCACAGGTGAAACGAAAAGAGGATATACGGAAGTAGTCAAAGATTTGACTGAAAGATTTCCCGCCCCCAATGAAATAGTGACAGAAGCAGATAAAAAAGCTTTCGTGAAGCTATTCGGAGAGTATTTGCAGATAGAAAACATCCTGCAAAACTATGATGAATTTACGCATCTGAAAGCCCTGCAAAAAATAAACCGGGAGGACAGTACAGCCCTTGAAACATTCAAGAACACATACTTTCTGACTGATGAAGACATAGCAGCCATGCAGGACATCGATGTACTGAAAGAACGGACAGTACAGGATTATCGGTCAACATACAATGATATCCGGGATTGGTTCAGGCATGAAAGGGCAGGCAAAGCTCCCGAAAGCTCAAAAATAGATTGGGATGATGTAGTCTTTGAAATTGATTTACTCAAATCCCAGGAAATAAATCTTGACTATATTCTTGAATTAATTTTTGAGCACAACAAAAAGATAAAAGACAAGGTTGCATTGGTAGACGACGTACGCCGTGTGATTAGAGCAAGCATCGGGAATAGAGCCAAAGAAAGCCTGATAATTGATTTTATCAATGAAACAGACTTGGAACCGATTCAAGACAAAACCGGTGTCATAGCCGCTTTCTTCGCCTATGCCCAAGAGAAGCAAAAAGAGGAAGCCAACACCCTGATAGCAGAAGAAAAACTGAATATAGAAGCTGCCAGACGATATATCCAAGCTTCCTTGAAACGAAAATATGCCAGCGAGAACGGCACCGACCTCAATGCTATTTTACCGAAGATGAGTCCACTTAATCCTCAATATCTGATGAAGAAACAAAGCGTATTCCAAAAGATTGTAGCTTTTATTGAGAAGTTCAAGGATATTGGCGGACAAATATAAACATACCTACATGGAACTATTAGTATACAAAGCCTCAGCCGGTTCGGGCAAGACCTTCACACTGGCAGTGGAATACATCAAGCTTCTGATTCTCAATCCCCGCGCCTACCGGCAGATACTTGCCGTGACCTTTACCAACAAGGCTACGGCGGAAATGAAAGAGCGCATCCTGACGCAGCTCTACGGCATCTGGAAAGAAGACCCCGCATCGGATGCCTACCTGAAACGTATCAAAGAAGATTTGGCTAAGAAGCCGGAAACCGCCTCTCTTTCCGACAGGGAGTTGCGCCAACGCGCCGGAATGGCATTGCAGTATATGCTGCACGACTACAGCCGCTTCCGCGTGGAAACAATCGACTCGTTTTTCCAGTCGGTCATGCGCAACCTTGCCCGCGAACTGGAACTCAGCCCCAACCTGAACATCGAGCTGAACAACGCCGAGGTGCTGAGCGACGCCGTAGACAGCATGATTGAAAAGCTCACCCCCTCTTCGCCCGTACTGGCCTGGCTGCTGGACTACATCAACGAGCGCATTGCCGATGACAAACGCTGGAATGTGTCCAACGAAGTAAAAAGCTTCGGACGGAACATTTTCGACGAAAGCTACATAGAACGCGGCGAAGGATTGCGGTTCAAGCTGCGCTCTCCCGAAACAATAAAGCTCTATCGCGACGTACTGCGTGAAATGGAGACCGATGCACTGGAGCAGATGAAAGGCTTCTACGACCAGTTTGAAGGCGAGCTGGAAGGCCATGCCCTTGTACCCGAAGACCTGAAAGGTGGTGCACGCGGCATAGGCAGCTATTTCCGCAAGCTGCGCGACGGACGGCTGGCGGATAAGGATGTTTTGAATGCCACCCTGCAAAACTGCCTGGCGGACGCCAAGAACTGGGCTACCAAGACATCTTCGCGCAAGGACGAGATTATCCGCCTTGCCGAAACCAGCCTGATACCCCTGCTTCAGGATGCGGAGAGGTTCCGCCCGCAGAAGAATCGCACGATAAACAGTTGCCGCCTCTCGCTGCAACACCTCAACAAACTGCAACTGCTCAATCACATCGACGAAGAAGTACGCACCCTGAACCGCGAGCACAACCGGTTTCTGCTGTCCGACACCAATGCGCTGCTGCACAAATTAGTGCACGAAGGCGACTCTTCTTTCGTATTCGAGAAGATAGGCGCCAACATCCGCAACGTAATGATAGACGAGTTCCAGGACACAAGCCGCATGCAATGGGATAACTTCCGCCTGCTGCTGCTCGAAGGGCTTTCGCAGGGAGCGGACAGCCTCATTGTGGGCGATGTGAAACAGTCCATATACCGCTGGCGGAATGGCGACTGGGGGATATTGAACAGCTTGGGAAACGACCAGTCTAAAGTGCCACTCTGCGATGCTAAAGTGCCACTTTACGATGCTGAAGTGCCACTTTACGACGCTAAACCCCTACACTGCGAAAGCGGTGTCCAGCTCCCCTTCCCTTTCCCGGTGCGCGTGGAAACCTTGAAGACAAACCGCCGGAGCGAAACGAATGTCATCCACTTCAACAACCGCCTGTTTACCGCCGCAGTAGACTATCTGAACGCATTGCATCTGGAAGAGCTGAAGGAAGAGTGCATCCCCTTGAAACGCGCCTATGCCGATGTAGCCCAGGAGTCTCCCAAGACGGAAAACAAAGGCTATGTCAAAGTCTCCTTCCTGGAGTCCGATGAAGAACAGAACTATACGGAAAAGACCCTGTCGGCTATGGGCGAAGAAGTGCAAAGGCTGCTTTCGGAAGACGTGAAGCTGAACGATATAACCATTCTTGTGCGCAAAAACAAGAATATACCACCCATTGCGGATTACTTCGACAAAGAGCTGCACCTGCCCGTTGTATCGGACGAAGCGTTCCGCTTGGATGCCTCGCTTGCCATTTGCATGCTGATAGATGCCCTGCGCTACCTGTCCAATCCGGAAGAGAAGATAGCAAGAGCCTCGTTAATCACGAATTACAGTTTGCAGATTACCGGTAAGGGAGAAGTGGAAGCTCCCCTTGCAGCGCCTGCCGACTGGCACAAACTGCTGACCGCCGATGCAAGGACCGCGCTTCCCGCAGAGTTCGTCGCCCGTATGGACGAATTGCGCCTGATGCCTCTGTACGAACTGTTGGAAGAACTCTTCACACTGTTCGACATGGGGCGCATCGGAAAGCAGGACGCCTATCTGTTCTCTTTCTTCGATGCGGTGACAGAGTACCTGCAAAACAACTCTTCCGACCTCGTCGGTTTCATCCGCTACTGGGACGAGACGCTTTGCAACAAAACCATTCCCAGCGGAGAAATGGACGGCATACGCATCTTCTCCATCCACAAGTCCAAGGGACTGGAGTTCCATACCGTGCTCATCCCCTTCTGCGACTGGAAACTGGAGAACGAAACATACAACCAACTGGTGTGGTGCACCGCCCCCGAAGCGCCGTACAATGCCATAGACCTTGTACCCGTCAACTACTCGTCCACAATGGCAGAATCCGTTTACCGGCAGGATTACCTCAACGAGCGGTTGCAGTTGTGGGTGGATAACCTGAACCTGCTGTACGTGGCATTCACCCGTGCCGGAAAGAATCTTATCGTATGGAGCCGGAAAGACCAGAAAGGCACTATGTCCGAACTTCTCTCCGCCGCCCTGCCCCAAGTGGCCAAAGCGGAAGAAGGCAGTTGGGACGAAGAAGGGAGCATCTATGAAAGCGGAGCGATATATCCGTCGGAAGAGGCGCTCCTTCACTGCGTTCGGAAGGGAAAGAACAAGGATGCGGACACTCCGGA
>ERZ779932.1074-NODE-1074-length-12117-cov-3.015255_pt1 | contig 12117 bp, 10 predicted proteins | sample MGYA00511064_ERZ779932 | MGnify/ENA primary metagenome ERZ779932 (study PRJEB29588, sample SAMEA1966821) | human gut metagenome | biome: human gut; feature: human-associated habitat; material: faeces | place: Denmark | collected 2008/2010 ...
AGCACCATGAAAGAGCCGACTCTTCTGCCGGTCACTTTCCCGAGCGTGCTCGTCAATAATAACACCGGTATAGCCGTCGGCATGGCGAGCTCCATATGCTCATTTAACCTCGAAGAGGTCTGCCGCACGACTATCGAGCTTATCAGAAACCCCGACCACTGCGTTGCGGATACCCTCAAAGCGCCCGACTTTGCGGGCGGCGCGAAGATACTCTATGACCGCGCGAAGATCGAGGAGATTTACCGCACGGGCCGCGGCTCGTTCAAGCTCTACGCCAAATATACTTATGACAAGTCGAACAACTGCATTGATATAACGGAGATCCCGATGACCTCGACCGCAACGAGCGAGTCTATAATAGAAAAGGTTATCGACAGGGTCAAGGCGGGCGCGATAAGAGAAATAAGCGATATCCGCGACGAGACGGACAAGAGCGGTCTTAAAATAACAATAGATTTAAAGAGGGGAACTGACCCCGACAAGCTCATGCAGAAGCTCTACAGGCTCACTCCGCTCTCGGATTCGTTCGCCTGCAACTTCAATGTCCTGATTGCCGGTTCGCCCCGCGTCATGGGCGTCAAAGAGCTGCTCAACGAGTGGATTGCGTTCCGCATGGAGTGCGTCAGACGCAGAACCTATTTCGACCTCAAAAAAGCTAAGGACAAGCTGCATCTGCTGCGCGGACTTGAAAAAATCCTCCTCGATATCGACAAGGCGATAAAGATCGTCAGAAATACCGAAGAGGAGGCGGAGGTCGTCCCGAACCTCATGATAGGCTTCGGAATCGACCGCATCCAGGCGGAGTATGTCGCGGAGATAAAGCTTCGTCATTTGAACCGCGAATATATCTTAAAGCGCACGCAGGATATCGAAGATCTCGAAAAGCTCATTGCCGATCTTGAGGATATCCTCGCAAAGCGCGGCAGAGTCGGCGCGATAATTATCAGCGAGCTTGAGGAAGTTATCAAGAAATACGGCAAGCCGAGAAAGACGGAAATTATCTACGCCTCCGATATCGCAGAGGAGGAAGAGGAGGAGCAGCGTCTCTTTTTTGTCGGCATCACAAGCTCTTCTTCTCGAAGCAGGGCTATTTCAAGAAGATAACCCCGCAGTCTCTGCGCATGAGCAGCGAGCAGAAGTTCAAGGAGGGCGATGAGCTCGCCCAGACCGTGGTTACGGATAACGCGAAAGAGCTTCTCTTCTTCACGAACCGCTGCCAGGTCTACAAGGCTCGCGTCAACGACTTCAAGGAGACAAAGGCGAGCGCACTCGGCGATTATGTGGCGAGCACGCTCGGTATGGACGAGGGCGAGACGGCGGTCTATATGGTCGTGACCGCGGATTATTCGGGTCATATGCTCTTCTTCTTTGAAAACGGAAAGGCGGCGAAGGTCGAGCTTTCCGCCTATCAGACGAAGACGAACCGCAAGAAGCTCATAAAGGCTTATTCAGACAAATCGCCTGTCGCTGCGATGCTCCATATCGAAAGCGATGTCGAGCTTGTTATAATCTCTTCCGCGGGCAGACACCTTTTGATAAACACCGGCGCAATCTCGCCCAAGACTACCAAGGACACTCAGGGAGTCGGCGTTATGAGCCTCAAGAAGGGTCAGAAAGTTATGACCGTCCGCGCGTATAAAGAAGGGGAGTTCGCCAAGGCGTACAGATATAAGACAAAGAACCTGCCCGCCGCCGGAGCGCTGCTGAGCGCGGAGGACAAGGGCGAACAGCTTGAGCTCGGAATATAAAAAAGACCGTTTGCAAGGCTTCCCCGCAAAACGGTCGGCGGGAAAAGCCCTGCAAACGCATTGACTTCGGACTCTTGCCGCTGAGAGTAGTTTGTTCAGCTGCGTGCTGATAATACATCTTTCGGAAGGAAAATTTCTCCGTTCGGCAAAAGTTTTTATAAAAACTATTGAAATGTGTCAAAGTATATGCTAAAATATCTTAGCAATTTGTGTTTGGAGGTTAACTTCATGGCAGTACATGAGATTATATTGGGCATAGTCCTCATTCTTCTTTCGGTCGCTATTATTGTTCTCGTCCTTCTTCAGGAGGGTAAGTCCGCCGGTCTTTCCGGCGCTATCGCAGGCGGCGCAGAGACTTTCTTCGGCAAGAACAAGAGCAGGACTATGGAGTCTAAGCTGGTGCTCATCACGAAGATCATCGCTATCTCTTTCTTCGTTCTCGCACTCGTTGCAACCCTGCTTCTTCTCTTCCTTTAATACAGGACAAGTAATATCTAAAAGCTGAACTTATGCGATCCTTCGGGGTCGCATTTTTTCATGTGTAAATATAGAAACGGCCCCGGACTTCACAGATTTTCCGTGAAGCCCGGGGCTATATGTGTTTAAGGGAGTTTTTATATTTAACCGAGATTCAGCTCGACGCGCCCTTTCGGGACATACATTATCGTTCTGCAGCCGTTGGCACGTCTGAACTCGGCAACATATCCGCCCGTGAGGTCGAATCTGTAGCCGTAGGCGTTTTCGGCGAGTGCGTTTATCGTTGCGACGTCGGTGAATTCCCTTGAATTTTTCGGCATGTAGTCGCCGCTCGTGTATGTGCTTATCTGTTCTCCGGTCTCGCGGTCGGTTTCCGGCTTTGATTTGCCGTTGTCCCAGAAAGCGTTGAATATCGGCGTGGTGTATTCAAGCGCGTCGACGGTGAGCTTGCCTATGTCGGCCACTCTGACGGCTATTATCGGCGATTCGTCAACGAGCAGGTCATAGAGCCCGTGGGCTTTTAGATATTCGACGGTGTTCGTCATTTCCTCTGTTATCGGAATAACGGACTTGAACTTGCCGAAATCGCCGTATTCCGAGCCATTGGTCATCATCTCGCCGTAGTTTCCGGCTTTCCAAGCGTTGCGAACATCGTCTGCCGGCGTGTCAATATCATCAATATCGGGGACTTCCGCCTGAGCTTGGGTCGCCGTCACGGCTTCGACTCCATCCGACGCTATGTCGTGATAGAGAGCCATAGCGCCGAGCCACTTTGAGTCGGAGCAGAGTATTCTGTCCGCGCCCAGAGCGGTTATGTCGTTATATATAGCGCGGGCGAGTCCGCGTGTAAATTTTTGGTCAACGACGGTCTTTTTGTCCATCTGTCCCGAGAAGAGAACGGGGAATACTTTTTCGCTGTTTATGTTCAGCAGCTCGTTTTTGATTTTGTTGTTCCAGTTCTCGGTGTTCTCTATTGAATAGAGCGAGAGATAGTCGCCGAGCCCGACTGTCTGATATTCTCTTATTATCTCGCGTCCGTTCTTGAGCTTGTATTTTATAATAACAGTGCTGCACACGGCTCTTTCGGAATAATCCTCGCTGCTTGAAACAACCTTTCTGCCCGAGGCGATGAGCCTTTTGTGCAGCTCGCGCACGGCGTTAATGTCGCTTTCGCTTTTGAATCCGTCGATAATTATGCGCCTTTCGTCGGCGTTGCTGCGATAGTAGCAGCCGCTGTTTATGCCAACCGGATTTCCGTCCTCGTCGAAGGCGAGATAGTAGCCGGAGTTTGCGTTGAATTTGAGCTCGTCTGCTCTTGTGCTGTAGCTTCCGAGAAGTATGTCCGGAGCGGATACCGATGCGCTCTCGATGCTGTCGGTATCAGGCACGCGGCTGCTGTAACCGAAGAACCCGGTGTAGAGCGAGAGCATAACGGCGACCGCGAGAGCCACATGGACAAGCCCGTATTTCCAATCCTTTTTGAGTGCCTTAAAACTGAGATTGAGCATAATATCGAAAACCACGAATATAACAGCGCTCAAAAGCACGGTTGTTATGCCCGTTATAAGATATTGCTTGTCGGTGATTTGCGAAAAATAAAAATTAACGGCGACGATAGTCGAGCCTGCGGAAACAGAGAGCATGGCGGTCAGCAAAAAGTTTAAAGCCTTGCTCCTGCCGCTGAAGCCGCATATCTCCACCTTCCTGCGCTTTAGCATCAAAAGCCCGAAAACGAACAGCAGGGCGGTCAGTATCGCCCAGAGTATATAGGGCTCAAGAGACGGCGCACTCCAGCTTTTCAGCTCGTCTGCGGTGATTTTAGAGAATCCGTCGGACGAGACCAACGAGCCCGAGCGGATGAATACGTCGTTGTTGAGCGAGAGCAGATTTAGACGCGATAACACGCGCCCGAAAGGGGAGAGAGCCATGCTGATGTCCCGACTGTGACTCGCCGACGGATAGAGTGCGTAGTTTGAATTGTGAGGCGCGCCGAAGAGCAGATGCGGTACCGCGTTGTTGAGAAAATATACAGCAGCGCTCGGAAACGCGAGAAATGCGAGCGAGAATATGACGGATTCGCTTATTGTCCCTACACAGACTGAAACCGCCGCCGCCACAGTGAACCCCGCGAGAGCCGTTACAGTCATATGCACGGCGTAAAACAGCAGCGCGCGCCAGAGCATGACGGACGAGCCGAAGTAGATAAGGTTCAGCATTGCCGAAAAGGCGAGCGGGAGAAGCACGGCCGCTTCAAGCATGACCGCTCCCGCCAGCCAGTGCGCCGAAAACAGACCCGCGCGGCTGATGCCGAGACTGAAATATATGTTGTTCTTCGCCCTGCTTGAGACGAATCTGAAAAGCATTATGCCCAGCGCGGCGGAGAGAACAACGACTGCCGCCGTGTAAAAATAGAGAATATCCGTCAGCATATAGTTGTCAGATCCGCCGATTATTAAAAATTTTCCGGATTCGCGCAGAAGCTCCAACGTCGCCGAGCCGACGCCCTCCAGCGCCGCGAGCTGTGTTATCTCGTCGCTGCCGAAAAAGCTTCTGAGGTAGAGCGCCAAGCTCATTACAAAGAGCGCGAGCGGAAAAGCAAAATTCTTTCTTATCGCGTGTGCGACCGTGAAGCCAAACGGATTTTTAAAGCCGTCTTTTGTTCTGTTCACCCTTTCTCCCTCCCGATATTTTTCTCCGGCGGCTGTACCTTTTTAAATACAGCCGCCGATTTGATTTTATTTGCCCGTGCCGAGATTCAGCTCGATGCGTCCTTTCGGAACATACATTATCGTAAGGCAACCGTTCGCGCGCTTGAATTCGACAAGGTATCCGCCCGTGAGGTCGAAGCGGTATCCGTAGGCGTTGGCGGCGAGCTTTTCGAGCGTCGCCTTGTCGGTGACGATCATTGAATCCTTCGGCATGAAGTCGCCGCTGGTGTAGCTGCTAACTTCATATTCATAGCCGTTAGAGTCCTTCTTTGAATATGGCTTTGACTTTCCGTCGTCCCAGAACGAGTTGAAAATCGGGCTGGAATAGGCGAAACCGTATCTCATATCGTCTGAGGATGTGGCTTTGCCCATGTCTGCTATTCTTGCGCTGACTATCGGCGACTCGTCGCTGAGCTTTTCATAGAGTCCGTGAGCTTTGAGGAAGCTTATCGTGTTTGTCATTTCTTCGGTTATCGGAACTACCGAAAAACCACAGCTGAGCGCGAGATGTCTGCTTGCCGGATCATGGGACGAAAGTGCGTCAACAATTTCCTGGCGCGGTATAACTTCTTCTTCAACGGTTTCGTCTGTCACTGAAGTTGCATTGACATATTCGGATGACTCATACATCGAGTAATCTTCTCCCTGACTCTTGACACAGAATGCAACCGAGCCGAGGTATTTGGCGTTGCTTGTCAGGAACTTGTCGGAGCTAAGCGTGGTTATATCGTTGTATATCGCGCGCGCAAGACCTGCCGTCAGCTCTTCGTCAACAGCTATCTGGTTGTCCATCTGAGCAGAGAAAACTATCGGGATGATGTTTTTCGAGTCGATGTTGAGCAGTTCGTCTTTTATCTTGTTGTTCCAGTTCTTGGTGTCTTCGAGAGTATAGAGTGTCGGATAGTTTGTCAGCGGAACATATTCATAGACTCTGACAAGCTCGCGTCCGTTCTTGAGCTTGTATCTTATAACAACGCTCTGGCAGGTTATTCTCTTTGAATAGTTGTCGGAGTTTGTGTTGACTCTGTGGATATTTCCGGCTTTTATCATGGCCTTGTGTATTTCACGCACGGTGTTTATATCATCTTTGTCTTTGAAGTTTTCGATGAGGGAAACCGAGCGGTTGCTGACATAGTAGTAATCTGAGTATACATCGGAATAATATCTGTCCGTACTGTAGCTGTTGCCAAGCTCACGCCCGAGCTTGTAGCTGCCCATCAGCGCGTTGGGGGCGGAGATAGATACACTGTCAATATCCTGAATATCCGGCACGCGGCTGCTGTAGCCGAAGAATCCGGTGTAGAGCGAGAGCAGGAACGCCGCCATGAGCCCGGCGTGGACGAGACCTATCTTCCAGTCCTTTTTTATGGCTTTAAAGCTCAGGTGGAGAATAATGTCGAATATCAGGAAGATTATGACGCTGATTATCATCAGCCCGACTATAATCATCCAGGTTGTTATCTGCGGTATTTCGGAAGTCACGAAGTACAGCACCAGCGAGGCCACTCCGAAAGAGGCAATCATGCAGAGCACGAAGTTGAGAACGGCGCTTCTTCCGGGGAAACCGCATATCTCGGCTTTTCTGCGCTTGAACATGAACAGACCGAACACGAAGAACGCGGCGATGAGAACTGCCCAGAGAATATAGGGAGTCAGCGAGGGGGCAGCCCATTTCTTTGCCGCCTCTTTTGTCATAGCTTCAACGGAAGATGAGTTAATAAAAGAGCTTCTGTTGAGCATGAGCAGATTTATGTGACTGATGATGCGCCCGAACATGGTGGAGTCTGTTATGTCGAAGTGCAGCTCCCCGTAGCTTGACGCAGCAGGATATATGCCATAGTAAGTTATGGCGGGTGCGCCGTTGAGAATCGCGGGAACGCCGTAGTTCACGCACATTGTCACAACGCTCGGGAACGCCGCGAGAACGGCTGAGAAGCCAAGCGATTCAACAACCGTACCCACGCAGCTCGAGACCGCCGCCGATATTGTAAGACCGGCGAGCACACATATCACGTTGTGCACCGCATAGAACAGGAAGGTTCGCCAGAGCATGACGGACGAGCCGAAATAGTGGAGTGTGAGCCCGAGCGAAACAGCGAGCGGGACGAGTACCGCCGCGAGCATCATGAACACGCCCGCAAGAAGACGCGCGGTGTAGAGGTCGGCGCGCTTGATACCGAGACTGTAGTAGACGTTGACGGTCTTTTTATTGGTAACGAATCTGAACAGCAAAACGCCGACTAACAGCGATATCACAACGAGCAGAGCGGGGTAGAACGAGATGAGCGGTTCATATGCCGCGCGCTCCGAGTCGAAGATAAAGACCTCATACGCTTCGCGCATTAACTTCATAACGTCCTGACCGGTGATAGCGGCCTTGTTCTTTGCTTCTCTCAATACATCCCAGCAGAAGCCGGTGAGATAGAAAAACATGCTCACTGCAAATGTCAGCAGCGGGAGAATGAAGTTCTTTTTCATCGCGTGCGCGACGGAGAACCAGAAAGTGTTCTTATATTTTTTCTTCATCTGTTCCACCTCATTTCTTCTCTTCGGTCTTGCCGAAGATGTCCTTGAAGTCGTAGTCGCTGCCCTCCATCTCCTCGAGGAAGATCTCTTCGAGCGTGAGCGGGAATTTTTCGATCATCAGCGGTTTCATATCCTGAAGCTTCTTCTCGTTTTCGTCCATGTCGCCGTTGGCGCTCAGAGTGATTATCTTTCCGTCCTTCGAGAAGTGCTTGATGTCGAGCGCCTTGAAGTCGCTCTCGTCGAGGTCGCGGTCAAAGACCAGCCTGAACTTGCAGCGCGAGCCGCTGATATCGTCAACCGAGCAGTCCATGACTATGCTCTTGCCGTTTATCAGCGCAATGTGGTCGCACATATCGGCGAGGTCGTGGAGATTATGAGAGGAGATTATGACCGAGCATTCCTCCTCCGCCATGTATTCGAGCAGAAGATTCTTGATGAGGTTCCTCTTCGCAGGGTCGAGTCCGTCGAAGCTCTCGTCGAGCAGAATGACCTCGGGCATCGTGGACATTCCGAGGATTATCTCCGCCTGCCTCTGCATTCCCTTTGAAAAGCCGCGTATGCTCTTCTTCGTGTCAAGCCCGAAAACCTTTGAGAGCTTGTGCATGGTGTCGAAGCTGAAGCGGGGATAGTAGCCCGCGTAGAACTTGCCCATGCTCTCTATTGTCGCGTTGGGCTCGAAATAGAGGTCGTCGGGGACATAGAAGAGTCTCTGCTTAACCTTTGCGTTGTCAAAAACATTCTCGCCGAATATTTTGACCTCGCCCTCGTCGGCTCTGTAGACTCCGGCGACCGTCTTGAGAAGCGTTGTTTTGCCCGCGCCGTTGTAGCCGACAAGCCCGTATATTGACGACTTTTCGACTTTCAGCGAAAGATTCTGAATGGCGGTGAAGTCCTGAAAACGTTTTGTAACGCCGATTACTTCAATCATAATTCTTCCTCCTGAGTGTAGATTTCATTGAGTATGTCGATAATTTCCTGCTTTTTGAGTCCCTTGGCGCGGGCGGCAGAGATGGCGTCCGAAACTTCGGACACCGCCGTGTCGTGCACCGAATCATTCTTGAAAGCCTTTTCGCTGACGAAGCTTCCCTTTCCGGGCACGGTGTATATCGCACCGTAGGATTCAAGGTCGGAGAACGCCTTTTTTACCGTGTTTATGTTCACACCGGCGTCGGCGGCAATGGACCGTATAGACGGCAGCTGCGAGTGCGGAGCGAATGTACCGACAAGGATAAGAGTCAGCAGCTGATTTCTTATCTGCTCGTATGCCGGCACGCGGCTCTGCTTGTCGATTAAGACCACAGCGATTCTCCTTTCTTTTTGATTCCGGCGCGCCGCAGTGCACCAAAATCAGAATATGTGTGCTATCTGTCGTAGCACACCTATATCATAACACAAAAAATACCTTTGTCAACACAAAATTTTAAAAAATCTAAAAACAAAAAAGCCGCCCAAAGGCGGCTTCTCTGTATTTGGTGATCCATCGGAGATTCGAACTCCGGACACCTTGATTAAAAGTCAAGTGCTCTACCGACTGAGCTAATGGATCATATCCTTTTCGTCGCGCGGAAGCTGTATCCGCAAATCAGCTTGATTATCATATAATATTTGCTCGAAAAAGTCAAGCCTTTTTTGCATTTTCTTCCCATTGTTTTCACTCTTTATGATAAAGCGCACTCATTTAGCCCGAATATTCATTCCTGTCCGGCAGATACTATTCAGAGAAAACTGCCGGAGGCGCATTTTATGAAGATACTTTTTTATGATACAAAGCCGTATGACCGCGAGGCGTTCGAGAAGCTTGCGGGCAAATATCCCGACATTGAAATAGACTATCTCAAGACGGATATCTCTTACCGCACCGCGCCGCTCTCGAAAGGCTATGACGCCGTGTGCCTGTTCGTCGCGTCCGATGTTGGCGGGCGGGTGGTGGATATCCTCGCCGAGAACGGGGTCAGGCTCATTCTCATGCGCTGCGCCGGGTATAACAATGTCGATCTTCCGGCGGCGCAGAAGCACGGTATCTCCGTTATGCGCGTGCCGGGGTATTCGCCCGAGGCAATAGCCGAGCACGCCCTCGCGCTCGCGTTCGCCGTCAATCGCCGCATACACAAGGCTTATATAAAAGTGCGCGAAAATAATTTCAGCCTCATGGGTCTTACGGGAGTCAACTTCTGCGGCAAGACGGCAGGAGTCGTCGGCACGGGAAAGATAGGCGCATCGTTCGCGCGAGCCTGCTACGGGCTAGGGATGAATGTTATCGCCTATGATAAATATCGGAACCCCTCGCTCGACTTCGTTCGATATGTCGAACTCGATGAACTTCTCGGCGAAAGCGATCTGATATCCCTCCATTGCCCGCTGACCGAGGAGACCTATCATATGATAAATATCAACGCGATAGAGCGGATGAAGGACGGCGTTATCCTCGTCAACACTTCACGCGGTGCGCTGATAAGCACGCCCGATCTTATAAAAGGTATAAGGCAGCATAAATTTATGGGCGTCGGGCTCGATGTGTATGAGGAGGAGACGCACAATGTCTTTGAAAACCGCGAGGACGATATTCTCGAAACCTCCGTCACGGCGCGACTTCTGTCGTTCCCGAATGTTATAATCACCTCGCACCAGGGCTTTTTGACCCGCGAGGCGCTTGAATCGATAAGTGAGACCACGTTTGAAAACGCCGCCTCGTTTAGTAGGGGAGAGCCGATACAGGCGAATATAGTTAAATATAATTAATGTATGCTAATCATGCGCGGCGGTAAATTTCGCCGCTTTTTTCTGTCCGCTGTTGATTAAATCGCATTTATGTGATAAAATTTTCCCGTAACCGATTCAAAGGAGTGAGGGAGACTTCGGGTCTCGTAAATATGAAAAACAAAGTTCTGCCAAAAATAACAAATATATCGGCTATTGTTGACATAGTCGGCGCAGTCGCATTTTTTATTGTTCAGATAATCAACGCCGCAAAACCGAATTTTGTCAGCGCGTCGGTGATGCTCGGATTTTTGATAGCGAGCGCCGTGGCGATAATATTGTTCTTCGTGCTCCGCGTCATAGGCATCGCGGTCGGTACGAAGTCTTTGAAAGTGCTGACGATAATTTCGTATATTGTCGATGTGGCATGGGTCATCTCGATGATATTCGTGCTCAAGAATCTCAATATATTTTAAGGGAGTGGCGGAATGATTTATGCTCTTGTCGCCGCCGTCGTTTCTGCGGCTCTGCTGATATATTTTATCGTCCGTATAGTGCGCGATCCCGGCGATGCCAAATATGCAGTACATATTCCGAAATGTCTTTTCTTCTTCGGCATGGCTGTCTATATTGCAGGCGCCGCTGTCTGTGTCGCAATGCTCGCAGTCGGAAAGTTCTTCGTTGCGATTCCGGGGTTTGGCTGTATGCTTTTCGGTGCCGCGGCGATGCTCTGCCAGCTCGACCAGAAGGTCGTGTCTGCTGGCGAGGGGATATATGTCTATTCGACTATGTTCGGCAAGAAGAAGCGCTTTAATATTTCCGATTTTGTCTCGAAGAAGCGAAACTCCGATTCGCTCACGCTCAAATTCAAGAACGGAAAGATGCATATCGATAACCTTGCCGTTATCAGCGACGGCTTCAGAGAGAGCCTGCTCGACGGCAAAGAAGACTGAATATCTGCTTAGTGCAAAAAACAAAGGTCATAATCCATGTCTGACAACGCGGATTATGACCTCTATTTATTTTTTTCGGCTGTCTTGCAAAATTTTTTAAAAAAACTGTTGACAATAACATATGAATGAGCTATCATATGAACAGTAAAACATATGAACGAACAATCATATGAATCATCACGCAAATGAACGGAGGACAAAAACATGGAACACAACCACGAAAAGATGCTCGATATGGTGAGGCACGAGCTGCCGACAGACGAGCTGCTTTGCGACCTGTCCGATCTGTTCAGGCTCTTCGGCGACACGACCCGCGTCAAGATTTTGTTCTCGCTCTTTGAGTCGGAGATGTGCGTTTGCGCCATCGCGGAACTGCTCGGCATGACACAGTCGGCGATCTCTCATCAGCTCAAGATACTCAAGGACGCAAATCTTGTCGCCAACCGCCGTGAGGGCAAAACAATCTATTATTTTCTTTCTGACGACCACGTCAGAACGATTATAGCCAAAGGTTTCGAACATCTTATTGAAGAAAGGAACGAGAACAATGAAGAAGATCTTTAAGCTTGAGGATCTGGATTGCGCAAACTGCGCGGCAAAGATGGAGGCGGCTATCGCCAAGGTTGACGGAGTCGAGAGCGTCAGCGTCAATTTCTTCACCCAGAAGCTGACCCTTGAGGCGGCGGACGATGCTTTTGACGATGTGCTCAAGAAAGTCGTCAAGACCGCAAAGAAAGTTGAGCCCGACTGCACAATAATTCTTAAGTAAGAGGGGTGTCCCCGATGACGAGAAAGCAGAAGAAAACACTGATAAGAATAATCGTATCGGTCGTGCTGACAGGCGTCGCCTGGGCAGTCGACGAGATATTCGGCTTTGAGGGCTGGAAAGCGCTGCTGCTGTATATCGCGCCGTATCTTGTGATAGGCTACGATGTCCTGTGGGACGCTATTCGCAACATTGCCCACGGCCAGGTGTTCGATGAGCATTTCCTCATGGCCATCGCCACT
>ERZ779932.1077-NODE-1077-length-12089-cov-3.181818_pt1 | contig 12089 bp, 6 predicted proteins | sample MGYA00511064_ERZ779932 | MGnify/ENA primary metagenome ERZ779932 (study PRJEB29588, sample SAMEA1966821) | human gut metagenome | biome: human gut; feature: human-associated habitat; material: faeces | place: Denmark | collected 2008/2010 ...
CATCCATGGCTGGGCATTTCTGTGTTTCATGTGCATAATTCTACAGTATCTAAACAGCTTCGCTAGTCGCTTACATGAGGGTGTGCCATCCCCCCGGCTGCGTTCCCGGTCTCCCGGTTTTCTTACGCTGTGACTAGATGTTCATTTGTGGTTAGCTAATATTTCTTTCATCTTTTTGCACTTCGGCCTAATACAATTCCACCATATCGCTTGGCATTCTCAGATCACCTCTAGGAGATAATGAAACAGTTCCCACCTTTGGTCCGTCAGGTATGCATGAACGCTTAAACTGCTGCTGCCTGAAACGCGTAAAGAATGTTTCCAGAGTCTTTTCTATTTCACCCTTACTTACATTTGCAAAAGCAATCTCTGCAAGTTTTAATATCCGATCCCGGCTTTCTCCATTACGCAGAAAATGATAAAGGAAGAAGTCATGAAGGTCATATTTGCCGATGCTCTCCTCTGTTTTCTGTGCTATGTTACCGTCTTTATCCGGCGGCAGTAGTTCAGGAGAAATAGGCAGGTCTGCTATTTCGCAAAGCACATTTTTCATTTCATCCGTTGACGCGCACTCGCTGGCATAAGCCTGTACAATGTATTTAACAAGTGTCTTTGGTACACTGCAGTTCACGGCATAATTGCTCATATGGTCACCGTTGTAGGTGCACCAGCCAAGTGCAAGCTCTGACATATCACCTGTACCGATTACAAGTCCGTCTACCATGTTTGCATAATCGAATAATACTTGCGTACGCTCTCTGGCCTGAATGTTTTCATATGTCACGTCAAAAACATCATCCGGATGTCCTATATCCTTCATGTGCTGTCTGCATGCAGCCTCAATATTAACTTCCACGGCTGTCACTCCAAATTCTTCCATAAGCCTGTCAGCAATTGTCTTTGTAGTAGATGTAGTTCCAAATCCTGGCATTGTAATACCATAGATATTTCTCTTCGGAATGCCAAGTGCTTCAAATGCATCACAGCATACCAAAAGTGCAAGTGTGCTGTCCAGACCGCCGGATATTCCAAGAACAACATTTTTTATTCCGGTGGATATGAGTCTCTGTTCCAGACCTTTTGCCTGAAGCGACAAAATCTCCATGCAGCGGTTTTTTCGGTTGTTTTTATCACTTGGTACAAACGGATACGGATTAACTTTCTTTGGCCATATTTGATAATCCTTCATCCGGTTTTCACCATTTAAAATTACTTTTATCACATCCGGCACATCAGCCCATGAATCGCTGTTGTATCTGTGGCGGTCATTCATGCAGCGATCAATATCTATCTCACTTATCACAAAACCAGAGCTCATCACATCATCTTCTGATACCTTTTTATTCATACGTTTTGAATAATCTGACGTCTCACCAGCTATTCTGCCATTATCAGCTATGATGCAGTGGCCGGAAAATACCAGATCCGTGCTGCTCTCTCCTGCACCGCTTGACGCATACACGTATCCGGCACGGCATCTTCCTGACTGCATCGCCACAAGACTGCGCCTGTATTCTCTTTTTCCGATTACGTCATTGCTTGCTGATGGATTTATAATGATATTTGCACCGGCTTTGCAAAGCTCCCCGCTCGGAGGCGCACTTACCCATAAATCTTCACAAATCTCAGTACCGACAATTGCGCCTCTCAGATCCTTGATAATAATATTCGGAGAAAAAGGTACTGTTGGCCTGTTTGCGACATAATTTAAAGTAATCTCATCTGATAATCTCTTGTCTGCGCTTGTAAACCAGCGTTTCTCATAAAATTCACCATAGTTGGGAATATATGTTTTTGGCACAATTCCAACAATTTCTCCGCTGTGTACATATGCAGCACAGTTGAAAAGTCTGCCAGCTTCATCTTCTATCGGCAGTCCCACGCATACAAGGATGCTTAAATCCTGCAATGCTGTTTTAATCCTGTCCAGTTCTTGCTGAGCCTGCGCGAGCAGTTCTTTTCTCAAAAACATGTCTGCACAGCTATATCCCGTAATACACAGCTCCGGAAAAACCACAAGCTGCACATCCTTTTTTGCAAGTGACTCTGCAATGTGTATGATATTGTCAGCATTGTTCACGCAGTCCCCGAGATAAATCTCAGGGGACGATGCGGCAACACGGTAAAATCCTGTATTCATGACATTTCCTCCTAGCGGTCATTTTTCATCCTGTAATCAATGCAGCGGTTTAAGTAATCCACATAATCCAGATTTTTGCACATCCCCTTGCCGGGTGTATCAGAAATCTTCGCTACATCCATACCATTGCATATTGTGGTTTTCATGACAATATTGAGTGCAGGAACATCTGTATCATTGCTTAAGTATGTGCCAATACCGAAAGCTACATTTGTTTCCTTGCAGAAATGTCTGTAGAGCTTGTCAGCACGCTCAAAATCAAGACTGTCGCTGAATAAAAGTGTCTTTGTTTTTGGGTCAATTCCAAGGCTCTTGTAATGAGCAATCATCTTTTCACCCCACTCATACGGGTCTCCGCTGTCATGACGCACTCCTGAGAAAAGTGTCGCATAGGTCAGCTGGAAATCACGCAGGAAACAGTCTGTTGTGATTGTGTCAGTAAGCGCAATACCGTTTAATACTCCATACTCCTTGATCCATGCATCGAGAGCATACCAGTTTGAATATGCCGGATTGTGCCTGTGATTGCCCTGTCCTGTGCACATAATCCACTCATGAGCCATGGTGCCTACAGGTGTAAGTCCGTACTTCTTTGCAAGATACACATTTGATGTGCCGACAAACTTTGATGAACTGTGCAGGGTGTCGTTTAAATGTGCGAACTTCTGCACTGCAAGCTCCTGCGCTTCAGCAGAAAGTCTTCTTCTGAGACCAAACTCTGAGAATGTACCCGCGTACCAGTGTCCGTTCTTTAAATTCTCATACTTTGCATCCAAACGCTTCTTAAAGCTGTCAAGCAGCTTATCATAGTCATATGCCATTCTGAAATACACTTCATTTACAATGGCAAGTGTCGGAATCTCATACATTGAAGTGTTAAGCCATGTTCCTTTTGCCTCGATAGACAAGCCACAAGGTGCATCTGTTCCTATCTCAAAATCCTCAAAACGCGGCTGCCAGAGACGAAGAAAATCAACATAAGAGCCTTTGATCCATTTGATATTGTCAAGATATGCAAGCTCATCCTCTGTAAACCGAAGCTTACAGAAAGCCTTAATCTGTTCTGTTATCTCCTGCACCATTTTCTGTGTAAAATGCACATCTTCATTTCTGCACTTGAATGTCCATGTGGTCTTGTAATCCGTAAACTGATGGAATATTGTCTGACCCATGCTGAATTTATACATATCAGTCTCTAAAAGACTTGTGATTATCTGGTTTAATTTCATAATATTCTCCTCCCATTTCTTACACTATTAGTATGTCAGAAACATTTTTAATAAATGGCTTTCTATATAATATTGACCTGAATCATTTTCATTGCTTCTATTGCTGTCTTATGACTTTCAGGCGTTACGCAGGCACAGGCATTTTCTATCACTGACACCTCTGCATCTTTACAGAACGTCTTTGCAATCGCTACGTTGCTGATTACGCATATTCCCGTGCAGAATCCGCAGAAATAAATCTCTGTATCGCTGTTGTCATATCCCGCAAGCAGTTCGCCAAGCTCTTTGCTGCCAAACGTCGGCTTGTCAATATAAGTCATATCATCACAGTCAACTCCACGCTCCTTCATTGCTGCTTTAAGACGAGCGTCTACTTCCCATCCGTTTGTCCCTTTAATACAGTGAGCTACCGGAAGCTTTCTTCCCTCCTGAGTATTCAGATAGTTTTCATCATGCGTATCCCTTGTGAATATCACGTCATCATATTTTCCTGACCTGATTTCATCTGCAATAACATTTGTTGCCACGTTACACTCCTTGTTTCCAAGAACTCCTGTAATAAAGTCATTCTGTGCATCCACTACTACTAAAATTTTCTTTGCCATAATCATTTCCTCCTACATCATATAATCATCATTTGTTGCATCCATAAGGATTTTTCCAAGCTGCTTTAAATCCTTCCACATCCATCGCGGAACCAGATCCCTGACTTTGTCATAATCTTTCTTATACAGCAAATCTCTGATCATTGTACTTGAAATCTCAATATCGCTTCTGCCAAGGTTTCTGATGGTCACATTCTTTAAAATATCATCTGTAAACCAGTTTTCCGCAATCTTCGGGTCGTCGTTGTAATAGAATGTAAAGCTTTTCTCTCCAATTTCATTAGCTATGTTGTAATAGAAGAAAGAACCCCATTCCTTTACATATTGAGCTGCATCCTCCATGCTCCAGTCTGATAATGTCATAACCTTTACATCTGCACCGCTTAAATCCTCTTCCTGCAGTACGTTTTCAACAAGTCTTTTTCTGTATTCGATTGGAAACGGATTTCTCTTTGTATAGCTTTTGTTTGCACTGCCTATCACAACAAGCAGATTTTCGCACTCCGATGCGGCCTGTTTTATCATGTTCAGGTGTCCGTTATGGAATGGCTGTGCCCTTGTGAGTATCACACCGTTTTTATATTTCTTATGCACTTTAACCAGTTTACGTTCATCCATGTTAAGGTCAACATATCTGTACACAGCAGCCGGTTTTCTTCCGACAATAGGTCTCTGCGACCTGTCAAGTGAAACAAGCTGTCCTGCAATCTTCTCACGGAACACCTTTGGATGAACTTCCTTTCCTGAAAGAACCTCAAACACCTTAAGCAGGTCCGGAATGGTAAACTCACGCGGCACAAGGTTAAACATAATGCCTGTATACTCAGCCTTATTCCTTATCCTCATAAGTCCTTCCAGTATAATCTGGTCATGGTCAAAAGCAAGCTTTTCGTCTGATACGCTGACCGGAACAAAGTTTTCCACTGTGATTACACCATTTTTAAATTTCTCAGACCTGAGGGAGTATTCAATTTTAATCAAGTCGTTTGCAAACTCAAGTTTTTCATCTGCAAATTTCACATCGAACCATCTGGCATCCTTTGCGTCATCACCCGCAACGGCAGACTGCTCATATCCATATGGAAGCAGTGCAATGTATGCAATATCAATAATTCTCATACGAGGGTCCCTGTCCGGCTGGCTCATGGTATAGAGCTGCTCAAGATAAATGTCTGTAAGACCTGTTTCCTCTTTAAGCTCCCTGCACGCTGCTTCATATGCTGATTCCTTTATGTTAATAAATCCGCCTGGAAGCGCCCATTTGTCTATCTCCGGATGAGCCTTTCTCTTTATCAGAAGCACCTGCATACAGCTTAAGTCTTCCTTCATACGAAGCACCATCATGTCAACTGTAACCGATGGTCTGTCATAATCGCCCGGCTTATATTCTGCTAAAAACTCCCGTTCTGTTAATCCATTTACATCTACTTTATTCATGTGTTTAACTCCTATAATTACTTTCTGCGTTTCTTATATTTACTTTATGTGCTTATTATAGTAACTCTTAGTAACTATGTCAAGTGTTTTATAGAATTAAATATAATTTTTGCAAATTTATTATGCTTCCACAACCTGTCTGCAGGAGATGCTAATATATAAGCTCAAAAAAAGGGGATGTGAAAAAACTCGATTGAGTTTTTTCACATCCTCTTCCATTTTCTGTGTTTCATGTGCATAAATCTACAGTATCTAAACAGCTTCGCTATACATCAGGCAATTTCTTCGGAGTTACGCTTTATCTGATTCACTATCTCCATTATCTGTTTTGCGGTACTCATATCATCTTTGAAAAGAGTTGTGATACTTCCAACTGATTTAAATGGTTCACCCATCAATACTTTATTATCTTCGATATTTCCATTTGCTACTATATAGTCCACTATCAGATTTACGAATCTCATCTGATTTATGTTCAAGCGCTCTTCTGACATAAAACAACTGAAGGCTTCGTTTACTGCCGCTCTATCTACACCGACTATTTTTCGTACTAATCTGCCTATCGGTGTCTCTCCGTATTCCTTTATATAATCTTCCTTTGAACCAAGCTCAGTCCACAGAATTCGTTCCAATTCCCTTAGATCCGTTTCTGTCAGCTTTTTGTTGTTTTTCAGCTTATACACTGACAATTTGTCACTATGCTCTTTCAGGTAAAATTCGACTTTTTTACGATAATTTTTCAAGTCATTTCCGCCATATAAAGGTTCACCCGGTGTACCATCTGTTATAGAGTCCGTGAAATTTGTATAGTATATTGGCCGTACCTGTCTGTCAAGGTACTGCAACAGACCTCTTAAAGCTTCTCTTACTGTATCAAGCTCTATTATAGTGACTTTATCCCAAAATTCATTTGTCTGGACCTTTTCGATAATCTCCTTTTTCTTTTCCACCTGTGGGATTGAGTATTTGGCAGACAGCTTTTCTGCGGTCTGAACCACTATATTCACCGGACTTTGTATGCTTTTGCTTTGCAACAGTCCAAGATCTATACTGTATACCAGATAGTCAAATCTTCGCGCCAGCTCATCTTCCTTTTTAGGCCTGATAAGAGGTGCAATATGCTCCCTGATATCCGAAATCTCTATTGTCTCCAGATTATCCCACGATGATGAAGCCCTGAAAAACTCTACATAACGCAGATGTCTTTTCACCATAAAGCTATCGTCATTTAAGCTAATTACATCTTCCTTTAAATCATCCACAAGGCTTTTTCTGTAATCTGCGTATACCTCATCACTACTGTATACCGGTGCCTGAAGCTCTCTGACAATCTGGGCTTTTGTGTTATATATTTTCTCATTGAGTGATTCTGTTATGCCATTCTCCGCTCCATTTTTGTTCACGCGGAAATATTCAAAATTGTTACAGAAATCAAATATAAGAAATCTTTCTTTGTCCATACCCTCTCCAAGCAGATTAGGGCAAAGCCTGGTTCCCCTTCCAATCATCTGCCAGAACTTGGCATAGCTTTTTACCTTCTTAAAAAATACAAGATTCAAAATCTCCGGAATATCTATTCCTGTGTCGAGCATATCAACAGATACTGCTATCTGTGGCATTTTATCACTTGTGCTAAACTCATCTATCAATGAATCACTGTACTTTATACTATAATCTATCCGCTTTATGAAGTCTCCTCCATATTCCGGAAAAAGCTTATTGAAACGCTCGACTATTGCCTGCGCATGCAAAGAGTTTTTGGCAAAAATTATTGTCTTGCCAAGCTTGTCTCCACCCTCAATTTTTAAGCCCTTTTCCATAAGCTCTCTTAAAACCTTATCAATTGTATCCGCGTTAAAAAGCCATGTATTTACGGCCTCTCCTGATATATCATCACCTACAGTGTCATCATCAGAAAATGTATCCTCATACTCCTCTTTTTCCTCATCTGACAGCTCATCATAGTGAATACCGCTTTCCATTATTTTTGACTTATATTCCAGTGTAGAATAATTGACCAGATAGCCCTCTTCCACCGCTTTTTCAAGCTCATACGCAAATGTCGGAACTCCTCTTTCAAGGTCAAAGACTCCATATGTGTTTTTGTCGATTTCATTCTTTGGAGTGGCAGTCATACCAAGTAACATCGCATCAAAATACTCAAATATTTCCTGATATTTTTTGTAAATGCTGCGGTGTACTTCATCGCAGATTATGAGCTGAAAATGCCCCGGACTAAAGAGCTTCTCACCATATTTGTTTTTCCTCTCATCTATGGCATTCATCATCGTCGGATATGTAGAAAAAATCATCCTGCACGACTCAGGGTCATCTTTATTGTCAAGCAGATTACAGCATGATAAATCAGGAAGCAGATTCGTATAATTGTTTTTGGCCTGCTTCACAAGAGCTTTTCTGTCTGCGAGGAACAGAATATTTTTCACGTAATTGTGGCGCCTTAATACATCAACAATACTAATGCTCACTCTTGTCTTTCCTGAACCTGTGGCCTGCACTATAAGCATCTTACGGTGCTTATTTGTGATAGCATCACAGACTGCGGTTACAGCCTCTTTCTGATACGGTCTGTTGGTAATATCATCGCTTATCCGTATATTTTCAAGCGGAATCCTTGAAGTGCGTCCATCCATCTCAAGCTGCAGCTCTTCCTGTGTGAAAAAGCCTGAAACCTCACGCCTTGGATATCCCATATAATCATTCGTATAGAAAAATTCAAATCCATTTGTTATGAAAATAAGAGGGCGTCTATTGTATTTATTCTGCAAACAGTCAGCATACAGCTTCGCCTGCTGGCTTCCTACCATAGCATCCACAGAAGCCTTTTTAGCCTCCACTACAGCAAGTGGAAGATTATCCTTTCCCCAAAGAACATAATCCACATACCCTGTTCCTGTGCTGTTTGGCATTCCTGTAACCGGCTCCTCCTCCGTGACATTTCTGCCAATAACCCATCCTGCCTCCTTTAAGGCAACATCTATATATCTCTTGCGGGTTTCTGCCTCACTTATCGTATCTACATGGAACTCCCTTGTCTTTACATTCTGACTACGCTTCTTTGTCATCTGCTCGCGGAGCTCTTCATTCTCCTTCAATACGCTCTCGAGCTTTTTATCCTTACTGCTTAAGCCCTCATACAGCTTCATGAGCTCATCAGCCTTTATACGCTTTTCATTACCGCTTGCAAGAATCGACTCATCATATGTCTTCTCATCGTATTCCCTCGAATATGAATAATCAATCCAATCGCAAAACTCAAACAAATCACGAAGCGCTATTATTGCTTCATCCCTGCCTATATTGTTGTTGGTATGAACTGCAACATTTCCCAGATGAATGGTATATTTGAGCATTGGAAACAGCCTTGGCTCAATTATCCTTCTAAACGTTGGCTCATGAATAAGACTCGATACATTATCTCTGTACGGAAGCGAAAGCTCCGCGTCATATGAGAAAACAAACCTCACTGCAAGCTCAAGTGCACGCCTCGACAAAATGGCACAAGTGGCCGGTGAAATGGATAAACTTTTTTCTGCTTCAACTGCCTGTTTTGCAAAATCTGCGTATTCTTCTTTCTTTAAAAGGTAATCAAAATTAGTTTCCATGTAATCACCCCTTTTATCTTTCTACAAGCACTTTGCATCTTTTTCTGCAAAATGTAATTCCATAATACATGATATTCTGTCGATCATCATTTAACAGATATTCCTGATATCTTCTATCCTTTATCTGTTTCAGAGCCTTTTCACAGGATTTTTCCATAGCTTTAAAATCTTTTGTGTATTTAAGCTCTGCAATAATTCCTTCATCCGGATCATCTGTCTCCACAATAATATCTGCAAAGCCCTCTCCTGCCTCAACATTTGACTTTACCAGCCAGTCCTCATTGCCACTCAAAATTCCAATAAGCAGATTATGATAGGAGCTTTCCTTTTCATCATTTCTCGCTTTTGTGTCAAAAACGCTCACCGAATTACTCAGCACCTTGTTTAAATACATTTCCATTATCTGTGTATTTCCATCTTTGAAAGCCTTCCAAAAGTCCTGCAACTGATCGGTATTGGAAAATATTTTATTCCTGAACCACTCCTGTATCTGCAGCTTAAATACTTCTTTAATCTCATTGTTTGGAATTACAAGGCTATATTTTTTGTTCTCACTTATCTTTGTATATGTCAGATAACCTGTTGTAAACAGAACACTCCATAGATTATCAATATTATTGTCTATTTCGTCATAGGTCATATCCAGACGAATTTGCTTGTCTATGGCTTCTCCCGCGATCAAACGCTCAATTTCATTTCTGGTTGTCTTACCAGCCTTATCTATAAACCTCTTAACAAGCTCATTTCCGCTTGTATTAATCCAATACGCTTCCGGTCCAGCCATTGGATCATCTTTTATTCTGTCAACATGATTAATTACATCCCACGGACAATATACATCAACATTTCCGAAATGATAACCATCATACCATTCCTTTGTCTCCGCAAACCTGTTTTCCAAATGATAAAATGCCAGCAAACGCTCTACTTCCGCATCCGTAAATCCAAAGTGTTCATCAAATCTTGTATCAGTAATAGATAAAATCTTGAAATTATTTAATCCTGTAAAAATACTTTCTTTTGAAACGCGAAGACAACCTGTTAAGACAGCAAAATCCAATGCCTCATTTGTCTTTAATGCTTTTCCGAATATGGCACGTATCAAAGAAACCATCTCTTTATAATAGCCATTTTGAAATGCCTTATCCAGTGGAACATCATATTCATCTATTAAAATAACTGTTTTTCTGCAATGATGCTTATATAACAGCTCAGATAAAGTTTGAAGCGAAGCATACAGTGCCTCATCTCTCATTTCATATCTGCCATCCTCTAATCGAATTAAAGAAGCATACGCCGACTTATCGTCAATGTCCAGCCTGTCACTCTGCTTCAAATATGCAAATCTCTTAGCTTCCTTTGCAATTATCTCTATCATCTGATACTTTGCAGCTTGAAAATCGAGTCCTTCCACATTCTTTAAAGATAGAAATATCACAGGATACTTGCCCATATTATCATCACACAGTTTTTTGTTGTGCGATATATAAAGACCATCAAATAATTCAGAAGCTGCTCCAATTTCAAAGAAAGATTTGAGCATACTCATGTTGAGAGTCTTGCCAAAACGACGCGGTCTGGTAAAAAGGTTGACTTTTCCCCGGCTGTCAACCAACTGTTCAATCAGCTTTGTCTTATCGACATAGTAATATCCGTCTGAACGGATTTCCTCAAAGTTCTCTATTCCCACCGGTAGTTTAAGTGATTCAGTCATGCATGCTCATCTCCTTCCCTGATAAAAATAAGTGTGTAAATATAGGTTTATTATAGCATATATTGGGGCGAAGGTCATAGTATCAAATTTTGATTTGTTGACTTGTTCTGCAAACGCATAATATCTATCTTGTACTTCCATCGGTGGCTTAATTATTTGAAAACCAGATACTATTGGAACATTAAGATTGGGCATTGTTTGTCCTACAGCCATATCTTCTATAGTTTTCTTAAATGATGGAAACGATATTATTTTTTGAATATAATCAGCAGTAACTTCCCCTTTAGTTCTGATAAGCATGCTTCCTGTTCCACACAAGAATCCATCTTCAGGAACAACTGCGCATCTACCCATTTCACCTCTTCTACCCATTACAACATCCCCAGTTTTTAACTGATATGCTGATAATTCTTCATATTTTTCATCAGAAATTGTAAGTTTATCATCTGGAGAAACCTTACCGTCAACAATATGCGAAGGATTTAGTAACGGATGTCCACCATCAATATAATCTTCCTTATGTAGTAGCGAACCAAAAGGTCCAATCTTAATATCTGCCAAATCAGAAAGTGCAACCTTATCATATCCATAAGGATTAGAAACTGGATCACCAAACATCTCGACAAATCGGGCTTTCGTTAAGCTGTCTAATTCAACTAACTCTTGTTTTCTGGCTTCTATAACCTTTTTACACCTACCCAAAACATCTATGATTTCCAATTGTTTCTCTATATTATCAAGGTTAAATTCTTCATTTTTATAATCTTTAAAATAAATATGTGGAATGGTTGCTCCAGTATAGTATTTTTCTAAATGCATATAACTCACAGCATAAAACAAATATTCTGGTAATACATTTTTCTTTGGTATTAGATACTGCATAGTTCCTATCACTGAAGATTTTGCTGGATTCAATGTTGTTCTGCCTATTCCTGCTCCATCCTTGACAACAGCTACATATGGTTGCTCCTGATGATAAAAATTTAATTTTCCAGCCAATCCTGACGCGCCATAAATCGAATAATTACCACTCATTTTAATTATATCAGACTGTTTTATGTTCGATGAGCCACGCTCACAAACATCCTCAAGTTTTACTCTCATCTACATCACTCCTGCTATAAACACCATTAATCTTTCCAAGACACAAAAATAACCGCCCTGGTCTGGTAAACTGTGGCGGTTATCTTTAATCAATACATATATCAGGCTGACCGTCTATCGGTAGCACTTCTTTTATACTATATTAACATCTAATCGCCTTTTTGTCTAACATGCATTCTATTTATCAAGAATTTTACAAACACGAATTGACCTTTTCTCATTTTTACTAAGCAAGAT
>ERZ779932.1078-NODE-1078-length-12085-cov-1.846467_pt1 | contig 12085 bp, 8 predicted proteins | sample MGYA00511064_ERZ779932 | MGnify/ENA primary metagenome ERZ779932 (study PRJEB29588, sample SAMEA1966821) | human gut metagenome | biome: human gut; feature: human-associated habitat; material: faeces | place: Denmark | collected 2008/2010 ...
CACAGAAAAAGGGCTCGTCCTTTGGTGAACTTATCATCACCAACTACGATCCCCGTCCCTACATGACCAGCCAGATGAACCTCTTCGACGAGCCGTTGGGCGAATGGGAGCTGAAGCTGGTCCATATCCCAAATCATCCACCAAAATCAGCAGGATATTCGGGCTATCCGGCAAAGCCTTTGTTTGTGCGGAAGCTGCGGAAAAAGCCAATCCGCAAGCCGCTGTCAGTATATATTTATTCATCTATCTGTTGTTTTTAATTTCCCATTACATCATATCACATACGGAAGGTTTGATCTTCATTCCTTTCTTATGTTTCTCACCGGCCTCGATCAGTAATTTCACGATCTCCGGATGCTTCTCCGCCTGATTGAACCTCTCCGAGATATCTGTCTCCACGTTATACAACAAGGGTTCTGCCGGAGTCTCGATCTTACAGGTTCGCAGATATTGGTCCTTGATCGTCTTAAAATAATACTTCCACTCCCCTTTACGGATCGCCATCAACTCGCTTCCCCACCAATAATAAACTTCATCACGGGCGGAATGCTTTTCCTCAAACAATAATCCGGTTTGATTCACGCCATCCAATACAAGATCTTTCGGTTGCTCGATACCCGCCATCGAGAGGAAAGTCGGATATAAATCCATCGAGGTCATAATCTCATCGTTGATCGCCGGATTGATTTTTCCCGGCATCCAACAAATGGCCGGAACCCGGAAGCCACCTTCCCACCAAGTACCCTTGCCATCCTTCAACGGACCTGCGGAACCACCATTCTCATGCTCCGTCAGCCAAGGGCCGTTATCGCTGGTAAAAATAACAAACGTATTCTCGTCCAAGCCATTTTCACGCAGAGCCTTCAACACCTCCCCAACGCTCCAGTCTATTTCCTCAACCACATCTCCGTACAGGCCTCGTTTGCTCGTTCCCTCGAAACGGGCATTCGTGTACAATGGGATATGCGGGAAGGTATGAGCGAAATAAAGGAAGAAAGGTTCCTTTGAATGATCCTTGATGAACGATACCGCTTTCTCCGTATAGCGACGGGTTAATTCTCCCTGATCCGGTTCCGATTCGATTTGCTTACCATCCAATATCAATGGAGTCGATGGAAAATTCCGGGCATGCGCGCCTTTATTCTGAACAGGGCTCATATCATTGGAATAAGGTATGCCGAAATAGGTATCAAAACCATGATCCGTCGGTAAATAGGGAGAAAACGCACCTAAATGCCATTTGCCTACACAGCCGGACGCATACCCGTTTTGTTGTAAAACTTTGGCGATCGTGACCTCATCTTGTCCTAACCCAGCCTTTGAGTTAGGGAAAAGTACGGCTACCCGATCTCCATACAATCCATTTCGAACCGGCAAACGTCCGGTCATTAACGCGGCCCGACTTGGTGTAGAGACTCCGGCCCCCACATAAAACTGGGTCAGCTTCATTCCTTCACAAGCCATACGGTCTATATTCGGTGTGCGGATCGTGGGATTCCCATAGCAACTCAAATCCCCATATCCCATATCGTCACAGAATATGATTACAAAATTAGGCTTATTGGCCGCATCCGAGGCAGCGTTCAAGCTCAAGCTGTTCGATAATACCGCCGCTGTTAAAACAGACAATGATTTCAGTGTTTTCATATGCGTATCTTTTTATTTAAGTAAACGGGGAAAAGGTTCATCTATAATACCGGCAGGACGCTGGTTCCGGCCTTCATATCCCCAATCTCCCATATCACTACGAACCTGTTCGATCCATTGATTCATCTTCGTCACTACTTCGGGATGTTTATCGATGACATTGGTTGTTTCCGACAAATCATTCGCCAAATTATATAAACGAGCTTCACCGACTTCCGTATCCGGGAAGTGAGGGCCTTTGATACGTTCCTTCAAAGGTAAATGATACTTCCAGTTTCCCCAACGTACCGCCTGTAATTGTTGTTTCTGGTAATAATAGAAAGTCTCCGTGGGCGATGCCATCGATTCTCCCTCCAAGATTCCAGACACATTATGCCCATCTATCACCCGGTCGGAAGGAACCGCATAACCGCAATAATGCGCCAATGTCGGTAAGAAATCCATCGAAGTCACCAGATTATCAGTTTCCTGTCCCGCCGGTATTTTAGCGGGCCATCTCATTATACAAGGCACCCTAAACCCACCTTCATACGTCGTACCCTTTTGGCCTCTCAACGGACGGTTCGTACCACCGAAGTGTTCATCCGCACCATTATCGGAAGTAAAGATAATCAAGGTATTTTGATCCAATCCTTCCTCCTTTAAAGTCTCAAGCAAGACTCCCATCGACCAATCCAATTCCTCGGTCGCATCTCCATAGAGTCCGTTCTGAGACTTTCCCTTGAAAGCGGGAGAAGCCGCTAACGGATTATGAGTCATATTATGGCACAAGTAAATAAAGAACGGAGATTCCTTATGAGACTTTATAAACTCCACAGTCTTATTGGTATAACGAATCGTCAAGGAATCATGACCGACTGGAGCCACTATTACCTCCTCCTGTTCCATCAAGGGTAACGGACAATACGGACGATCCATATCGTTACTATAAGGAATACCATAATAATAGTCGAAACCCTGCCGGGTAGGAAGAAATGGCAATTGATCCCCTAGATGCCATTTCCCGATACAAGCCGTCGCATACCCCTGCTCCTTCATCAACTCGGCGATCGTTATCTCACCGGGATTCAAGCCTTTATGCGAAGCTGGAAATAGCACTTGCCTCCCTTTGGACATCAAAGGTGTAGGGTCCGCATTTACATGCATGGAGACTCGCCTTGGATAACACCCTGTCAATAAAGCCGATCTGGAAGGTGTGCTCACGCTCGAACCCACATAAAAATCGGTCAGTCGTATTCCCTCTTTAGCCATCTGGTCGATATGGGGAGTACGATGCTTCGTACTCCCGTAACAACCTAAATCCCCATATCCGAAATCATCGATAAATACGATTATCACATTTGGCCTTTCCGCCGCTTGAGTAGCCACGGCCGCTCCGGAAAAAGCTAATACAGATATTAGTTTAGATATAAATTTCATTTCATCCTTCTTTTAGTTGAACATTACCAACCCGGGTTCTGATCCAAATTCGGATTCAAAGAGCGCTCGCTATCAGGAATCGGTAATAAATCGTAATATTCCAAATAGCCATTTGGGAACTTCGTCTCGATCACGCTACCCTCATGATCCTTAATAATCATAGGGTAAAGTTCCTTACCGATTTTCCAACGTTTTACATCTGACCAATAACGTCCTTCTAATGCTAACTCAATCCGTCTCTCATGTCTCACTTTCTCACGAGCCTCCTCACGACTCATAGATGTCGGCAGCAAAGAGATCTTAACGTCATCCCTTTCCGTACGGATCCGGTTAAGGATAGCGATCGCATCCGCCACATTTCCATTCGTCTCAATAATCGCCTCCGCTTTTGACAATAAGACATCCGCATATCTCAGTATGATATCATTGATATAAGACTGCCCGGAAGGAGGAAGCTTTGACTCATCCTGAATCCGATATTTACGGGTACTTAAATGTTTCAACCGATTACCGGCATGATTAAACGCACCTCCCGGATACAGGTAATTAGGGAAACGATAGCCCAAGAAATAAGAACCCGGAAGTACAGCCGTGAAACCTAAACGAGGATCCCGGTTCTCATAAGGATTCTCGGGATCTACAGGAGAGCCATCGATCGTCTCATAAGCCGCTACCAAATCATCCGTAGGGACATAACGGCTTCCACGGGTCCAACTTCCGGTACCCGTTCCGCAATACTGGTCAATATAGGAACCTTGCGAATTCTCGCCTTCAATATATTGGATATCAAACAATACTTCCTTATTGTTCTCATTAGCCGGATCAAACAAGCCCTCATAACTATGGAATAGACCATATTTCTTCAACGCATCAATTTGCTCGACACAAGCCAGAACCTCCTTGTATTTACCTTGGTATAAGTAGGCTCGCATTTTCATACCTAAAGCCGCCCCCTTGGTAGCACGCCCCGGCTCGGGAGCATCCACTCCCAAATTGGTGATCGCAACCTCATAATCATCCAACGCCTGTTGCCAAGTCTCCTCCAAACTCGCCCGCTTCAAGCTACGAGCTTCTTCCGTGGAAATGTTCGTCAATATAATAGGTACCCCACCATAGGTTTCCGCTAGCACGGAATAAGCCAGTCCCCGTAGAAAATGAGTCTCACCTGAATATTTGGCTTTCGCTTCTTCCGATAAATCCACTAAATCCATACAGGCCAACAAATAGTTTGCCCGGGAGATTATCTCGTAACATCTTTTCCAACGATACGTTACGACTCCTCCGTCACTAGAGCTCAATCGCCCGGCACCCAGCTTATTAAAAACCTCATCCGTTCCCCAGTTAAATGCGTTAGGGGTAGCTCCATCCGTTATGCCAAAGCCAAACAAGCCTTGATTATAAACCTCTTTTTCCCTCAATTGAGCATAGACACCATTTAAAAGGAGTTTGATATCCGATTCATTTTCCGGGAAACTCGCCGAAGTAATCTTATCCTCAGGATACAAATCCAAATAATTCTCCATACATCCCGTGAAAGAGACACATAGTATAATTGATAAGCAATATGCTAATAACTGTTTCATACTTTTAGAAATTAAGATTTATACCAAATGTAAATATTCTCGGAGTCGGGTAATAATTGGTACCCGAATCAAACGTATTTCTTTCCGGATCATATCCTTCATACCCTTTTTTCCACATAATCGTAAACAGGTTCTGGGCATTCGCATATACATACAACCGTTGCATTTTTAGCTTTGAGGTAATCCATTCAGGGAACGCATAACCTAATTGTAAGTTCTTCAATTTCAAGAAATCGATACGATGTACCCAAAATGAGGAGTCATACGTGTCCCATGAAGAGTCAAACCGAAGCATCGGTATATTTGAGTCCGGATTCTCTGGGCTCCACGCATCCCGCCATTTATCAGAAATAGTCAGCCATTCGTATTGCATACGGGTCATGCCGCTCTTCGTAAACGCATTCGCCTGTCCCAAACCTTGGAATAAGATATTTAAGTCAAACCCTTTATAGCGTAAGCCGGCAGTAAGTCCATACGTAATTTTAGGAATCGTATTACCAAGTACTTGTTTATCTTGATAGTCTAATTTTCCATCGTTATTAACATCCTCGTATTTCAGATTTCCCATTTCCGGCTTAAGCCCATTGCTATGCATATGTTGAGCGGCTTCTTCGTCCGATTGATAGATGCCAACCGCTTTATAGCCATACAAAGCCTTATACGGATATCCCTCACGAATCAAATAAAGCTGGTCCGGAGAGTTTCCTCCTTGAAATTTCGTTACTTTATTATCGATATACGTAAAGTTTAGTCCTACGTTAAATCCAAGGCGATCTCTGCTCGTCTCAAGATTATCATAATTCACGACTAACTCAAAACCATTATTTTTCATCTCGCCCACATTCTCAAATGGTGCGGTCTTATCCCCTAATACGTTTGGTATTGGCAATTGAACGATAATATCGGTTGTTTTTTTATTGAAGTAATCAGCTTCTATATTCAACTTATTACCTAAGAAGCCCAAATCCACGCCAATATCCAAGGAAGAGGTAGTTTCCCAAGTAATATCCTCATCCACCAAAGCGGTTACGGCGGCACCCGGAGCCAATGAGCCTCCATAATTATAACTCAAGTCATAATTTTGGGAGATCACTGTTAAATAAGGCCAATATCCTTCAATGGTTTGATTGCCTAATTGTCCCCACGACGCACGTAGTTTCAAATTAGAAAACAGATTCAGGTTCTTAATAAACGCCTCTTCACTCAAACGCCATCCTGCAGAGAAACCCGGAAAAACACCCCAGCGATTTCCCCGTTTAAAACGAGAGGAGGCATCGGCACGGAGATTCATCTCAAATAAATATTTATCCGCAAAGGCATAATTCAATCGACCAAAATAAGATGCCATGCGTAGACCTTCAAAATTTCCCTCTCCCTTGATACCTTCCGTTCCCGCATCCACTTGGGTTAATCCTTCTTTGGGTGGGTTGGTTCTTCGGGCAAATACGTTCTTTATACTGTAATTCTCCAATTGGGTACCAAGGATAGCGGCAACATAATGCTTATCCGCAAATCGCTTGCTATAGTTTAATGTCGCTTGGAAATTATTACGCATAGTCGATACTTGCTCTCTACTCAACACAATACCATCACGATTGTAATTTTTCGGTATCGTCTCTATGCCAGAATCCGTATATCCATAAAGGGTCTCATTATATTTATCAACCATTTTCCAATTGCCATTAGAGGCCCATGTTACTTGTAAGTTCAAGTCTTTCGTAAAATCTACGGTAGCGAAAGCATTTACAGCCATATAATCCTTGGATGTTTTAGTCGCCCCGTTCGAAGCGTCTATAACCGGCTGATAAGTCGTATACAATAAAGTACCATCATCCTTAATCGCTTCTACCGAACCGAAACGGCCATCCCGGGTATATGGAGCGATGAAAGGAGCCGCACCTTGTTGCTGTTCGAATACACGGAACAAATCAAAAGGCTCTTGGGAATTCCTACGAGTATAATTCAAACGAGCGCCAACTCTCAACCATGAATTCACTTTATACTCCACATTTGCCCGGATACCGAACCGCTCCGCCTTAGAGTTCATCAAAATACCTTCCTGACTCAAATAGTTCAAAGACAAGAAGGAAGATAGTTTCTCCGATCCACCGCGAATGGATAAATTATGCCCTGTTATTAAAGCATTCCGATAAAGAGAGTCATACCAATCCGTATTCGGGTATTTATAAGGATCTGTTCCATTAGCGAAATTAGAGATCAATGTTTCCGAGAAAAGAGGGTTCTCTCCCCCATTCACCAAAGCTTGATTCGCCATAGTCATATGCTCGGCGCTATTCGTCACTAAATCAAAATGACGTCCGATCTGCTGCATTCCGACGTAAGAGTTCAACTCTACTTGGGTTTTCTCATTATTCTTTCCCATCTTCGTCGTAACCAAAACGACACCGTTAGCGGCCTTTGATCCGTAAATAGCCGCACTAGCCGCATCCTTCAAGACTGTGATACTTTCGATGTCACTCGGATTTACTTGGCTGAATACCCCTTCTACTCCGTCAATAATCACCAACGGGTCCGAATTATTCAATGTACCCCAGCCACGAATTCTCAATTGCGCTCCATCATCTCCCGGCTTACCCGAATTCTGGCTGATCCACACGCCGGAAACCTTTCCGGAAAGTGCTTGAGAAGCATCAGTGATCGGACGGTTCGCCAATTCCTCATCAAATTTGACTGAAGAAACAGAACCTGTCAAATTCACCTTCTTCTGGGTTCCATAACCAACAACCACAACCTCTTCCAAAGCCTGTGTATCCTCCTTTAAACGTACATTCAATGAAGTCTGTCCCGCAATAGCGACAGTTGTTGGCATAAAGCCGATATAAGAAAATTGAAGTGTCGCGTTATCCGATACCTCCAAAATAAATTTACCATCAAAGTCTGTTATCGTACCATTTTGAGTACCTTTCTCCACAACATTCGCTCCAATGATAGGTTCCCCTTTTGAATCGACAACAACACCCGTTATTTTTTTGGCTTGCTGGGTGACCGCATTCGCTATAGGTTTTTCAAATAAGTAGATCTTTCCATTTTTAACTTCATAACTTAATGACGTGCCCTCCGTTATTTTATCCAATACATTTGTCAATTCTGCATTCGTAAAATTAACGCTCACTCTCCGATTCAAATCTACGATTTGTTTGCTATACGCAACACTCAACCCGGTTTGGTGGGTGATGGTAGCTAAAACTTTCTCCACTTTCGCATTGTCCAGCACAATAGAAACCCGCTGAGCCGAGGCGGTAGCCGTGAAACTCAGCAAGGATATGACTAAAAATAGAAAGGTTAACTTCATGGCATTCGGTATTTTCTCAATTAATATTAAAAGGCACCTACGCCGAGGGCTTTCTTGCTTTTCTTTCATATATTTGTATTGATTTTAATAGTTGGTATTAGAAATTTATTTTTAATACGATCGGCAGCCGAAAAGGGTAGGAGCTTTTCGGCTGTTCTTATGTTATCTATTTATGAGGAATCCATACGCATATCTATTTTAAGGTTAACACTCTGTTTCCTGCTCTCCTATCAAATAGACACACGACAAATCTAAAAGGATGAGTCGTTATAGCTAATTTTTTTATTTTTTCATCCGGACTTCTATCTTGCCCCCTTTTTCCTCGAATAGTACAGGCGTGATTTTTTCCAATTCTTTTAATACCGTGGTCAAATTGACGCTATCGGTCGTTATCGTATACGTATATCGCAAAGCGGCAGAATCCTTCACGTCAAAGGATATATCATAAGTTCGAGCCAATGTTTTCATTACGTCCGATAAAGGGGCGCTCTTAAATACGAGCACATTACGTCTCCATGCCGAATACATCTTGACATCGTGGGAACGGAGTACCTCACAACGTCCGGAAGCCTTGTTATAAACCGCTTTTTCTCCCGGGCGTAATTGATAAGATTTGAAGGATCTTGATTTCAACTCGATAGATCCTGTCTCTAAAGCGACGAATATAGCTTCTTCCTCCGGATAGGCTTTCACATCAAAGGTAGTACCCAACACTTTTATATCCATATAAGAAAGATCCACGATAAAAGGCCGATTCTTGTTCTTGGCGACCTCGAACCAAGCCTCTCCTTCCAAATAAACCTTACGTTCGGAGAGACCGAATTTTTTCGGATAACGAATACGGCTTCCCGAATTCAAATGGACCTTACTCCCATCTTGAAAAAGCACTTGCATGCGTTCCCCATTAGGTACGTACACCTCGTCATAGCCATCATCCGCCAACAAATCCACTTGTGAGTTTATGCGTATGAAAAGTCCTATAATTAAAGCGATCGGTATAAAGACCGCAGCCGCATACGCTATAAAACGGCGTATTTTTTGTCGGCGGAGTTGCCGCATAATATTCTGATACATTACGGCTGAGGGTATCGGATGGTCGATCCATGCCTCTTCCTCCCCCATATGAATCGTTTTCTCATCCTGATCGATACGCTCAGCAAGCCATGCCTGTCCTTCCGGGGTCTTAAACCAACGAACAACCTCACAAGACTCCTCGGAAGTAGCCTCATTATTTAGCGTTTTCTCTATGATCGATAGATCGGGTATTTTCATATTCATTTTCTTTTATCAATTGACACGCAAAGCCATCAATAGGATGAGTTCCACAAATATAAAAGAAATAAAAATAGTCTCTCGAAATGTGCCCGCAGTATTTTTATCGCTTGCGCATAATGTGTTTTTACCGTGGGGACCGAGATATTCATCTTATCGGCGATTTCTTGATTAGAAAGATTCCCTTTCAGCTTATACAGACAGACTTGGCGTTTCTGCTCCGGCAAGTGATCGATCGCTTGGTAAAAATGAGACATCATATCTTGTTCCTCTATCTTTATAAGCAGTTCATCCTCATATTCCGGCGCTGATTGTACGATCTCATAATTTTTCTCTACGGCGCTATTATTATTCCGGATCTCATTTAATACGTGATTCTTTAGCATTGTATAGAGATAGTTCCTTAAATTCACGTTCACCATCAGTAGGGAACGTGCCTCCCACAATTTCAGAAAAACTTGCTGTACGGCATCTTCCGAAGAATATGTACTTTTCAAATATTTATAGGCCAACACATACAATAATTTATGATACCGCTCATAAATAACAGTAAACGCATCCTCGCTCCCCTGCCTCAATGAGGTGAGCAGATCTTCATCGCTCCGTATGGATTTCTGAAAAAAAGACATTCGAGGAGACTATATAATATACGATTCGCTATTTAACAGACGTTCCGCTTCCTCCTTCATGGCATCCGGCACCTGTGTAACCGCACCTTCACTGATCGATCGGATAAATTCCGGATACTCTCTACGATAAACATCCAACATCCGGTTCGCAAAAACAAACATCATCGTATATTGGATATTCGCCAGCCGATCACATATTTTTATAAAAGAAGCGAATTTAGTCTGCCGTATTCCTTGATAATACAGGTCATTCGCCCGTTCTCCCCGGTTTCGTCCTTTTTCATTCGTTAAGGCGTATACGATTTCCGGAACTTGGTCTTCCAAGTGCTGTCTCACGCCTTCCGGCAAGACAAAGCCTCCCCCCTTGAACTCTTTCAGGAATTTCACGACATCATTATAGGTCATCCGTGCATCTTCTATCGTATCATGCAGAAAAGCAGAGGCATACAATATCAGTATATCCGCCTCGGTCTCAGCTACCAGATATCCGTAGCGAGAGACATACGATACCGTCATTTTCAGATGAAATCCATAAGGCAACACATGATCATATTTCTGATTCACATCATCATGTATACGAAAAGCAGCCTTCTCCATACTGCAGATCCAAGGATAATAACGCTTTACTAGAGCGATAAATGATTGTTTTTCCATTCTTTCGATACTAAAGATTAATCTTTACGCATGGCAATAATACACAGTTCCGAAACCGCTGTTTCCGAAACGGCGGTTTCTACAATGCGAAGATATATAAATAATCGAATTAAATCACTCTATATCAAATTATTTAATACGGACTCCCACACGTGCAAGTGAAACATACCGTTTCCTTTCTTTATTATGGATATAATTATTATATTTGCAATAAAATGTATTTATATTATGGAGACAATCGCAATGATGAATCCTTTTGTCGTGGGTAGATATGTATCAGACAAATATTTTTGTGACCGTGAGGGAGAGACAAGCTTCTTGATTAAACAGATTGAGAACGGACGTAATGTCGCATTGATTTCTCCACGCCGTTTGGGTAAGACCGGATTGATCCAACATCTTTTTCATCAAGAATCGATAGAAAAAAATTATCATGCGTTCTTTGTGGATATTTATGCCACTACTTCATTAACAGAGTTCGTATATCTATTAGGAAAAGCCATCTATGACGAATTGAAGCCAAAGAAAACGGTTTGGACGGAACGGTTCTTTCAAATCATAACCTCATTGCGTGCGGGTTTTAAACTGGATATGGTAACCGGAGAACCTTGTTTTGATATTGGGCTAGGAGACATTCAAGCACCACAAACAACACTTGATGAGATCTTCGCTTATCTAGAGACCGCAGATAAACCATGTATCGTGGCGATCGATGAGTTCCAACAAATTGGCGGCTATGAGGAGAAAAATGTAGAAGCGTTGTTGCGAACCAAGATTCAACAATGCAAGCAGACTATGTTTATCTTCTCCGGCAGTAAACGCCATTTGATGAGTAATATGTTTAATTCCTCTTCCAAGCCTTTTTATCAAAGCGCTATTAGTATAGGACTTGAGCCAATACCCATTCATATCTATGTGGAGTTCGCCAACCGGCTTTTTGAGCAAAGGGGAAAGCTTATTGACAAATCCGTAATAGAAGAAGTTTATCGGATGTTCGATGGCTATACTTGGTTTGTGCAAATGATAATGAACGAACTTTTCGCATTGACCGAAGAGGGTGAGCGTTGTAGTATGGATAAGATAGAAATAGCCCGCAAGAATGTGATTCTAACACAAGAAAGTAGTTACAAGGATCTACTTGCCAATCTTGCTCCCAAACAAAAACTTGTTTTACAAGCTATCGCCAAAGAGGGCAGAGCAGAAGGTCTCACGTCATCAGCATTTATCAAAAAATACAAGCTACCCTCAGCCAGTTCTGTACAATCTGCGGTCAAACCTCTGTTGAAAAATGATTTGATAACACAGGAAGATGGCTTTTATAGGGTATATGACTACTTTTTCGCGGATTGGATGGCTAGAATATATTGACTCTCTTGTATGTAAATGTCAGAAAATAAGCAAATCTTAGTAGGCACTATCCGTTACTGAAGTAAATAATTTACGACTTGAAATGTAAATTCCTTATGCGGTGAAAATGAATTATTTAGACAACATACTTAATCGCTTGCAAAAGGCTTCTCAAGTGATTAGTTATTCACTTCCCAAGCCGTTAACTAGCGGCTAGGTAT
>ERZ779932.1086-NODE-1086-length-12037-cov-1.688449_pt1 | contig 12037 bp, 6 predicted proteins | sample MGYA00511064_ERZ779932 | MGnify/ENA primary metagenome ERZ779932 (study PRJEB29588, sample SAMEA1966821) | human gut metagenome | biome: human gut; feature: human-associated habitat; material: faeces | place: Denmark | collected 2008/2010 ...
CACGGTGATGGCACATCCGTAACATGGGTAATGGCACAAGCCTCTCTTCCTTGGTTTACCAGTCGTACTCCTCGAAATAAGCGTCGAAGTCTTTTGGTTCCTTCACCCCACAGCGTTTAAGCGCATTCAATACGACCTGTTGCTCGGAGGGTGAGAGCGGCCTTTCTCCCTTGCGGACACGGTAGTAAGTGCGCCGGCTGAAGTGCCTCATGAGTCCCGGGATAACGGAGAGCATCTGTTTGTGTGGCAAGCTCTCCAATAGGCTTACGAATCCCGCGGCATAGCGTACTTTCTTGTTCGGACGGTAATAAGGGCAAGTTCCCTTCAATGAGGCGAGGTGTCTCCTCGTTAAAGGTGATTGTTTGTTTCGGCGTTCTGGAATAGGGGTGTTTACGCATACGGCCTGCCTCATGAATTTACGAGGTAGGCCGCGTAAAAATAGCTATTATCAAGTACTTATTTAACCGTAACATTCCATCCGGAAAGAATACCTCCGTAGAAGTAAAAGTCTACGCAGAATGTCTTTCCTGTGTTCAGCTCTTTGACCTCGTAGTATTTCGTGGCACCTTTTTCGTTCACCAATTTATAATCGGCGATATTCGGAATAGGCACGTTGGCGAGTTCTTTGATCTTTGCGTTTATCCTATTCAAGATATCCATGCTCTCGAAAGGATTCGTTACTTTGGTGCTCTTGGATAAAGCCGGATTCACCCCATTGTTCTCGGCACGAACCGCACGAACACTATCTGCATAAGCCTTGAACATCGCACGGCTTTCCGGAGTGCGCAAAGCGGATACGGTAAAGATAGAGATTCCTTCCGCCCCATGATTCAGTGCGGCATCCATGGCATTCTCTATATCGTCGGCTACCATCAGTCCGCAGTAAAGCGTGGTTTTCGGGTTCTTATCCCGGACATCCTCTATCATACAGTCTGAGATAAAACTAATATCTTCCGTGTAGAAGTTATGGTATACCATGGGGAAGACAATGTCCAGATTCCATTTCCCCCAGTCTTGACGAACCATTTTGGATGCCATCTTGGGCGTAGGGAAAGGAGAGGCTGCCATTTTCTTGCCGTAAGAGTGAACCACGTCGGCGATCATATTAGCGACCTCGGTAATCTGGTCACAACGGAATTGGAGCCATTTCTCGTCTTGCGAGGGATCTTCTTGTTCTTTTGGATCATATCCGTAAGCGGCCTTGAACTTCTCGATCATGGCCGGGTGATAACCAAAATCCCATTGCGGATATTCTTGGTCTTGCACGATACCGTATTTCGGCCAAAGGGTAGTCGGCAGGATAACATCCACGAAACGGTTGTAATCGATAGCGATACCGTTCAAACCCTCTACCTCGCAGTAAGCCTCTATTTTCTTCTTGATAAACTCCCGTACCTCGGGTAAGGCGGGGCACATAAATTTGTAGTAATCCACGTAAGCGGTCGTATCGGCCAAGCTTTGTCCATTGCGGTTTACGCTGAACCATTCGGGATGTTCTTTTAAGATAGCGTCTCGGTCATGTTCCGGATTCATCGTCCATAACCAAGCGTAGACCTCTATCCCATGTTTCTGGGCGATGGGAATAGCGGCCCGATAATCATCCGGAGTAGGGGCGTTTAGCATGACACCGTCTATCCCCGCCTCATTCATGATCGTACAGATGGAGTCGAAATTCATTCCGGGCTGGTAATCCAACCAAGTCCAGAACATCGGATAAGCATCTTTCGTATCATTTTTCGGGGAACTGCAAGCACCTACGCAGCAAGCTACCAGAAGCAATACTAAATAATTTATGTGTCTCATAAGTTTAATGAATTTGATTAACGATTTATCCGTTAAAGATACGTATTCCTGTTTAATGCCGTTCTTTTTTCAGCGTAAATATCGGTAAATAAAAGAAGATGCCTAGGATAGACATGATAAGGCCGCCTATCGTTCCGGCGGCGAGCGGGAACCAAAAGGCTTCTTTATCGGTGCCTAGCATGAACGGGATAAATCCGAGTATGGTCGATATAACGGTTAGGAAAATCGGTGTGATCTTGGCGTTCCATGCCTTTAGATAAGCACGGATTGGGGAAATAGCGGGTATCCGTTCCCGAATTTGGTTATATTCGTTTAAGATATAGATACTGGCGTTTACCGTGATACCGCATAATAAAACGAAGGAGGCGAATCCACCTTGGTCGAAGTTCAGTTTGAACCAATAGAAGGTCAGGAATACCCCGATATAAGAGATCGGTATGACAAAAATGACCGCCAGCGGTTGTTTCAAGGAATTAAACAAGATACTGGTCGTAAAGAAAATAATAACGATGATCAAGAATAATAACGCATATTGTTTATTATCTTTCTGATCCCATGACCAATAGTTCTTTTCCGCTTTAGCCGTATATCCCATAGGCAGGATCTTGTTAAACTCTCTAAGTTCCCTTTTCTGTATCTTCTCGCCTTGTGAGGAGGCTCCGATATATTCATATTGCAGGCAGAGCCTGTATTGCTGGTTTACTTTCGCTATCTGTTGAGGGGTCTGGCTTTTCTCGACGATAGCGAGTTCGGACAACTTATAGGATTTATCACGGATGGTTTGAGGTACATATTGCATACTCCAGATATCGAACTCCTTTGATTGGCGAGAAGAAAGTTTTAGCTTTTCCGTCTCGTTATCAACGACGATGGTACCTGCGTAGATATCTTTACCGAAAACAGGCCGGATAGACGCGAATAAATTGATAGGCAATATATTCGCTTGCGCCATACGGGATTTATTCAAGTTGAAGTAGAATTCCTGATAATCATCCTTCCACCAAGAAAACTCGGAATTGATCAATACTTCCTTGATACGGCGATACGTAAGCAATTTCTCCCGTAGTTTCTCCGCCCATTCGTATAACTCGTCATAATTATATCCGTACATCTCGATCCGGAAAGAACCTGCGTTCTCACGGACATCATTGCTGAAACCTTGGTCCATAAGTCCCCATACGCCCCAACTTCCACCACCTAATTCCAACGCTTTGCTAATCACCCTGCTTTTCAAGGTGTAGGGGAAACCACTTCGCTCGTTCTCACGGGTGAAATAGACGTTGATACTGGCTTGACGTGCGTTATAGATACTGGTCTGGAATTGCCGTATTTCCTTATAGGTACTCAAGTAAGCCTCCATTCGGTTGATCAAGTGGTTCATTTGATCAAGGGTCGTACCGTTCGGCATGGAAGCGCTGATACTTAATACCGTTTCTTCATTCCGGGTAAAATAACTTCCCTCGTATACCTTTTGGACAAATAGGCGCAAGGTTCCTCCCAAACTCTTATCGACGATAGGTTTTATCGTTTCCTTCCAAATACCTTTCGCCGCGAATTCATTGTAGCGAGCGATCCACAAAGAGTCCCTTGCGGATAGATCCTTCTCTTCCGGCTCGATCTTCTCCGGCAATAAAAATATCGGTAGGCCGGAAGCCAGTACTAGAATAAGGCAAGCCAGCTTTTTCCAATTGCAAAGGAAACGGATCTGCGCCCGGTAATAATGAGAGAAATAGACTGGGAAACGGTGTATGAACGACCGTATCGGACGGACCACCGGATGTTGTCTCCAATGACTCCGGGCTTTTGGGGAAGAAGAAGCGACTTTCTTCCGGTGCAAATTCATCTTGTCGATCAATGCCGGAACCAAGAATAGTGCGATGAACAAAGATACCGCCAGATTGATGATCACGACAGCGGCGAAATCCTGTAAGTTCAACCGTATCTTCTCATCCAAGAAGAAGATGATCACGAGGGCGCCCATAGTCGTCAAAGTGGCCGCCAGAATAGACAAGAACGCTTTCCGGTCATGATGGTGCCGGATATGATCGGTCATCACGATCGTATTATCGATCACCAAGCTGAGAGAGATCGTGATACCCGCCAGCGAGTACAATTGCATCTCCAACCCTAATAAATAATAAAGGATAACGGCTATACACAGGTTGATACTTAAACTGATGATGATCAAGAACAGATAACGTACATTCCGGGTAATCAGCAGAACGAAGAGCAAGAGGATCAAGATGGTCAAGCCTGTACGGACGTAGATTTTATCCAATTCTTCTTGGATAAATTCGGTAGCGTCGTAACTGGTATGGATCTCGTAACCGGGAGGAAGCAAGGTGCGGATATGTTCCATTTCTTCCTTCACTTTCTTGGCTAATTGCAACTGGTTGGCAGTCTCTTCCGCACGGATAGACAGGTAAATAGAGTTTAAACCATTGATCCGGTAGTAACTTTGCGGGGCCTCTTCTTGCCGGGTTACCTTTATCAATTGATCCAGCCGGATTAAGCTACCATCTTTGTTTGCGACGGTGATATGCGATGGTTCGAACCCATTCGTGATCTTTTCCGGCATTAACGCCAGACGAATCCATTCCTTGCTGGTATCTCCTTGTCCCATATTAGCGGTTCCAAGGAACTCTTTTTTGTAATATTGGCTGATCGCCGATTGGATATCCTCTATCGTGATCCCCAGATCCCGTAGCTGGCGGCTATCGTATTCCAAGCGCCATTCCATAGGGGTCGCTCCGCTTACATCGATACGATAAATACTTTGCACGCTGCTAAGCCGGGGCTTTATCTGATCCTCGGCGAATCGCTGGATGAATATCGGGGTAGCGGAAGCGTTCAAGGTATAACTCATGAACGGGCGTGATTCCTTGTCGTCCGGACGGCTCATCTCTAAAATCGGATAACTTAATTCTTTCGGAAGGTCCGGCCACGTCTGCCTAACAATTGTTGATGCCTCAAAACGTGCGGCATCTATATTCGTATGTTTATCTAGTTCTAAAGTAATCCTTCCCCATCCGTTTCCCGAGGTCGAGGAGATCTCTTTGATTCCTTTGATACGGGCAAGCATCGCCTCCAACCGTGAGGTTACCTCCATCTCGATAACCCTCGCTGAGTTGGAGGGCATATTATAGCTGATACTTAATTTCGGCAGCGTACGGGAGGGAGATAGCTTGATCGGCAATAAAGGCACGAAAGCGATCCCCGCCAATGCGATACAAAGGAAGGTGACGATGATCGTAAAGGATGATATGTTCGGCTTAGAACCCATGCTCGTAATCAAATTCGTTGGCTAATGAGATGCCTGTCTCGAAATCATGTAAGGTGAGCTTACGTATTTTGTAATAGCTCAACCAATAATTTTGCAAGGCCGTGATATAATTACGTTGCGCTTCCTGCTGTCGGTTCAAGGAGAGCGTAAGGCTATTGATATCCGCTTTGCCGATCATGAAACGTTGCTTGGTCTCGTTATAGGCCATGATTGCGATGTCCAAAGCCTCTTCGGCGCTGGCGATCAGGTTTTGCTGTACATTGAAATCGCCAGTCATGATTACGTCTTCCTCCAGAGTGACTTCCGTCTGCCGTGCGGATATTTGCGTAACATTTAGATTGCTTTTGGCTATATTGTATTTACCCTTCCGTACTCCCCAGTCTATAAGGGGAATAGAGATAGATATCGATACCAAGTCCTGCTGCAGCGGATTCTTGTAAACTTCCTTAAACTGGGTCGCTACTTGATTGAAACCGATACTGGCATTCAAGGAAGCGTTGAATAAGGTTTCCTTTTTGGTCTTATCCACTTGTTGCTCGGCCTCTAACACCTCTTGCCGCACTTCCAGAAACTTGGGGTTATTCTCCCGGGCTAACGTCAATGCTTGATCCACCGGAATATCCATATCATGGGGGCGTGACGGCAGACGAAGCCGTATCTCCGTATTCTTATCGAAATTCAAATACGAGGCCAGACTGAACATGGCTCGCTTCAAGGCTATATCGGCGTTTTGTAACGTATTGCGGGCATTGATCGCATCCAGCTTGAGTGTCAGTAAATCCGCTTGACTAATAGCCGCGATCTTATGCCGCTCTTGGCCGGTACGGTATAACGTATCGGTTGTCGCTACATTTTCTTTGGCCATATCATATTCTACTTGAGCCATGGCTAAAGAGAAAAAATAAGTGGTGGCTTGCTCGCTGACGGTCTCGATATTATAAAGCAACTCTTTCTTTACTTTCTCATATTTTAGAGGCTCTATCTTCTTCTCCCACCGGAAAGGATTGTATCCCAATAAATCTTGGCTGTATCCGATACGGATTGGAACGGAGGTGAACTGATTATAAGTATTCGAGCCGAAATAGCGCATATACCCCAGATCCGTATCCACGAAGAAACTACCACCCAGCATATCGAAGTTCTGCTTGATCTTTAAGTTTCCTCCCGCATAAAAGGACTGTTGCTTACGGTATTCGTCAATGTCTTTTTCTGAATCGTATCGTTTCGTGATATCCCGGTAATATTCGGCGGGTGTAATATTCAATGTAAGACTAGGCAGTCGCTCCGCTTTGTAATTACGAAACTCCCAGTAGCCGGACAAGAATAGGTTTTTCGTACGAAAAGCCTCCAGCGAGCTATCGGCGGCCAATGAGATCGTCTTCTCAAGGGAAAGGATGAGCGATTGGGCCGATACTCCTCCGGCTAATAGCGAACAGAACGCATATAAAACTAGGAATGTCCTCTTGTATCTTTTTTTCATAATGCATGTCTCCTATAGATAAACCAATAAACCAAAGGAATAATAAATAAACTGACTGCCGTACCGATCAGCATCGCCGAGATCATGGCAATGGAGAGTGGCTTTTGCAACTCACTTCCCATATCGAAGGTGAATAGTAGCGGTACCATACCGAATATAGTTGTCAATGAGGTCATAATAATCGGGCGTAGACGGCGGCGACCCGCCTCGTGGAAAGAAGGTGTACCCTCGTGGATCGCTTCCATCAAGGGTACACCTTCTTTCCGAAGCTCATTGATTGCATCCAGTTTCAAGATAGAGTCGTTTATGATGATACCGCAAGTTACCACGATACCGATAGCACTCATCAGGTTTAAGGTATGCCCGCATATCCATAATACCAGTAAGGAGGCGGCTACGTCTATAGGTATTTCCAGCAGGACGATCAAGGGCTGCAAGAAGCTCTCGAATTGAGCCGCTAGGATAAAATACATCAAGAGGATGGATATGAACAAGATGACGACCAATTCATTCAGCATTTGTTGGTTCGAGAAGAAGCTTCCCGAGAAATCGATGTCCCAATTCGTCTTATCTTTGGATTCGCTGCGTACGAGCTCCCGAATATTTTCCATTAACTGTTCCGCGTTCTCTACTTGATAGAAGCTAAAAGGAATATATTCCCCGTTCTTTCCAGCGGTGAGTGTCTTCAAATCCTCTCCGGGAGTAATTTTTGTTACTGCGCTAAGAGGGACATGATTCGTCTTTTGGTTTTCGTCCGGTTGCGTACGGATTAACGTATTATGTAGGATATGATCGACCGTTTGCTCGTTTCCGGCTAGCGTGATCGGTAAATACTGTTGATAAGAGCGTAAGGTAGCGATTTCATTTTCCTTGAAGGCCGTCTTAAGTACCCGGTAGACCTCTTCATAGGAGATATTATAAAGTAATAGTTTCTGATGGTCTATGGATATGTTTAATTGATTCTCGAAAGCTACGCCAACGGGAGCGAGACCGGTCTTACTCTCTAGTGTTTTCTCTAGTTTTTGCAAAGTAGGGGCATCCGGAGCTTGTTCTTTGTTACGGGCATAGAACTCGGCTACGATATCGGCCTCACCGGTTACGAACAGTTTCTCAAACACGGTCTCCGGCGGAGAGAACGATAATACGGCTGTCGGGTAATTTCGCTTTACCCAAGCGGAGATTTCTTGTTGTAAAGGAGCGATAGCATCGGTCTCTTCTGTCTTGAAATAAAGCTCTACTTCCGAGATGGATAATTCCCTGTCTCGGTTTAGCAGGAATTGTTGCTGTCCGATATAGGCCGTGTGTTGCGCACCTAACCGATCGGCCTCACCAAATAATTCGGTGACTCTCTTTCTATTCTCATCAATATGGATGTTCTCATTCCATTCAACATGTGCGATTAACTCATTCTGATCGATTTCCGGCATCCGGCTTTTGGGGATCATATAGAATAGGATCGCGCAAAGGGGGATGGTGACAGCTACAAATAGTAGGCTAGTGGTCTTATGCCTGAATATGAAATCAACCCCTCCGTCATAGAATCGGTCCAGCGTATGCTCCTTGATCAAATTGTTTATTTTCAGGTTGAAAAAGGAATGCTTGATCTCCGGTATGCTGTAAACTAATTTGTAAAGTACAGGCAGTAACATGATTCCAGTGAAATAAGAGACCATTAAACCAACCGTAACAGCAAACGCCTGATCGAAGAAAATCGCTCCCGCTATACCACTCATAAATACCAGCGGGACGAATACGGCGATCGTGGTAAATGTGGAACTAAGCATGGGGGTGATTACTTCTGTGGTCCCTTTTATACACGCTTCTTCCAGATTATCTCCTTTTGCCCGGTATTGCGCTATATTCTCCGTCACGATGATGGAACTGTCTATCATCATACCCAATGCCAAAATCAATCCGGATAGGGAGATGATATTTAAGGACATATTGAAAAGGTAGAAGAACAGGAAACTAATGATGATACTGACTACCATACTTAGTCCGATTACCGCCGGGCTTTTTACGTCCCCGAGGAAAAGGATCGCCACGATGCAGATAAATAAGAAACCTAACGATAGATTCTGTTTGAGGTTGGAGATCGTATAATCCAATAACTCGGTCTGGTTTCTTGTGATCGTAAATTCAATATCCGGGTAAATAGACTTGAAATAATCGGTAACCTCGGCAAGCGCCTCTTTCATATTGTCCATATTCTCATCCGCTTGCTTGATAACGGCTAATGTAACGGCCCTTTCCCCGTTGGCTAGCGATAAGCCGGTTTCTTTTTCCGGTACGACAGCTACTTTTGCCAGATCTTTTATCTGGAAGATTCGGTCATTCTTACGGATATAGATATTTTGTACGTCTTCCGGTGTACGTAATAAGGTAGAAAATTTAATATTGTACTCATAATAACCATCCCGTACGGTCATGCTTCCCGGCTCTATATTATTGGCAGACAAGGCTGATTCCAAATCATTTAACGTAATATCAGCCATATCCAAGAGTTTCATATCCGGTACGATCTGTAATTGCCGTCCTAATATGCCCGTGATATCCACCATCGCGACTTCCGGCAACTGTTCGATCCTTCGCTTGATTACTGTTTCTGCGAATTGGCAAAGATCGAGGAAAGCCTCGTCGTTTTCAATTGTCTTGAGTGTGAGGTTGAGGCAAAACACCGGAATGTCCGTAGCGCTCGCCTTGACTACCCGTGGACGTTCTACCTCACGGGGCAGGTAATTCATGGCGGCGTCTATTTTCTCATTGACCTCTATAAAGGCAAGATCCGTGTTCGTGCCAAAGTCGAAGCTAAGGCGGATAATACCCGCTCCATCGCGAGTCTCGCTATGGATATCCCGTAATCCTGCCACTTGCATCAATTGCAAACGGACCGGCTTTACGACAGTATTTTCCAATTCCCGTGCGGATGTATTTTGTCCGGATATCTGAACGGTAATCTCAGGTATGGCGATATCAGGCAATAAGGAGACCGGTATGGTGAAATAAGTCACCAACCCCACGATAAAGCAGGCCGTAAAAGCCATCAATACCGCTATCGGACGTTGTAGCAGGAAGCGAATCATACGCAACTAATTTTCAATTCTCAATTCTCAATTCTCAATTTTCAATTACCTTGACCGGTGACTCATGCGCCAGATTAATATTGCCGCTTGTAATCACGACATCCGCTTCTTTCAATCCTTCCAAAAGGGTATAACTATCCGCGTTTTCCAGTCCGGTGCGCACGTAGTTCCAATAAGCGTGCCCATCAACTAAAGTAAATACGACTTGTTTTCCGGAACGTAATACCACAGCCGTTTTAGGTACGACCAATTGCTTCCCAAGCGAGCGTTGTACGCTAACCCGTACATTCATGCCTTCGAATAATTTACCTTTGTCGTTTACCGCCGCTTTCACTTGTACCATCCCGTTCTCATCCACTAGCGGGTTGATCTCGGATATACGTCCTTCAGTCTTTAAGCTGGTGGTGGCGAAAGGGGTAACTTCCACTTTATCTCCGTTTTGGATAAGCGGCAACTCACTTTCCAATACGGTGAAAGAGGCTTCCAGACTATGAGGATCGATAACGGTACAGAATGCGTCCGTCGTAGACGCCACGTTCTCTTGTTTAGCGAAAAGGTTTGCGATAATACCGTCGAAAGGCGCGATTAGCGTCGCATTCTGTTCCTCATATTGGGCAAGTTGATATTGGGCGAGCGCCAGATCATATCCACTTTTTACCCGTGCTAGGTTGAGCGTCGCAGGCGGGACTTTCGCTGAGTCTTCCAGCATATATCCTTGACCGATCAATACGTCTTTTAATTCAAGCCTCGCTTTCTCTAGGGCATCCTTGGCTTGCGCTGTTTTGTTCGTGAGCCGGAAAGTAGCGAGTTCCGCTATTTTCTGTCCTTTGTTTACCCGGTCTCCGTTCTTCACGTAGATGCGGGCGATGGGTTCTGCCGACTCAAATTGTAAGTCCACCAACTTGCGAGCGGACAGTTTACCATTGCTTATCAACTCATGATTAAATTCCGTTTGCTTCAAAGTCATGATCGTGACTTCGTTCGCCTCATCCGGCAATACGGTTTCTACGGAATCCTGTGTGGTATCTGTATCTTTCTTTTCTCCGCCGCATGCGCTTAAACAGAATAAAAGCGTAAAGGTCAACAATTTATAGTATTTCATACTCGTATGATTGATCGGTTTGTACAATTTGTCATTCGCAAATATAAGTATTTATTGTTACGATGTAGTCGTAATTGCTATAAAAATAAGGATATTGTATTCATATTGATGTGTTGTTTAACATACTTCGTGCTTTCTCTTTCATTTCTTTAATAGCGGAACTTTCCACTTTGGGTTTCTTAGTTAATACGGAATCAATCGCCATTTTCAATTTTGCAGGTTGAAAATAAGATGGTTCCGTATAAAGATTCATTAACAGATAATACGGATAGATACGTTCCGGTAAAATATCAATGGCATGTAACAGGTGCTTTTCCGCTTGTCGGTATTCACCTAAACACTGCTCATTTTTAGCCATTACGTAATAAAGCATGGGATCGGAGCTTAATAAGACAGCTCTTTCCAGATATCCATTCGCTTTCTCGTATCGTCCGGTCTTGCTTAGGCATTGAGCGACCTCGAAAAGGAATTCCGGTTTATGCTTCAATAATGGATACAAAGGTTCATATACCTCCAAGGCCGCTTCGTAAGCTTTATTTTTGTAATACATTTGCGCCTTGTTCCATTGTTGATAAGCCTTATAATGATCTTTTTGCATCCAGAACAAACCAATTCCAAGGATAGCGATTCCCATAAAAAATATCTGTTTGCCCCATCTATGGCCATTTGATTCGGCTTGGTTCTCACGGATCTCATCCTTGTCCGGTGTTACGCTCATCACCCCTAGGAATATCAATACTACCCAAAACTCCGGCAATTGTAATGGATAAGAAGAGAAGGCGAATATAGCCAGAGACATCAATCCCCCGCAACAAGCATACCTTTTGTTCTTTATTCCTTTATAAAATAGAAGCCCCAGCCAGCCTATAAATAGGGCTAATCCTACTAACCCCTGTTCTAATCCAATCTGCAAGTATTCATTAAATGCGTACTCCGGGCATCCGGCAACCAACTTTTCCTGTTCAGTCGCTTTTCCCGAAGCCATGTATTCCGCTTGTGTTTCAGCGTAAGCGGCAGGGAACCCACCTAGGCTGGTACCTGTAATCGGTTGTTTTTGTATCGCTTTCGTCGTGATCTTCCACATCAGAAACCTTCCGTCTGCCGAATCTTTCTTTAATGTATAGAGTGATGCGCTCCCGCCAAGAAGCAATATGCCGCCTAGGATACCGCCTATGATATACCACCTTTTGTGTTGTCTCAGTCTGGTCGCTGCCTGTTTCCTGTCAAGGCGGTACAGGGCATATACCCAGGCGCAAGAAACGACCACCGCTATCCATGCCGATCGG
>ERZ779932.1089-NODE-1089-length-12024-cov-1.747264_pt1 | contig 12024 bp, 9 predicted proteins | sample MGYA00511064_ERZ779932 | MGnify/ENA primary metagenome ERZ779932 (study PRJEB29588, sample SAMEA1966821) | human gut metagenome | biome: human gut; feature: human-associated habitat; material: faeces | place: Denmark | collected 2008/2010 ...
CGCTGCGTTTCATTCGCGTTAGCCAACGTGAAAAATTCGCGGCGCATCTTGGCACATTCTCATTTGGAAATAGTATAAAAGAATAATGCCCCTGCACGTTGCCAATGGGCGGTGCAGGGGCTTCGTTTACAAATCCCAATCATCGTCGAGCGTTTCCGGTGAATCGGCAGCCTTCAAGCTGCGTGTGCCGGGCGCGGGCTTGGGCAGCACAACGCCATCCATCGCCACGTCCACCAGAAAACGGTAGACTTTCAAGCGTGCCTTCTGATACGCCTTTTCGTCCAGCACATCCATGTAGAACTGCTTGTACTCATCAAACGCCGCCAAGCGGATTTTCAGCGTCGTCATGCCGTACGTCTGGGAAACAATGGAGTTCTTCGTGCGGACGTAGTAGTATACCGGCGACGGCACAGCGACAATGTTCCGGGCGACACGCAGGTACTGCAAATTGAACATGAAATCCTCGCAGATGCGCAGCGCGGGGTTCATTTCGAGGTGATGCTGCACAACCAAATCCCGGCGGTACAGCTTGTTCCAGAGTACACCGTAGTAGAAGCTGGCAGGGTTCTCCATCATCTTGCTGGCATACTCCCGCCGCGTCATCACGCCGACGGGCATCACCCGGTGCTTGCTGGCGACGAGTTTGCCGGACACGCGGTAGAAATCCGCAATCACCAAATCCGCCTGATGCGCTTCAGCGGCGGCGACGAGCTTTTCTGTCGCATCGGGCGTCAGCCAGTCGTCGCTGTCCACAAATTGCAGGTAGTGCCCGCGGGCTTCGGCAATACCGAGGTTGCGCGTGGCGGATGCGCCGGAGTTGGGCTTGTGAATCACACGGACGCGGGCATCTTTCTGCATGTAGCTGTCACAAATCAGGGGCGAGGCATCCTTGCTGCCGTCATCCACCAAAATCAGCTCCAAATCAGGATAGGACTGCTCCAAAATGCTGTCGGCACAGCGCCGCAGGGTGCTTTCGGCGTTATACACCGGAACAATCACGGATACCATCGGGTTGGATAAGTACATTGCGCTTCCATTCCTTCATCTTTATTCGCCAATGCTACCCGCATTATATCATAGATTGATGCGTTTGTGAATCCGCGAAAGCACAAAAGAAGTGCTTGCACATCACGAAAAAATGCGTTACAATAAGACGTGGATTTTGCGAAAAAGAGGGAAACATGATGGCAGCAACGCACGACGGGCACCGGAAGCGGATGCGGGAGCGGTTCAGAATCAGCGGCTTGGAGGGCTTTTCTGAGCATGAGGTGCTGGAGCTGATTCTTTTCTATGGCCGCGCGCGCGGCAACGTGAACGATACGGCACACGCGCTGATGGATGTGTTCGGGTCGCTTCCGCGGGTGTTGGAAGCGTCGCCGGAGCAGCTGATGCTGATTGACGGCATTGGCGAGGAGAGCGCGACGCTGCTTTCGCTGATTCTGCCGCTGTTCCGCCGCTATTCTGATGAAGTGAATCAGGTGCGGAGCAAGCTGGAAAGCCGGCAGGTGACGCTGGATTACTGCCGAACGATGATGGCGGGCTACCGGCGGGAGCAGTTTTATGTCATTTGCTTGACGGCAGATGGCAGCATTATCTGCAATCGCAAGGTGACGGAGGGCACGCTTTCAGCGGTGACAGCGTACCCGCGCTTGGTGCTGGAAGCCGCATTGAACAGCAACGCGCACAGCGTTGTATTGTGCCATAATCATCCGGGAGGCGTTGCACTGCCGTCGGAGGATGATATCTGCACAACACGCTATTTGCAGCAGCTGATGGAGGGCGTCGGCATCATTGTGCTGGATCATGTAATTGTCGCGGGCAACCAGACGTACAGCATGGCGCAGCACGGCGAACTGCTGCATCCATCGGAGATTATGCGGGCGATGGTAGCGGCAGCAGAGAAACCGTTGAGAAAGTAAAGAAGCAGCTTCCGATATCCCCAATTGGGGGGCGGAAGCTGCTTCTTGTTTTACACTATTTCCAAATGAGAATGCGCCAAGGCACGAGCAGCTGGTGCAGGTGAATTTGGAAATAGTATTACTTGTTGTTCGGAATGTATACCGACGCGCTGGCGCCCAGCGGAATCTGGTTCGTCGTCAGCTCCACATGCACGGGGAAGTACGCGGCATTCTGCACCGTCGTGCCGAGATTGCCGATTTCCGTTACCGTGCCGGTGAGCACGTTCGATTCGTCCATATCCAGCGTCACGGACACCTTGTCGCCCACATAGAGGTTCTTCAGGTTTACCTCGTCCACCTGCGCGACAACTTCCAGCTTGTCCACCAGCATCAGGCGCGCCAGTACCTGCCCTTCGTACACCTGCTGACCGGGCTGCACGGCGAGCGTGCCAATCACGCCGTTTTGCGCTGCCGTAATGTCCGGGGAGGCATCCGGGGTGGTAGCAGTCGGCATCAGGCGGAGCAGCGGCGTACCGTTTTTCACTTGGTCGCCCACCTTCACCAGCACTTCCGCCACGCGCCCCTGCCCGACCGCCGTCAGCGTGTTACGCCGATTCACAACGCCGCGCCCGACTTGGTCGCTGGCAGTGCGGTTCTTGTCGCGGAAGAGGGAGAGTATCTCACCTGGCTCAAATTCGCCCGTGAGCACCTCCACCATGTATTCCGCGCCGGATACCATCGTTACGCGCCCTGTACCGACCGAGCGTCCTTCCTTGTTGGAGCGGAAGTACAGCGTTTCGCCCACGTCCACCACGCGGTTGTCACGCTTGTCGTACGCCGTCGTGATGCTGCCGGCAATCACCCATTCGGATTCCGGGCGCATGGCAATCAGTCCGCCGTAGCGGGTGGCAACGGCAGTGGCGTCGTCGCCCGCGGCGCAGTAAATTGCCTGTACGGTCGCATCCTCCGTGGCGTAAATCGTGGTTGTGCGCATGGAGAACAGCAAATCGCCCGCGTTCACAAGGTCGCCCGCTTCCCAGGTGAAGGGCTGGAGTGTGCCGGAGAACGGCGCAGTAATATCAATGTAATTCACCGCATTCACAACGCCGCTGGACACGGAGCAGCCCGTGAGCGAAGCCGGGTCAGCCAGTGCGATAGACCCGACCACCGCCAGCGCAAGCAGGAGAGCAAACAGCTTTTTCATAGCAGAAATCATCCTTTCGTTGATTCTCTTGTCATTCGACGCTCTTTAGCGCCTCCACCATGTCAATCGACCGAACCTTGCGCGTCAGCAGCAACTGAATCAGGAACGCGAACACATAGGTAATTGCGCAAGCGCCCGCGACGGACGGAAAGGTGACATGCGTCGGGAAAACCATTGAATCGTATTCACACATTTTGAGGATAATGGTGGTGATGAGGAATCCCGGCGGAATTCCCAGCAGAACACCGATGATGGAGATGTAGTTGTTCTCGCGCAGCATCAGACGGCGGATTTCCCTCTGATGGTAGCCCAGCACCTTCAAGGTTGCGTAATCACGGACGCGCTCACTGAAATTCATCAGCCCCATGTTGTAGCAGATGATGAACGCCAGTGCCAGCGCCGCAACGCTCAGAATCGTGAACGCCGCCGTTGTCGAGTCCATAATGCTGGACATTTCCACCAGCTGTTTTGCCGGATAGAGCAGCGTTCCCACCTCGTCCATTTCCTCCAGCAGGTGCGAACAGGCGGGCGTCGGCGCGGTAATCAGCAGCGTCGTCACTTGGAAATCGCCCTTGCGGCAGGCTTCCCACGCTTCCTTGCTCATGAACAGACCCTGACCGATGTTTGTGTCCGCCAGCGCGTTGATGGTCAGCGAAATGGTGTCGCTGTCGCCGGGCAGACAGATGGTCACGGTGTCGCCCAGCCCCACGTTCATCAGACCGGCTAACTTCCTGCTGATGGCGGTGCCGGTGCGCGGCAGCGTCAGGAACGTCGCATTGTCGCCCAAGGCAATGGAAGTCTGGTCGTCCGTCATCACGGTCAGCAAACAGGAGCGCAGGTTCGTTTCACTGCGCAGGCTGACGGACTGCTCCATGATGCCGTCCACCTTCATGGCGTTCAGCGTCTCACGGTAGTGGTCAAGCGAGGATGCCTGTCCGGAAATCAGGTTCGCGCGCACGTCGTAGCGCAGGGTGTGCGTGTAGTAATCGTCGATAAATGTGTTGATGGATTCCTGCAAGCCGAAGGAGCAGATGATCAGCATATTGCAGCACAGGATGCCGACGAGCGACAGGAATGAACGCCCTTTGTTGCGGAAAATGTTGCGGATAATCATCTTCGTGTTGAAGGAAAAACGCCTCCACAGCCGAGGAATCCGCTCCAACAGGATGCGCGAGCCGGATTTCGGCGGCTTTGGGCGCAAAAGGCTTGCCGTCGTTTCCCGCGCCGCGCGGTTGTAGGTGTGCAGGCAAATCAGCAGACACATGACCACGGACAGCACGGCAATCAGCCAAGTGATGCCGGAAATCGGGGCGTGAAGGCGCGCCGGATAGCGCACGTTCGTCGAGACAATCGGCCAAAGAATGTACGGAATGCTGATTTGCCCCGTGAGCACGCCCAGCAGCGAACCTGCGACGGACGGCACGATGGCGTAGCTGAGGTAGTGCAGCCGAATCTGCTTCGCCCAATGCTGCCGGTCGCGGTAGCCCAGCGCTTTGAGCGTGCCCATCTGCACGCGCTGATTCTCAATCATGCGCGTCAGCGTGTTGACGACAATCATCGCCGCGACCGCGAAAACCAACACCGGGAACAAGTAGGACAGACTGCGGAACATGCTGACGAAGTTACGCGCTGAAAGCGTGCCGCTGTGTGTGTCCTTGTCCACAATCAGCGCCGTCGGGCAGGTGTTCATGATTTCGGCGCGAACCTGCGTCAGGTCCGCGTCAGATGATGCTTTCACCAGCATTTCGGTGAACGGAAACGCCGCCATGGCTTTTGCGCTGACGTACATGTAGCCGTAGATGTCCGGCTGCGGCGTGATGTTCTTCGCCGTCACAAGGTATTCGCCGGAGAGAATTGTGCCGCGCACGAAAAAGGTGAGCGACACGCCGCCATAGGACACCTTCACCGTGTCGCCGACGGACAAATTGTGCGCCTGCGCGAACTGCTCCTCCAGCAGACAGCCGCGCGTATCCGATGCGGAAAGCTCGCTGCCCGTGCGGATAATCGGCGTGCAGATGCGCATGTCGCCGTCATAGCCGTGCACCATCAGGGTCACTTCGTCGCCTAAGTCAGGGCAGTCCATCTCCAGCGTGACGCGCGCCTGCACATCCTTCACACCGGTCAGATTCCGCAGCTTCAGGATGTCGTTCTTGCCAAACGACGATCCTTTCACCCAGAAATCCGCCAGATTGCTCTGCGCAATCGGCGTTTCGGTGGATAGCTCCAGCATACGCCAGTTCGCGTCCAGTCCGCTGAAGCACCATGTGCCCATTGCGCAGAGGAGAAACATGGCGAGAAACTGCATGGCGCTGCGGCTCATGTCGCGGAAGAGTTTTTTCGTCAGCGTTCCATGATACTTTTTCCCGCTGCTCTGCGTTACCATGTGATATCAGCCACCTTCGCGGGATGTTCATTTACGGTCATTTCCTGCACGCTGCCGTTGCGCATCCGAATCAGGCGGTTGCCCAGCGGCGCAATGCTGGCGTTGTGCGTGATGATGACGACCGTTGTGTTGTAGTCGTGGCACAGGCGGGTCAGCAGATCCAGCACTTGTTCGCCCGTCTTGCTGTCCAGCGCGCCAGTCGGTTCGTCGCAGAGCAGCAGCGCCGGGTTTTTGCATAGCGCGCGGGCAATGGATACACGCTGCTGCTCGCCGCCGGAGAGCTGGGCAGGGAAGTTGTTCATTCGCTGTCCCAGCCCAACCTGCTCCAGCACTTCACGCGGATCAAGCGCGCGTTCGCAGACCTGCTGCGCCAATTCGACGTTCTCCAGCGCCGTCAGATTCGGCATCAGGTTGTAGAACTGAAAGACGAAACCCACGTCGTGGCGGCGGTATTCCGTCAGCTGAGGCGAGCGAAGCCCGGTGATTTCCTTATCCCCAACAATAATTCGCCCGCTGGTCGCTTTGTCCATGCCGCCGAGCAGGTTCAGCACGGTGGTTTTGCCCGCGCCGGACGGTCCCAGCACCACGCAGAACTCGCCCTTCTCAATCTGGAAATTGACATGATCGGACGCGTGAACAACGGTGTTGCCCGCTGGGTAGTCCTTGCAGACATCTTCAAACGAGATGTAGCTCATGCCATACACCTTCTTTCTTCCATCTTACACCCCTATTATACAGGAAGAAGGTGAATTGTCCATGAACTTTTGCCCGACATTTCCGTTTTCTCTGCAAGAAAGTCAACAGGAATTGAAGAAAAGTTAATCCCACACAAGAGAACGTACAGGAAGACGATATTTCTGTGTGGATTCAGCAGGACAAAAGCCCTTCTGTGTCGAATAGAATAAAGAAAGGGGACTCTGCAAAGAATCCTTTGAAGGAGGAAAACGACTGTGTTTGAAAAGCTTCTCAGCCGTGGTGAACGGCGTTTTGGACGGTACTTCGGCATCCCGAAGCTGATGATGATTCTCTGCATCGGCATGGGTGTCACCTATGTGGCGGATTATCTGCTGGCGGCGTATAACATCAGCCTGTCGTATTACCTGATGTTCGACCGTGAAGCCATTTTCCACGGGCAAATCTGGCGGCTGGTGTCGTTTATCTTCATGCCGCCGTCGTCCTCGCCTGTGTTTCTGCTGATTTCGCTCATGTTCTACTGGTATCTGGGTACGTCACTGCAGAACACATGGGGCACGTTCCGCTTCACGGTATACTACCTCTGCGGGATGCTCGGCGCGATTCTCGCCGGTCTGATTACTGGCTATGCAACGAACACCTACCTCAATCTGTCGCTATTTCTGGCGTGCGCCGTCCTCTTTCCGGAGACAGAGGTCAACCTGATTATCATTCCGGTTAAGATGAAGTGGCTGGCGCTGGTCTATCTGCTGCCGGTTGTGCAGCAGTTGCTGACGAGCAATCTCTGGGGCATTCTGGCGCTGGTGATGAGTCTGCTTAACGTTATCCTGTTCTTCTATGGCGATTTGATCCAGCGCATCCGCGATTTTCGCCGTCGTCAGCAGTGGAAGCGTAACTGGAAGTAACGAAAGTTGAAAGGAGCGGTGAATCGGGTGCGTGACCTGCTTTATCTGCTGTTAGGATATCTTTCCGGCTGCGTGCTGTATGCGGAGGTCTTTTCGCGCGTGTTCCACAAAGAAATTGCGTCGGCTGCGAAGGACAAAAACCCCGGCGCGGCGAATGCGTTTGTGCACGGTGGATTCTGGTGCGGGGTGCTGACGCTGGCGGGCGATATGCTCAAAGGCATGGTTCCCGTGGCGCTGTATATGCACTATCTGCCCGAAACACTGCTGACACCCCTTGCGCCGCTGGTGCTCTGCGCGCCGGTCGCGGGGCACGTTTTCCCGGCGACACGCTCGTTTAAGGGCGGTAAAGGCATTGCGACGACGTTCGGCTGCCTGCTGGGGCTGCTGCCATTCTGGACGCCGGTGCTGGTGCTGGCGTGTATCTTCATCTTCTATTCGACGATTCTGCGGATTACGCCGAATCTGTCCCGCACACGGGTGACATACTTCACGCTGCCGCTGGGGATGCTGCTGATGGAAGTGCCGCTGTGGATTTGCTTCGGTACGCTGTGCATGACGGGCATGGTGCTGGTGCGCCTGCACATCAGCACCGAGGAGCGGGAGAAACCGGCGGTGCATCTGCTCTGGTGGACTTGACGGAGACAGGAGGCGAGGGCATGTTCAGAATCCTCATCGTCGAGGATGACACGGAGCTGTGCCGGCTGTTTTCGCATGTGCTGGAGAAAAACGGCTATCACACGCGCATGGTGTCAAACGGTCAGGAAGCGCTGGATGCGCTGGCGGAAGAGTATGTCGACCTCATTATTTCGGACATCATGATGCCTGTGATGGACGGCTACGAGCTGGTGCGCTCGCTGCGCAAAAAGAGCGTCATGACGCCCGTGCTGATGATTACGGCGCGCGACGCTTTCGACGACATGCGTCTCGGCTTCCTCTCCGGCACGGATGACTACATGGTCAAGCCGATTAACGTGAGCGAGATGGTGCTGCGCGTCGGTGCGCTGCTGCGCCGGGTGCAGATGATGAACGAGCACCGGCAGGTCATCGGCGAAACGGTGATGGAGTGCGACTCGCTGACCGTGACGCGCGGCGAAACCAGCATGATTCTGCCGCAGAAGGAATTCATGCTGCTCTACAAGATGGCGGCATATCCGGGCAAAATATTCACGCGGCAGCAGCTGATGGACGACATTTGGGGCTACGATTCCGATTCGGACAGCCACACGGTGGATGTGCACATCGGCCGCCTGCGTGAGCGCTTCCGCGATAATCCGGATTTTCATATTGTAACCATGCGCGGTGTGGGCTATAAGGTGGTTAAGGCATGAAGCGGCAGGAGAAGGGACGCGGCAAGCTGGATATTCGCGTGCTGTTTACCTTAGCGGCGATTGCAGAGATTCTCGGTACGCTGCTGATTGCAACGCTGCTCACGGCGCTGCTGGAAAACTTGCTGCACGAAGCGATTGAAGTACATCCACTGGTGTGGCTGCTTCTCTTTGGCACGACGATTGGGTTGACGGCGGCGACGGTGGTGAACGTGCTGCTGCTGCGTCCGGTTGTACGGCTGAGTCGCGCCATGAAGCAGGTTGCCAGCGGGAATTTCTCCGTCCGCCTGACGACGAACAGCGTCATCAACGAAATTGCGGACAGCTATGACAGCTTCAACCGGATGGTGGAGGCGCTGGGCGAAACGGAGACGCTGCAAACCGACTTTGTGTCGAACGTATCGCATGAAATCAAAACCCCTGTGAGTGCTATCGAGGGCTACACGACGCTGCTGCAAAGCACGGATGTTTCGCCGGAGCAGGCGGGGTATATCGAGCGGATTCTGCTCAACACGCGGCGTCTGTCCACGCTGGTGGGCAACATCCTGCTGCTCAGCAAGGTCAGCAATCACACGATGCCGATGAAGCAGACATGCTATCGGTTGGACGAGCAGATTCGTCAGGCAATTGTGCTGCTGGAAGCACAGTGGTCGCCTAAACAGCTTGACTTTGATGCCGATTTGGCGGAAGTGACGTGGCGCGGCCCGGAAACGCTGATGCTGCACGTCTGGACGAACCTGCTCAGCAATGCCGTTAAGTTTAGCCCGCAGCACGGATTGATTGCTGTTACGTTAAAACAAACCGACGGTCGGTTTGAAATCGCCATTACCGACCAAGGGCCGGGAATCCCACCGGAGGAGCAGGAACGCATTTACCGCCGCTTCTATCAGGTGGACAGCTCGCATCAGCAGGAGGGCAACGGGCTGGGGCTGGCACTGTGCAAGCAGATTCTGGACGACTGCGGCGGCACAATTCGCGTGAAGAATCAATCTCCCTGCGGCTGCCGGTTTATTGTCACCCTGCCGGAAAAAATAGCAGGCGAAGAAGCGAAACAGGAGGAAGCTCATGGCACAGGAAAATAACACCGCGCGCGAGCAGACAGCGCTGGAGAAGCTGAGTCAGGATGCGCTCAATCAGGCACGTCGGGAGCGCAAGATGATTCAAGACACCTGTATTGCGGAACTGGCGCAGTGCGATACGGAGATTCCCGAGGCGTTGGAAAAGCAGGTGCAGGCGGAGATTGCAAGTCTCCAGCAGGCGAAAGAGAACCTGTCGTCGGCACACAAAATCGCATCCTCCACCGTAGATGAGCTGTCCGCGCGTGCCGCGGATGTGGCGAAGTCCCTCAACCGAAAGTGGTATCGCATCAATCCGCCGTCGAACACGGCCATCGATGTGCAGGAGGAGGAAAAATCCTTCTTCGCGCGCGGTATGAACGGCTACAAAATCGCCCTGATAGTCTTTATCGGCAGCTTTGCGGGCGTGATGCTGGAGCTGCTGTGGTGCTTTGCGCGCCACGGCTATCTGGAAAGCCGGTCGGGGCTTGTCTGGGGACCGTTCAACATGCTCTACGGCGTGGGCGCGGCGTCGCTGTCCATCATCCTCTACCGTTTCCGCAACCGCGGCAAGTGGCTGAGCTTCTTGGGTGGATTCGTTGTCGGCAGCGTCGTCGAATACGTCTGCTCGTGGCTGCAGGAGGTGCTTTTCGGTTCGCGTTCGTGGGATTACAGCCGCGTGCCGTTCAACATCAACGGGCGAATCTGCCTGCTGTATTCGCTGTTCTGGGGTGCGCTGGGTATCTTCTGGATTAAGGACATCTATCCGTTCATGGCGAAGTGGATTTTGAAACTGCCGAACCGCGCGGGAAAAATCCTCACATGGGTGCTGTCGATTTTTCTGGCGGTCAACTGCCTTGTATCCGCGGCGGCGGTATACCGCTGGTCGGAACGCCTGCATGATGAACCGCCGAAAACGTGGATTGGCAGCGTGATGGACGCACGATTCCCGAACGAGCGAATGGAGCGCATCTACGCCAACATGAATTTCGGTGACAGCGAGTGATCCACGGAGGAAACCAAACATGAACATCGACAAGAAAACCTGCATCAATATAGGAATCGTAACATTTCTGCTGTATCTGGCGATTCACTACTGGGACGGTCTGGTCGGCCTGTTCAACCTCTTTCTGGCGGCGGCGGGAACGCTGATTAACGGCGCGATAATTGCTTATGTCCTCAATATCCTCATGCGCTTCTACGAGCGGCATATGGCGCCAAACACAAAGAAGAAGGTGTGGAATGCCATGCGCCGCCCGGTCTGCATGGCGCTGGCCTTCCTGACGCTGGTTGCGGTTATCGTTGCGCTGATTCAGATTATCCTGCCACAGCTGATTTCCTGCGTTCAGGTGCTTCTGTCATCGCTGCCGGGCGTTCTGCGCCAGATGTACGACAAGCTGATGGAAAATCCGACGATTGCAGCGCTGATGGTGGACTATAACCTCGTTCTGCCTGCAACGGAACAGGAATGGCGCGAGATTATCGAGCGCGCGGCGAATCTGCTCTTCAACGGCGCGGGCAATGTCGTCAATACGGCGGTCAGCTTCACCACCTCGCTTGTCGGCTCGATTCTCTCCCTCCTAATGTCGCTGATTTTCACCTTCAACATTCTCATCGGCAAAGAGACACTCCAGCGCCAGAGCCGCAATTTGCTGCACCGCGTTCTGGGTGATACGCGGATGGCGCGTGCGATGCACATCATCTCAACGCTGGACGATTGCTTCCATAATTATATCGTCGGCCAGTGCACCGAAGCGGTGATTCTGGGCACACTCTGCACCATCGGCATGACGTTTTTGCGGCTGGATTACGCGCTGATGCTGGGCACGTTCGTCGGCATGATGGCGCTGATTCCGATTATCGGCCCCTACATTGGCGCGGCGGTTGGCTGCATCATGCTCTTTTCGATTTCGCCTGCAAAGTCACTGGAATTCCTGATTTACCTCTTCCTGCTCCAGCAGGTCGAGGGCAACCTGATTTACCCCCACACGGTCGGCAGCAAATTGAAGCTGCCGGGATTGTGGGTGCTGGCGGCAGTGCTGATTGGCGGCGGCATGATGGGCATCTCCGGCATGGTACTGTTCGTCCCGCTGACGGCGGCGCTGTATCGGCTGGTGGGCGAATGGGTGCGCCGTGACCCACGGCTGGTCAAATCGGCGGAGAAAAAAGCATAAACCTGCGGCGTGCTTCCGTATCCATAGCGGAGCGCGCCGCTTTTTTGCGCACCAACGCAAAACGTCCGGCATAGCTTGAAAGTGCCCCGGAAAGCTGATTGACAGCGCCGGGAAAGGAGGAATTTCGCGATGCCGACAACGTTCACGAATCAGGCAACGCTTTCTTATAACAACCAGTCAATTCCCTCCAATGTGGTGACGGGCGTGTTGACCGAGGTGCTGTCCGTAAGCAAGACCGCGATTCCGGCAGCCTACCAAAACGGCGATACGATCACCTACGCCGTGCAGCTTGTCAATTCCGGTACGGCGGCGCTGACGGGTTTGACGCTGACGGATAACCTGGGCGCGTATACCCCTGCGGCGGGTGCTGCAGCGGTCGTTCCGCTG
>ERZ779932.1099-NODE-1099-length-11942-cov-1.912005_pt1 | contig 11942 bp, 9 predicted proteins | sample MGYA00511064_ERZ779932 | MGnify/ENA primary metagenome ERZ779932 (study PRJEB29588, sample SAMEA1966821) | human gut metagenome | biome: human gut; feature: human-associated habitat; material: faeces | place: Denmark | collected 2008/2010 ...
CAAACGACTCAGATACTGGTTATTCCAGGCGGCAAAGTCAGCAGTGGCTCATGCGGAGGAAGTTAAAGAACTCCATGTGTACTACACGACACGCCCTGACAATCCGCTGAAAAAGATGCAGTCACTGATTGTGATAGCCTGCAAGCTTTTGAGAATCGTTTATACGATTCTGAAGAAGGGAACGGTCTATGATCCGAAGAAGATGCTGATGGACATCAGGCGGCCGGAAAAGAAGGAAGCGATTGCAGCATAAGACAATCGACAGCATTATATATTCCAGAGCCTTGCCAGGTTGCGGATGATTCCGAAATCGGGCAGGGTTCTGGAAAGAAACCCGATAACGATGGAGTGCAACAAGCACTGCATCAGCACAATGACCAGCAGGTAACGAAACAAGGGAAGCGTCCACGGAATATCCGTACCCTGCGGAAAGGGCAGGTCAGTAAAATCAAAATATAAACAAGAGCTGTAGCCTGCAGTAGTTCACTCCGTAGGGCAATGACCCTGTTAGAAAGCTTAGCGGGCACTCGGTGTATGAGCAGGTGGGACGAAGGAAGTTGGTACACGATACCATTAGACACGGAAGGTTCACCATCATAGTTAACAGAGGATTTATAGCCTTTATAAAGCAAAACAAAGGGACGCTTTATAAACTGCACCCTCTTCTAACTATTCAGTACAAGATACAATGACTGTCATACACTTGTGGCTCTGTTTTATGAGGTAAATATTTAAAGAAAAGCCTGAAAAATCAGTGATTTAGGGCTTGACATTATAGGAGACTTCCTGTATAATGAAAAGGGAACTTTGACATATCTTTTCGGTTTACGAAAAAGATCACAGTCGTCAAGTCCGAAAAAGATGCCTATAAGCATGTGCTTAAGGCGATGAAAAAGCGTGATTACAGCACTAGCTATTGTGCGGACGGAGCGGTGTATTACGAGACATTTGTACTCGCATTGCAGCATCATCCGGAGTACAATTATAGTCTGGTCATCTGGAAGAGTACCGATGGAACATTTGATTACCGGGCAGGTAATGACCTGAGTGCGGCGCAGATCACGGGTAAAATAAAACAGGCGAATGCAAAGGCGAACGCGATTATTCCCCGGATTATCAGGGACGGAATGACGCGCAAACAGAAGCTGCGTGCGATCCACAATTATCTCGTGAAAAACTGTGTCTACGATGAGAACGCGCGCAGATACGGATATGATGATGCCTATACCGCATATGGTTGTCTGATTGAGAAAAAGGCGGTATGTCAGGGCTATGCAGGTGTTTTTAACCTGCTTGCCGCAAAAGCCGGCATCTGTTCGATCGCCGTTCCGGGTGAAGCCGGTGGCGGATCACATGCGTGGAATTATGTGAAAGACGGAAGCAGCTACCGCTATATTGATGTGACCTGGGATGATCCGGTGCAGGATCAGGGTGCGAAGGCTGCCGTGAAATAGACTTATTTTTACTTGACACAGGCACAATTTGAACTGACCCACACATGGGATAAGGTAGAGAATGCTTTATAGAGTCGGCGGAAATTTATTTACGGGAATACATAACAGATGAAAGGGAGGATACTACTTATGAAAAAACAGCTTACAGCACTTGTTTTATGTATTTGTATGGTATTGTCGGTGCTGCCATTTTCAAGTACACAGGCAGCTGCAGAGGAGACGAGCAGTGTTGGCACAAGCAATATTAGCATCGGAGACTATATCAGGCTGGGAAACTATAACGGGCAGCCAATCTTATGGCGCTGCGTCGATGTTGATGAGATGGGACCGCTCATGCTCTCCGATCAGGTGCTGGCAACGATGGCTTATGATGCCAAAACAAGTGAAAACAGCGCTACGCGTTCGCACAGCCGTAACCTAAAGCGTGGGACATATGGCTCAAATCAATGGCGTGACAGCAATATGCGTTCCTGGCTGAATTCCAAGGCGGAAGCCGGGAAGGTAGAATGGCTTTGCGGAAACCCTCCAAAGAGTGGCTTTGTAGGAGAGAATCCATATGACCAGGCAGCAGGCTTTTTAAACGGCTTTAAGGAGGACGAGATCGCAGCGATTAAAACGGTAACCCAGCGTTCGATCGTATCCCATCCGGAATATAATGCGGGAATGATCGAAGGCCAGGGGGCAGATCTGCCTTATGACACAAATATAGAACCAGCCGCTAACGGATTTGATCAGGCCTATTATGAGAACGTTACGGATAAAGTATTCTTAATGGATGTAAAGCAGATAAACAAAGTCTATCAAAATAACAGCCAGCTTGGAGACAGTTATCATATTGCTTATAAGGGTGGCGTGAGGTGGCCTTACTGGCTGCGGACTCCGGTGACGGATTGCAACCACGATATGCGCTATGTGGAGACGGATGGAAGAATAGACAGAAACGCTCCGTATTTAGGCTTTTATGGTGTCCGTCCGGCGTTTTATCTTGATACGCAATATTATCAGGTGACTGGTGGAGACGGTACAGCTGATTCCCCTTACCGCGGTGCAGCCGTAAATAAACCGGAGGAGAACTTTACAGTTTCCGGAGATGGACCAACACCGGGGCAGGAGTGGGATGTTTCGCTTGACAAGAGTATACAGTTATATCTTGGACCGAATTATTCCAAGAGCAAGAAATACGAATCTGCCACGATACCTATCCAGGTCATCCAGAAGACGCGCAGCGATAATGAGAATATGGTTGTCGTCATCTGCGGTGAAGGTTACACAAAAGGCGAGCAGCAAAAATTTGTTGCAGCTGCCAAACGGTTATGGGAAGGCGCGATGCAGTATGAGCCATATAAGACGTACAAGGATCGCTTCAATGTATATGCATTATGTACGGCATCGGATAAAACGTACAGTGCCATTGATGGATATGACAGTACATTTTTCGATGTATGGGGAAAGAATATATCCGTGAATGGAAGTCAGTGGAAGAACCATATTTTTGAACGGTGTATCGGACCGGCGTTTATCGAGAAAGTGCATGATGCCCATATTCCGCAGCAGGCAGATCCGAATGTAGATTGGGATTTTGAAAAGTATAAATATGTACATGACTACATCAGCCAGTTCGTACTTCTGGTCAATTCTGCAAATGATTTTGGCGGGGCATTCAACGATCTTGATTACGGATTCCATTATATTGTCAGCCCTGCATACAGCCAGCGTGCAGTCGAAACGCTTACGCATGAGCTTGGTCATGGTCTGTTATGGCTTGGAGACGAGTACAACAGCGGATCTTTTATGGGAGAAGCGTCTGAAAAAACTTCGCTAAACAGAACGGGGATCAGTGATCCTGAACAGGTAAAATGGAGACAGCTGCTTGGCTTCCGGAAGACATACAGTGTTCCTCATACAGATTATGATACGGATAAGATTTATAATTCCAGCCGTGAATGTATGATGCGCCAGACCTGGAATGGTTTCTGCGAGGTATGTAAGCTGCAGGGAAATAAGCGGATGCGCCAGCTGGTCACAGAGGGTCCGGATCTGTATGTGGCAGAACCGGAAGTGACAAAGCGCACAGATGCATATACGAAGCTTTCAGATTTTAGTGATGCAACCGGTTGGGGTTATACAAAATTTGACGCAGACAAAAAGACACGCCTTTTGACAGGGGCAGATAAAATTACTTTCCAACCGACAGAGATGAAGGGGCAGAAGATTGAGCTGCGTACAATCGTGCAGAACCTTTCCGATACAAAGCTCAGTCAGGTGACATTACAGGTATGGGTAAACCATGCTGACGGAACCATTGCTACTGCTGATGGTCAGCCTGTAGCAGCGTCAGAAACGTTCAAGATTCCGCTTTGGACGGAAAAGGGCAATTTCCGCCCGAAGGGAACGTTGGAATATCATGGAAGCGATTTTAATTCCGGTTTGAAAAATTGTTCCCTCTTATATACCATCCCGTCCAATGCAGATCTGCGAACCGGTGACACGGTCGGATATGCAGTGAGGGATGAGCAGGGAACTGTTCTTGCTTACGAAGGAACGCTTCCAAACAAAGGTCAGGATATCTTGCCGGCACCGGAGCCTGCAAAGAGTTATACAGTTACTTTTTGTTATAATGACGGAAGAGAAAATACAACAAAAACGACCGGAATCAATGGAAAACTCGGTGATCTTCCGGCACCGGCCCGTGAAGGATATGTGTTTGACGGATGGTATACGACAGGTGGTGAGAAAGTTGATTTGACAAGAGTATATAGCAGCAATACGGTGTTGTATGCAAGATGGAGTGAATATATCGCACCGTCACCGAATGTTAAGAAAGCTCCGGTCATTCTGCTGGCGACAAGCCCGGATACAGTGACCGAAGGAGAACAGGTCATGTTAAGTGTCAGCGAAACCTCAGGATTTGGTGTGGATTTAAGCGGAGTAACTTACACGGCAGATCCTTCGCTGCCGATATCCGGCACAGGGGAGGCTCAGACGATCCGGCTCGATCAAGCTGGTACTTATACATTTACTGCTCATTATTCCGGTGATAATGAGAAATATCTTGCGGCCGACAGTAATCGTGTTACCGTAACCGTAACGAAAAAAGCGGATGTCAGCGGAGGAACAACGTCAGGAGGTGGATCATCGTCAGGAGGCGGTTCCACGGCAGGAGGCGGATCTTCAGCAGGAGGCGGATCTTCAGCAGGGGGCGGATCCTCGTCAGGAGGCGGCGCAGCTAACGGAAATGCATCTGCAACAACTACGCCGGACATCAAGGATTCGGATGGAACGACTGTTGCCATAGTGAACGGTAAAAAAGGAATGATCACAGCAGAAGTGCAGCTTAGTGAAAAGGCGATCGCAAATGCTGAAAAATCAGGTGAAGCAGTTAAACTTCCGGTTGAAGTAAAGGCAGGTAAAAATATAAAAGCTGCATCCACTGTGACCATCAATCTACCGGAGGGTGCAGGGAAAACGAAAGTGAAGATTCCGGTAAAAAATATGACCGTAGGTACAGTCGCAGTGCTTGTCAATGCCGATGGCACTGAGAAAATTGTGAAGAAATCAGTGGCTGCAAAAGATGGAGTTCAGCTGATCGTGGACGAAGACACTACAGTGAAGCTCGTAGATAAGGCGAAAAACTTTAAGGATACAAAAAAACATTGGGCGAAGGATTCCATTGATTTTGTAAGTGCACGCGGGCTGATGAATGGAAAGAGCAGTACGGCTTTTGCACCGGAAGCAAAAATTACCCGGGCACGGCTATGGACGATTCTCGCACGATGGGAAGACGTAGATCTGACAGGTGGAAAGAAGTGGTACAGCAAAGCACGTGCATGGGCTAAAAACCAGGGAATTTCGGATGGCAGCAGACCAAATGCTGCGATAACGAGAGCCGAGGCGATCACAATGCTATGGCGTGCGCAAGGAAAACCGGCAGCAGAGCAAGAGACAGCTTTTAAAGATGTTTCTTCTGATGAATACTACGCACAGGCAGTGGCGTGGGCCAAAGAGAAGGGTATCGCACAAGCGAATAGCAAAGGACGATTCAATCCGGATGCTGCCTGTACAAGAGCGGAAATAGCCGCATTCCTGTATCGGATGTCGTTGAGTGAATAAACGGTTTACATGTACCATCTGGTATAAAGATAGCAGGAAGGAGATACCTGATTTGAAAAGAACTGCAAAAATCATTTTGACAGGAGTCTGCCTCGGCTTGATTTTACATTGATTTAATTAAAAAAGAAAAATGGACGATACAGAGAAATCTGTATCGTTTATTTTTCGTCTTTTTTAATTTATAGGAAAGTTCTAACTTTGGGATAGCTAGATATGAAAAGGGCCCGCAATTTAGCGGGCACGACAAGTAAACGATAGGATTTAGAAGATATAGAAGCCTTCAGCTCCAGGAAAGTCTTCACCAAACTCATCGTCTTCATTTAAGAAGTAATCCATATCAAGCAAATCATCCTCACTCATGTGGCGGATGTCATCAGCAGTCATGCCTTCAGGTGGATTCTGTATGTACTTGTTTCTGATTTCATCTGAACGTTTTGACATAGTATTTTCCTCCGTTTTTTACATTCTATCACAGAGGAAGGTGTGATGTATATATTTATGCTGATGAAGTATATGAGAGCCTGCCCATAGCGTTACTGTTCAGACCATTGTAAAAACTGACGAAATTTAAAAAAATATATTTGTGGATAAACTCAAGCAGGATGGAAAGTTTCGTTAACGACTTCCGAATCCTGCTTTTTCTTTTGAAATTATAAACAGTACCTGCATATTTTCCTGCTTTTACATGGCTGGAATACGGATTTCCAGTCCTGCTTCTTTCATTTTTCTTCCGGTTATCCACCGTCATTCTGCCAGTCCCGGAATTCGTCCGATTTCCCATTCGTCCCTGTTTTTGCTGTACTTATCCTATACTTAAGGAGGCACAAATGAACGCAGATGATAAAAGCAAACTCAAAGCATATGAAGAACTTATAGGCAGTCTTGAGCATACAAACGGACTGCAGCACAGGGTCATTGAAACCCAGTCCTCATTGATCAAATCCCTTGAGGAACATAATGCAGAATTAGAAAAAATCATTGATGATCTGACAAACATTTAAGGAAAGGACGCGGCATGGGGATGGGAAATTCTTTTGAAACCATTACAGTACTTCAATACAGGCTGAAAGAAGCACAGGAAGAACTTGCAGCCTTTCAATCGGGAGAAAAATATATCCGAATGGAAAAACAGCACCTTACACAGGTGCGTGCCCTGGAACGCAGAATTGCAAAACTGGAAGCAGCTGTAGCAAAAGAACACAGCCATGCCATTACGATTCGGAATCAATGGTTTGAGATTTTTGAACAGCTGCAAAAAGAATGCGACCGTATGGTCGCCGAAGCAGTAAAAAAGGCGGATATGATGGAAAAAAGGGCCATCCGTGCAGAAAGACAGCGCGACACTGCCCTTGAAAAAGTAACTTTCCAGAGACGGGAACTTTACAAAGTAAAGACAGAGCTTGATGATGAAAAACAAAAAGTACAGAAACTGACGGCACAGATTAACCGGAACTATGAAAACTCATCCATCCCGTCTTCAAAATCTATCGCCCGCAAAAAAATATCCAACAGCCGCGAAAAGACAGGAAGGAAACCCGGTGGACAGCCAGGACACAGGGGGCACTGCAGAAAGAAACTCACCCCGACAAGGGAAATCTATCTTCCTGCACCCGAAGAAGTACTCCATGACCCTGACTTTAAGAAAACATCGAAAACCATTACAAAGCAGAAAATCGACATCAGCGTAGAAGTGCATGTGACCGGGTATCATGCCGATGTGCACTATAATTCCAAAACAGGTGAACGGATCCATGCACCATTTCCACAGGGAGTCATTGATGACGTTAACTATGGAGGAAATTTACGTGCTTTCCTGTTTCTGCTGAATAATGGCTGCTGTACATCAATTGATAAAAGCCGCAGGTTTTTGTCTGATCTGACAGATGGAAAAATGAACATATCAAAAGGCATGATCAATAATCTCTGCCAGTCATTTGCAGAAAAAACAGAATCCCAGCGCAAAGAGCTTTTCCGTGACATGCTGCTTTCCCCTGTCATGCATACAGACTGTACCAATGCCCGTGTAAACGGGGAAAGTTCGTATGTATTTGTATGTGCGGTTCCGGATGGCGGTGTGCTCTATTTTGCCAGGGGCAAAAAGGGACACGATGGAATAAAGGGCACGGTCGTTGAAGACTATCAGGGGACACTGGTCCACGATCATGATGTAACCTTTTATAAGTATGGAACCGGCCACCAGGAATGCCTTGCACATGTACTGCGTTATCTGAAAGACAGCATGGACAACGAAAAAGACCGTTCCTGGAACAGGCAGATGCATTCCCTGATACAGGAAATGATCCATTACCGGAATGGTTTATCTGAATCAGAAGAGCCAGATCCGCAGACCGTCTCCGAATTTGAAGAACGTTATAAAACAATCCTGTCCATAGCCGGGGATGAATACGACTATGAGCCGCATGGGAAATACTACCGTGATGGATACAACCTGTACAAAAGGATGAAAAAGTATAAGAAAGATCATCTTCTTTTCCTCCATAATAAGAATGTACCTGCCACGAATAACGAAGCCGAACGGCTGCTGAGAAAATATAAAAGAAAACAGGCGCAGGCTGTGTCATTCCGGAGTCCGTCAAGCATCGACCATCTCTGTAAATGCATGAGCATGCTGGTTTTGATGCGCAGAAAAGAGCAGGCCAATCTGTTCCGCGAGATTGCAGAAATATTTGCATAAGAAAACCGATGGTTTTGACTACGATTAGTCTATACCATCGGTTCTTTTGTTACAAGTTTACCTCTGAACAGTAACGAAAATTCCGCAAAGGTCCGTGATGATGAGCAAAGTGGTGACAGCAACAGTATCATAAACCAGAAGAAAATGCTGGAGAAATATGCAACCGAACAGGGATTTACCAATCTGCTTCATTATTTTATATTCTGAAACGTTCGAAGCATGCGAAATACCTGTTCCACCGTATCGGTCATATTCTGTTTTGCATGGTCGGTCTGCATGGCATCTTCAAGCGAAATAACGCCCCGCACAATCGGAAAAAAGGCATCAATTCCTGCTGCATGACAGGCTTTTGCATCCTCTGTCACGCAGCCGGAAAATGCAAGCACAGGTTTTTGAAATTCTCTGGCAATCTTTGCAACGCCGACAGGCGCTTTCCCCATGACGGTCTGACCATCCAGACAGCCTTCTCCGGTGATGACAATATCTGCATTTTTTATATAGTCGGAAAGATGTGTTTCTTCCAGAATGATGTTTACACCGGATTCCAGAGTGGCATGGAAAAAGGTGAGAAAAGCAAACCCAAGACCGCCGGCAGCCCCGGCTCCTGCATGCGCGGGATTCGTTTTCGGAAAGCTTTTTCCGGCGAGTGCGGCATAGGAGGAAAGCCACTGATCCATCTGCTGGATCATGGCAGGATCTGCGCCTTTTTGAGGACCGAAAACGGCGCTGCATCCCTGCGAACCGCAGAGCGGATTTGTCACATCACAGGCAATCCGAAACGTACATTCTTTCAGTTCCGGCAGCGCATGGGAGTCTGAAATTACAGCCAGATCCTTTAAGCCCAGAGCACCATGACGTACCGGAACCCCTTCCTGATCCAGCAGGTCAAATCCCAGTGCCTGCAGCATACCGATTCCTCCATCGTTTGTGGCACTTCCGCCGATTCCTATAATAAAATGTCTGCAGCCTCTGGAAATGGCGTCTCTGATGACTTCCCCAACCCCGTAGGTTGTTGTATACAAAGGATTCCGTTCGGTTTCGGAAAGGAGTGTAATTCCGGCAGCTCCGGACATTTCGATGACTGCAGTTTTGCCAGCATCCAGAATGCCGTAACTGCAAAGCACCGGTTTTTCAAGAGGCCCGGTTACGCATACCTGTGTGCGTGTGCCGCCACAGCCAAGCGTCAAAGCTTCCACCGTGCCTTCGCCACCGTCTGCAAGTGGGCGGATGGTGATATCTGCATCCGGATATATGCGCCGGATTCCGGCAGAGGCACTCTCCCCGGCCTCAAGGGAAGTCATGCTTCCTTTAAAAGAATCGATGGCAATAACAACGTTCATGTATACTCTCCTCCTGATATTTGATGGTTGTATTACAATGGTGTGCAGCACTGTCAAAGTTATTGCAATGTGTAAGTACGCGTATAATAAATTTTACAGCATTTTCTTACGACACCTGTCAGTATAACGACACCAAGCATACCAAGAAAGGCTTCCAGGCTAAAATAGCAGACAATAAATCCGGCAGCGACAGCGAGTATAAGTGCAATCTGTACACTTTTCTGGCTGGCGAGAGCCTCAATCTGCTGTGCGCGTTCATCATGGCGTTCGTTGTACAGACGTTTTAACAGCGCTTCATCTTTGAGCGCTTTGCTGTTTTTACAAAACTGTAGTATTACAAAAATTTCCACGACGATAACCAGACCAAGTACAAACCCATGCACAAATTCTGCAGAGTGCGGATTTGTGTAGGCAGAGGTCAGTACACCGGAGGTGTTGGTACACTGTGCAATTAGAAAAAGCGCTGCGATAATCAGATAGAAACGGTTCTGTGTTTTGATTTCCTTTTTCATTTTTTCCATTTTCTTTTCCATAGTAAATTACTCCTCATTCTCAATTTCACTGAAGTCAAAAACTTCTTCAATCGTTAAGTTAAAGTGATGTGCGATTTTATAGGCGAGTCCTAAAGAAGCGGTATATTTACCTACTTCAATAGAGGTGATTGTCTGGCGGGTAGTTCCCACGATATCTGCCAGTTCGCTTTGCGATAGTTTATTGGCTTTGCGCAATTCTTTGATACGGTTTTTCATTGGTGATCCCCTTTTGTTGAACATCAGCCCATGCAAAATTTCTTTCACAAATGGGCTGACACTATCTTTTTGCATAGCTTGCTTTGCAAAAACAGAATAGTATACTTTGCATAAAATGTCAAGCAAACTTTGCGAAAACTGTACAGTACGACAAATAAAATATAAAATGTGGTTGCAACAACATATTCTTTTCCCGTTTTTGTGTATATTGTAACGGAAGAATGAAAAAACTGTTTGTAAGAGAGTCTATATAAATGGGAAAGGATAAAATCATGGAACACAACACACGGGTAGAACAGATCAAAACATATCTCGAGCGGCTGAGCGCCGGGGAAGAATTGGAAAAAGTAAGGGCGGATTTCGCAAAAGAATTTAAAGAGGTTGATCCGGCAGAGATCATGCAGGCGGAGCAGGAACTTCTGCAGGGCGGCACACCACTTGAGACCGTGCAGAAATTGTGTGATGTCCATGCGGCACTGTTCCGCGGTGCAACGAGTGAGGAAAAAATAGCTAACGCGGAAAAAGCGGTTGCGGCATCGGTAAAAGAGAAAAAGCTGGCGGCAACTGCGGCTTTAACCGGAATCACCGGACATCCGCTGCAGACGTTTACCCGCGAAAATGAAGTGTTGGAAAACGTCATCCGGGAATGCAGGAACGAAATAGAGGAAACCAATACCCTTTCACCGGAGCGGTTTGGAAAGCTGCGGGAAGTTGCGATCCATTATGCAAAGAAAGGGGATCTTCTGTATCCGCATCTGAAAGTAAAATACGGGATCAGCGGTCCGTCGGATGTGATGTGGACGACCGATGATGAGATCAGGGATGAACTGGCAGCGCTGGCAAAGCAGCTGCCGGTTCAAAAGACGGAAGATCACTGGCTGGAACGTTTTCGCATTGTGTTGCAGCGCGTGGAGGATATGATCTACAAGGAAGCCAATATTTTCTTTCCGAACTGTGTCCTGAATTTCACGGAGGAAGAGTGGTTTGGAATTTACCGCGATTCGAAAGATTATCCGGTCTGCTTTGGTGTGGAAAATGCGACATGGGAGGCGGCAGAGAAGTATCTGCATACAGAAAATTGCGGTAAAGATGTAAGGAATGGAGAAATCATCATGCCGGGCGGGCACCTGACCGTTGCGCAGCTTACCGCAATGCTAAACACGATTCCGATGGAGATCACATTTGTCGATGAGGACAATATCAACCGCTTTTTCAATGAAGGACCAAAGGATTTCAAGCGTCCGGGCATGGCGATCGACCGTGAGGTATTTTCCTGCCATCCGCCGAAAGTGGAGCAGCAGGTGCGGCACATTATCGGGGAATTCCGGAAAGGAACGCTCGACAAAGTGCCGATCTGGATGGAGAAAAACGGAAAGACCATGCTGGTTACTTACATGGCAGTGCGGGATGCACAAGGAACATATCTTGGAACGATGGAACTCGTGCAGGATATGGGCTTTGCCAAAGAGCACTTTCTTTCTGATGTAAAAGCGAAGGAAGCAGCAATTCGCGCAGGACAGGAGAATTAATCCGTTTTGGTGCTTTTTTCCATGCGACTTAATTCTGGAAGTATGGTGCAAAGCATGGTAATACA
>ERZ779932.1106-NODE-1106-length-11884-cov-2.221574_pt1 | contig 11884 bp, 9 predicted proteins | sample MGYA00511064_ERZ779932 | MGnify/ENA primary metagenome ERZ779932 (study PRJEB29588, sample SAMEA1966821) | human gut metagenome | biome: human gut; feature: human-associated habitat; material: faeces | place: Denmark | collected 2008/2010 ...
CGCTGCTAAAACCTACTATCAGTCCGTTCTCATCTTCTGCACAAACTATAACTTCGTTTGGATCATTAAGCATTACCTTATAATATTGCTTAAGGAAAGAATAATTTACCTGCGCAAAAAAACCTTGGTCATATTTATCTCTGATGTGCAAGTGAACATAAGCAATTTGCTTTGCATCACTTGGCTTAGCTAATCTAAATCGAATATTTGCCATATATCAAAATATTTTACCAATAACAACCACCCTCTACCGCAAAAGCATTCTTAGGTCTATCTTTGGCATCAGGATAAACGAAATACTCATTGATATAAGGCTTAAATTCATCATTCTCTTCATATCGCTTGCAAGTTATTCCAAATAGAAACTGAAGCACACCTCCCATGTGAACAACCTTTTTGCCCATACGTTTGATATGAGCAGCCAGCGGAAGGGCGTATGCGCCACATCCTAGCAGAGCAATATCAAAATCCTTCTTGTCAATTTCGCTTTTCATCCAGTCAAGTGCATCGAACCAAGTGTCAAAGCCAACAGGATTGCCTGCAATTGACTGCACAGCCTTAATGGTCTGCAATGAAGCAAACTCAGGCAACACCTCGCTGTTCTTGAATAGTTTCTTCTTTTTGTTTTTGTACTGACTCTCGATGGTCTCAGAAAAAGGATGCACTACAAGAATCTTTTTCCCTTTTAGAGAATAGGTCCAAGGATGTTGCTGGGAAAAAAACGAATCCAAAGTTGACTTATGGACATATTTTTTATGATTAAACCAATTACTAAAAAATAGTTCTTCGATTCGCCACCTTACGAACAAGTCTATATCTTTGCAATCTTCTTTATAAAGAAGATAAAACTGTTTAAGTGTTCTCATTGAAACTGGGAAAAAACCGGCATTCATTCTCATATTTCTCTTTGATCTTGACAATAATGGAAAACTCAAAGGAAAATATCGGATTAAAAATAATGCTTGAAACTCAACACTTCCTATTCTTGATATCATGCTTGGATTCTCAGATTCGAGCAGCCGAGATATTTCTCTGATATCAGTCTCTAAATCATGTTTTCTGGGTCCTAAGAATTCATGAATACGATCTGCAAATTCAAATGTTCTATACTTCACAATATTAAATTTTAATCCATGTAGGCAAATACAAATCAGAATATTCCAACGTATTATGCCATTTATGTGGGCATATAATAAAACAATTTTTACGCTGGTTCAAGTATGCACCCCACCAAGAGAATGAACTGTTTGCCAATATGTTGCATCTAGCGATGGACAGGAGTTGCATATCGCGATAACTATCGGCACCTCGGTTGTGTGCAATAAAATGAACCTTTGCATCACCAAACTCATTCCTCATATTTTCCATACACCATTTCTGGTCATTTGAGAAAATAAAGAACTCTGGGCTAGTAATCAAGTTATAGGCCTCACGTATTGCATTACGATAATAATCAAGTGTGCATATACCTCCAAAAGAGGAAGATCCGACATAATCACCACGACGAATGTGTACAGTCACAGAGTTATCTTGTTTGAGAAGAGGTTCCAATTCCAAATTCTCCTTTGTATCGAATGGACGAAAAGTAAACTCTTTAAGAATCCTATCACGATATTTATCAAAGTAGAGTGGAGTCATCCAGTAACCATCAAAATAGCAGTCATCTATTACAGACAAAGCCTCTGGTATAAACACATACGGCTGCTGATCTGTCACAAACTCTGTCTTTCGCTTTGGAAATATGCGACGAACAGCTCGAGCAAGAACTTGATTTGGAATATAGAACGAAACCTTCATCAAATCCTTCGGTCTGGCAGGTTCTAAAGTCGCATTCGGGAATACCTTGTCTATCTCATAACCATTATGATAAAAGTTATTGCCATGATAAACCTTAATGAAAGCATTTTTATAATGTTGAGTATCAATAAAAACCTCCTCATTGGGATATTTCGCCTTCAACGCTACAGCAAAAGCATACTGAAACATCTGGTTACCTAGACCTCCTATGATATTTACGATTTTCATATACTAATCTTCAAAAATTTTTAATCTTGCAAAGGCTTCATCTAGTATCATTTCTACATCATATTCCCTTGCTGTAAGAATTGCATTTTTCCTTAATTTTTTGCGCAAATCAATATCTGAAATAAGTCTATTCATTGCGGTAGATAATGCTACTGCATCCTTAGGGGGAATAAGCAATCCATTATAACCATCAACAAGGACTTCACCATTAGCATGGAAGTCTGACGCAATAACTGGCACACCAGCTATGAATGCATCTAACAATGTTCCAGGAAAACCTTCACCCTTGAAATATGTAGGGAATAGTAAAACATCATACTCGGATAGTTGTTTATAACCATCTTCTACACTCACATCAAGAAAGCCTTTATAATTAATATTTAGGTAATAAAAATCCTTAAAATAGCCTTCATCATATGGAGGCACTAAAGTTCCGTAAATATCTAAACAAATGTTTTTATTATCTAAAGACTTAAATGCTTGGATTATTTCTTCGATTCCTTTTTGTATTAATACCCTTGAAAAATACACAAAACGTATTTTCTCAAAAATAGCTTTATCAATTGTTGGTTTAAATATTACTGGTTTAAAATTCGGAACCATTGCACAGTTAGTAATTGATAATTCCTCTAGGTCACGTTTCAAATAATTACATTGAACTACTACTTTAGTAAACACATCATATACTCTTCGGTTTTTAAGAGATACGTTTTTGAGATCTATTGCCAAATCTCCTCCTGCAACCCAATAGAAAATTCTCCGTTTTAGATGAGTTAAATTTAGTATTTTTGCTATATAATAAGCACCTCTAGTTGATATTGACAGAATGATTGGCTCACTTCTTTTAGTTCTTACAATATATATTAGAGACATAATTAACGACAATACGGATTTTTTTTTCCAAGTATCAAAGACTCTACAGTCAACATTTTTAGAGAGTATATATCTCAAAAAATGCTGATTCTTTGTTTGCACACCACCACCTGTACTTGGGCTATTTAATTGAATACTTCCTATAAAAGTTAATCTATTCATACTTTTTTCTACCTTAATTTGTTGACAAAGTAAATCCAATTTGCTTTGCAGGAACACCTGCTACTATTACATTATTAGGGATATCCTTATTTACAACAGATCCAGCCCCAATAACAACATTGTCGCCAATTGTTATAGGTCCCAAGATTATTGCTCCGACAGAAATATAAACATTGTTTCCTACATTGATACTACATTTAGAGCCAAAATTCATAGCATTACGTTTTCCAAATAAAACATTAGGAAGAACTGTGCAATTTTCTCCAATATGAATCCAACTATCACAACGAAGAAAACCTGGATGTACAATCATGACACCTGGCCCAAAAGTATTAGGAGCAACAAACATATTTGATTTTATTCTGCTGTGATTGTATCTATATTTCCAATACAACAGAAATACCCTCTCCAATAGAGTACGTTTTTCTAAATTTAGGTAAAATTCATAATGCCTCAATACACGAAAAAATTCATATATATAATAATTTTCATATCCTCCCAATCTTTTTATCATACGCTTATAAAAAGTCTGGGAACCAAACCCTAGATTATCTCGCTTTAAATATTCTTGCAGATCTTTTCTTGTAAATATCATAAACGTGATGTTTAGTTCTGCTTATTAGGGGGTTATCGCAAGAACCCCCGATAATTGATCTTTATATTAGATAATCGAGAATATATGTAAGCTGATGGAATAAACATATAATACATATACCTAAAGAAATTCACAGACTGTGATCTCACCAATGAGAAAAAAATGCATCCCATAATTGCGAACATAAATCGATTAAATCTTTCATTATTAGTTAAAATAAAACGATTCCATATTGACAATCCTAGACCTATCACCAATCCATTATATACAAACCCTAAAAAGCCACAAAAGATATAACCTTCAGCAAAAGGATGAAAAGCCCATCCCTGAGAGGCGCTTACTTGAGAACTAGGAAAAAGAGAATCTGCAATCAAAAAATATAACCAATCACCTCCCAATAATGGAAATGTTTTTATAATCTGAGAATTAATAACCATTAATGGATCAATAATATTTTTGCCAATAACACCAACCAAATTATACGCTGGCGCTGTATAATCTTGTTTAAGTAAAATTTCTTCCAATGTCCCCTCATTAACACCTCCTCTTAACGAATAAGTAAAACTCGCTAAATATAGAAACGTAATAGCGATAAAAGACAAAACAAAAACTTGTTTAATCCTTATCTTACGTCCATATATCCATAAAAGTACAAGTCCCAATATAACTGCAAGGATATCAGAACGAGATCCTGATAGAATATTATAGATAGTATAAAGTAAAATATTATATGCAGTAAAAACTTGCATATACCATTTTTTCTGTTCCATAGCAACCATTGGGAATATCACGAAAGCAGGCAACCACTTAAACATTTGATCAATTATAGTCATCAAAATATTCTCGTTTCCCATCGATCCATTTTCCACTAAGGATTGGTAAGAAATTTTCACCATATTGGTAACTAATAAATATGAACTTAAAAAACTAAACACAAGAACAAAAAAACAAACTATTGATTTTGAATTTCTCCTCCTATAATATACAACATTATAGACCTTATGAATTTTGGATGTATGATTTAGGACTATAAATAACGTAATCAATGAAAAGTTAACAAACCAATACAATTCACACCAAACATCTTTTCCCCAGTATGCATCATATAGATATGGAAAAAATCTATAAGTAATTTCTGTCGGTAATAAATACAAATAAATAACCATACAAAAAATGGCATAAAATCTATTCCTATTCCATAACTTAAATATACATGATACCCATACAAAAACTTGAAAACACAACAATATTATATCCATATTAATATCATCCATAGAATTAAAAGTTTAGCAATTAATCGAATTCCACTATATATAATTAACTAAGTAAAAACATTGTACATTTTCATCAACACAAGCCATTCATCACTAACAATTACAATTAGATAACCATAGCCTAACACCAATAAAATATCATCGAAAAACTTTCAAAAAAGTTTACTTTTTATCACATGTGCAATTTTTTCATTGACAGACAAAATCATTTCATTAACTAAAATCTTGCATAAAAGAAAATCTGCTAAAACTGTATACAAGACTCCACTTATCAGCAAACAAACTATATTATTCAAATAATAATTGAGAATATTTTTATAAAAGAGATACAAGAATATTGCAATTAAAATTAATAAAACAATTTGACTAAGCAACTTTACTATATCTTTAAACCAAAACACTTTTGCTAATGAATTTATATAAAATAGAGAAATCAAAGCAAACAATCCCATAGATATAGTCTCAACAAATCCAACAAAGATATAATTTACTTGTATTGAAAATATAATCGAAGAAAAAAAGAAAATAAATGTCACTAACCCACTAAAAACCGCAAATATTTTTTGCTTATTTAATGAATAAAAAACATTCCTCGTCAAATTCATTATTGCAATCAGCACTCCATTCACAAGATATATAGGAAGAACTGAAGATAATCCAATAACAGCTTCATTATCAAATTCCCCTCTTAAAAAAAGAACACTTATTATTGGGCAAGCAAATACGGATGTAAAAACAGCAACAAATGTTGAAAAAACAACGACGGCTTCTATTTGTTTCCAAAAATTAATAAATCCTTGGTTAACTATTTCCTTATTCTTTGAAGAAAGAGACCTAGCAAGATCAGGGAAAGAAACGGTTGACAACCCCATACTTGCAGCAACAGAAAGAAAAGCGCAAAAACTATGAGAATAACCTAAAAGCGAAACGCCACCTTCATAATCTAGTTGTCCGGCCCACAAATATGCAATTGAAGCAAACGAATGGAATGGGAAAAAAGATATAATTATTAGTATAATGTTTTGGACAACTACAAAAGAGTCCATTTTGGTATACGATTGGGATTTCTTGAATAAATTACCATAATATCGATTTACTATATAAGAAATAAATGCTGAAAATAGCATACCAAAAGCAATAGAATTTACTCCTATAACCTGATGAAGAATAAGCACAAATAATATGATAAAAATGTATACCAGCAACTGAGATAAAGATACAATTAAAAAATTTTTGAAATAATTTTGGACAGAAGAAAGAAAACCATTAACGATTGACATGTATGCATTAATCCACAATAAAAAAGCCAACAATAAAGAAAGATTATAATATGATTTTTCTATGGGACCAACAATGTAATCCATATTAAAATATGTAATTACAAAGCCAACAACAGCTATAAGCAATGCTATTTTTGATACACACTCTTTTATAGTCCAAATATAAGAATCTAACTCAACTGAATCTATTCGAGCAAAAATAGGGAAAAACAAAGATGAAAAAACAGCACCAGACGCACCTGTTATAATCGCAGGAATGGAGAGAAACGAAAAATAAATATCCATCTCTTTCCCTAAGCCAAAGAAATAGGCATACAACAATTGGCAAACAAAGCCTAATATACCACAAACAATAAAAATAAGACTAATAACGAATGTTTTTTTCATACATTTACATATGTCAACCTTCAGAACATCGTATTACAAATTCCTAAATCCGACAGAAACAATGAAATTTTACTTTGAAAGAAATGCTCCGATACTAAATAGTAACATGCATATCATAAAGATCCAATATTGAGGAGTACTTTCAAGAGTCTCCCTTTTATTCATTACGCATGAAAAAAATCTTTGGAATTCTTCTTTTTCTGTAAATAAATTCTATCGCTTATGATATAACTTCATCATATCTAGGAATGGCAAAGTTCTGATTGATATTATTGCCTTCGAACATGAAGTTCTATGGCTTCTCGATGATTATGGCAAAATATCTTACTGTCTAACACCACAAGTGCCTGGTATCTACCTCCACCGAAACCATGCATTTTCCACGCAAACACGTCATATCCTTGCCTTCTATGACAGAACAACCCTCCTTTTAAGGAGCTATTTGAAGCCGTTGGTGGTATGAACCACATACAAATGTACTACCTATACAACGACTTTCCAAATTGGAATATTACTTTACGATACCTTTTTCAAGATACTCAGCAAGGTTCATCTTGCGAACACCTTCAGCAGCATGATCAGCAGCGACTTTAGCCATATCATGCTTAACCATGAGCTCGACGAGTTGCTCGAAGGTGGTGGTCATAGGATTCCAACCAAGTTCATTCTTAGCCTTGGTTGGATCGCCCCAGAGATTCACCACATCGGTAGGACGATAGAAATCTTCAGATACGGCTACAACGGCCTTGCCTACAAGAAATTCAGGGCCAGATATTACAATACCTTTCTCATTAATGCCTTCACCTTCCCAACTAAGTTCTATACCAGCGTGATGGAAAGCGAGAGTAGCAAACTCACGAACAGTATGCTGTACACCTGTAGCAATAACGAAATCTTCTGGCTTATCGTGCTGGAGGATAAGCCACATACACTCAACATAATCCTTGGCATACCCCCAGTCGCGAAGGGAGTCTAGATTGCCAAGGTAGAGGCAATCCTGCTTACCCTGGGTAATGTGTGCAGCAGCGAGAGTTATCTTGCGGGTTACGAATGTCTCGCCTCTACGCTCAGACTCGTGGTTGAAGAGGATGCCTGAGCAACAGAACATATCATATGCCTCACGATACTCCTTCACAATCCAGAAGCCATAGAGTTTAGCGACAGCATATGGTGAATATGGGTGAAATGGGGTATTCTCGTTCTGGGGAACCTCCTCTACCTTACCATAGAGCTCAGAAGTTGATGCCTGATAAATCTTACAGCTCTTCTCAAGGTGATTGGTACGGACAGCCTCCAGTATGCGAAGAACACCTGTTGCATCTACCTCTGCAGTAAACTCAGGAGCATCGAAAGACACTTGAACGTGAGACTGAGCAGCCAAGTTATAAATCTCTGTCGGCTGCACCTTGTCCACAAGCTTCACAAGCGACATAGAGTCGGTGAGGTCAGCATAATGCAGGTGGAAATTTGGAGTTCCTTCGAGGTGCGCGATACGCTCACGGAAATCTACTGATGAGCGGCGGATGATACCATGGACCTCATAGCCCTTGGCCAAAAGAAATTCAGAGAGGTAGCTACCGTCCTGTCCAGTAACACCTGTGATAAGTGCAATATTCTTTGACATAATTGTATTTTTTGCGTTATTGAATTGTTTTCAACTTATGCTCTCCTCGTACCATTCGAAAAGCTTCTGAACACCATCTTCAATATCAACCTTATGTGTCCATCCAAGAAAATGAAGCTTGCTGACATCTATGAGCTTACGCATAGTACCATCAGGTTTAGCAGTATCAAACTCAACTGTTCCGGTGAAACCTACTGCCTTGACTACAAGTTCTGAAAGCTCGCAAATGGTGATTTCCTTCCCTGTACCCACATTGATGTGACAGTTGCGGATCTCGCCAAGGCTTGGGATTGCGCCACCACGACCAGTTGAGTGGTTGCGATCAACTACACCATCCGCTTTGTTGCCGTAATGGACTGATGAGTATTTCTCGATACCAATGATGTCGGAGAAGTTAACGTTGAGAAGAACGTGAACTGATGCGTCTGCCATATCCTCACTCCAGAGGAACTCACGAAGAGGCTTACCTGTGCCCCAGAGGTTCACCTTGTTGTGCTCTATACCATAGAAGGAAAGGACTTTGAGAATCTCAGCTTCTGAACTGTTGCCATCAATGACATAACGATTTTCCTTTATATTTGCTCCTACAGGACGAATATTGAGGTCTTTGCGAATAGCTTCCCAATTACCATCGTTGATGAGCTTTGCGAGATAAACCTTACGCATCATGGCTGGCATAACGTGCGAATTCTCCAGATGAAAATTGTCATTAGGACCATAGAGGTTGGTAGGCATTACGGCAATATAGTTGGTACCGTACTGGAGATTGTACGACTCGCACATCTTGAGACCAGCAATCTTGGCAATGGCGTATTCCTCGTTGGTGTATTCCAATTCACTAGTGAGGAGGCAGTCCTCCTTCATGGGCTGAAGCGCATTCTTAGGATAGATACAGGTAGAGCCAAGGAAGAGGAGTTTCTTCACATCATGAGCATATGCCTCGGAAATAACGTTGCACTGGATCTTCATATTCATCATCAGAAAGTCAGCACGATAAAGACTGTTGGCCATGATGCCACCTACAAAGGCAGCTGCTAGTACTACAGCATCAGGCTGCTCCTCATCGAAAAACTTTTTTACAGCATACTGATCTGTGAGATCAAGATCCTTGTGAGTGCGACCTACGAGATTGGTGTAGCCTCTCCGCAAGAGGTTGTTCCAAATTGCGGAACCTACGAGGCCCCTATGGCCTGCAACATATATTTTGCTTGATTTATCTAACATATGATTAATTTGAAAATAAAAAAGCGTGTTTCACTCTGAATTATTTTTATTGTGCGGAATAATCATTGAACCCACAGATCCACATACTATAATGCAGATTCAAATAAAATAATATATCAATTACTCTTTAAGGAATGCACAAATGGTCATTTATCAACGCATATATAATATGTTGAATACCATTCTGCAAATGCTCTAAGACCATCACGCAAAGAAGTTGATGGCTTAAATCCAAAATCTTGTTCAAGAGGTGTAGTATCTGCATATGTTACAGATACGTCACCAGGCCGCATTGGGACAAGTTCCTTGTGAGCCTCAAAATCGTAGTTCTGCGGTAGCACCTTGGCACGGATGAGCTCCTCCTGTAGGATAGAGACGAAGTCAAGAAGGTTTTCAGGTGAATTGTTACCGATATTATATACTTTGTACGCTGGGATTGGAAGTCCATCTTCTCCATTCTGCTTCTCGGGAGCGTGCTGCATGATGCGAACTACACCCTCGACGATATCATCGACATAGGTAAAGTCACGCTTGCAGTTTCCATAGTTAAAGATCTGGATGGTCTTGCCATCACGAAGCTTGTTGGTGAATCCGAAGTAGGCCATATCAGGACGGCCTGCAGGTCCATATACAGTGAAGAAACGAAGACCTGTTGATGGGATATTGTAAAGCTTCGAATAAGCGTGTGCCATAAGTTCGTTACTCTTCTTGGTGGCAGCATACAGGCTGACTGGATTATCCACCTTGTCATCTGTTGAATATGGAACCTTCTTATTAGAACCATAGACTGATGATGATGATGCATATACCAAATGTTCAACTTCATGATGACGGCAAGCTTCAAGAAGGTTGTAGAAACCGATAAGATTGCTCTCTATGTAGGCATCAGGATTGGTGATAGAGTAACGAACTCCTGCCTGAGCTGCGAGATTTACGACAACAGCTATCTTGTTGTCAGTAAATATCTTCTCGACAGCAACCTTATCTGAGATGCTTGCATGAACAAACTCCCAATCTCGGTTAAGAGCCTCTATTTCTTTGAGACGCTCGTACTTGATGTTGACATCGTAGTAGTCTGTGATGCTGTCAATACCGATTACCTTGATATTCTTTATATCCTTAAACAAACGCTTAACGAGATTAGATCCGATAAAGCCTGCTGCTCCAGTAACGAGAACGGTCTTGCCCTCAAGATTTACATTATACTGTACCATGAGTTAATCACGCTTAAATATGTCACGAGTATAAACCTTCTCAATCACATCATCGAGGCATGAGTCATAGCGGTTGGCGATGATGGCCTTTGACTTCTGTTTGAACTCCTCAAGATTGTTGATTACCAGAGAGCCGAAGAATGAAGTACCATTTTCAAGAGTTGGCTCATAGATTATGACCTCTGCGCCTTTGGCCTTGATACGCTTCATGATACCCTGGATTGCAGACTGGCGGAAGTTGTCAGAGTTAGACTTCATAGTCAAGCGGTACACACCGATAACACATTCATGCTCTTTAGCGGCATCCCATACAGCATTTTCATTGTAATAGCCAGCCTTGCGAAGTACGGCATCGGCAATATAATCCTTTCGGGTACGATTAGACTCCACAATCGCAGACATCATAGCCTGTGGCACGTTTTCATAATTGGCAAGAAGTTGCTTGGTATCCTTTGGGAGACAATAACCACCATAACCAAATGACGGGTTATTGTAGTGAGTGCCAATACGTGGATCGAGACCAATGCCATTAATAATTGCCTGTGAATCGAGCCCCTTTACTTCCGCATAGGTATCAAGCTCATTGAAATAAGAAACTCGAAGAGCGAGATAGGTGTTGGCAAAGAGTTTGACAGCCTCTGCTTCCTTCATACCCATGAATAGAGTCGGAACGTTCTCCTTGATTGCACCCTCTTGAAGAAGATTCGCAAAGATCTTGGCGTAATCTTCCGCATTTGGATTGCCAATAGCTGCAATTGCCGCATTCTCCTCATCCCAGTTTCTATCTTGATCAGAGGGGAGTACTTTAGGATAGCCCACGATAATTCTCGAAGGTTCCAAATTATCAAGTAAGGCCTTGCTTTCACGAAGAAACTCTGGAGAGAATAGAAGATTGAAATAATGTCCCTTAAGAGATGGATCTGTCATAAACTTGAGAGCATACTTCACATAAAGCGAACGGCAATACCCAACAGGAATGGTTGATTTAATGACCATCACGGCATCCGGATTGACGTTCAATACCAAATCGATCACATCCTCTATATGATGTGTATCGAAGTAATTCCGCAGCGGATCATAATTGGTGGGAGCCGCAATGACAATGAAATCGGCATCACGATAAGCCGCCTCGCCATCAAGCGTAGCTCGCAGGTTCAAATCTTTCTCAGCGAGATATCGCTTGATATACTCATCTTGAATCGGTGATTTCTTACGGTTGATAAGAA
>ERZ779932.1113-NODE-1113-length-11832-cov-2.079732_pt1 | contig 11832 bp, 9 predicted proteins | sample MGYA00511064_ERZ779932 | MGnify/ENA primary metagenome ERZ779932 (study PRJEB29588, sample SAMEA1966821) | human gut metagenome | biome: human gut; feature: human-associated habitat; material: faeces | place: Denmark | collected 2008/2010 ...
GCCGCAATCAAATACTTCGTTACTTTCATCTTTTTTGTTGTTAATTTACTATATGATTTTTAATTGAATCTTCCTTCCCGGATAGCATCCATGATGTTGGCAGGCGGACGCTGGTTCATCAGCTCTTGCTTCATGAAATCCATGTAAGGAGCCACATGCTTGAAGAATTTCCGGTAGCCGGCGCACAGGTAGTTCAGTCCGGGTTCGCCGTCGGCAGTATGTGCAAAGCGGTTTTTAGGACATTCACCGTTGCAGGCAAACAGCCATTCGCACTCCCTGCACTGGGTGGGGAGAGACTTTTGCTTCATCTGTCCGAAGGCTTGCTGACGTTCGCTGTACATCATTTCCACTAGTGTTTTCTGATAGATGTTTCCTAGCTTGTATTCCGGAAATACAAAGTGGTCGCAGGCATATACATCACCGTTGAATTCCATTACACCGGCATGTCCGCAGGTCTTTGCCATGGAACATACGCCCGGCTGTTCGCCCACCCAGTTGGCAAGGGTGGAGTCGAAGAGCTGGATATAGTAAGTACCTACATCCTGTTTCACCCATTCATCGAACAGGGTACAGAGGAAGTTTCCCCATTGTTCCGGGCTAACGGAGAAGTCCGCCAGTTCCGTAGCTTTTTCCTTATCGGTCAGTGAGGCCAGATGGCGTCCGTCTTGGTGCGGCATGATGCGTTCTACGATAGGAGCGAACTGGATATAATGAGAACCGATTTCTTTGAAGAATTTATAGAATTCAAGGGGATAGTCGGCATTGAAGTCATTTACTACCGCCATCGCGTTCCATTCTACTCCGTGCTTTTTCAACAGGTTGATGCCTTGCATCACTTTGACAAAGGATGGTCTTCCAAGCCTGTTTTTACGGTATTCGTCATGAAACTCCTGCGGCCCGTCGATAGATACGCCCACCAGCCAATTGTTCTCTTTGAAGAACTCGCACCATTCGTCGGTGAGCAGTGTGCCGTTGGTTTGTATGCAGTTGTCAATCGTCCGTCCGTTGGCGTATTTCTTTTGCAGTTCCATCGCTTTTTTGTAGAAGGCCAGCGGGCGCATCAGGGTTTCTCCGCCGTGCCAGGTGAACAATACTTGAGGCATTGTTTGCGAATTGATATATTCTTCAATGAACTTCTCCAGCAGTTCATCGCTCATCACGTGTTTTGGATTGTTTACATACAGTTTGGACTTCTCCAGATAATAACAATAATCGCATGCCAGGTTGCATACAGCCCCTACGGGCTTGAGCATTACATAAAGAGGTTTGGCAAAAGGAGCATAGGTTGACATGTATATTTCTCCGTTTTTTATATTTATGATTGTGCAAAAATACGTAAACCAAATGAAAATTCCTTTCTTTCTATCCCGTTTATAAGGAATATTAATACCTTTGCCACGTATAATTCATAAATCGTTTCCTGCATGATTAGAATGAGTGTAAATCGTATTTTGCCTCTTTTGCTTTTACTCGTGTTTTTCACTTCTTGTGCCCGAAAATACAAGGTGGAAGGCAGTTCTTCAGTGACAAGCCTTGATGGAAAAATGTTGTTTCTTAAAACTCTTCAGAACGGGCAGTGGGTAGCTGTCGATTCTGCGGAAGTTATTCATGGGCTTTTCTCAATGAAAGGTCCTGTAGATTCTGTGATGATGGTAACTCTCTATATGGACGATGAAGGGATTATGCCGCTTGTACTGGAAGACGGTAAGATAGAAGTCTCTATTTCAAATACGCAATTGGCAGCTAAAGGGACATTGCTCAATGATCGGCTGTATGAGTTTATAGAAAAACGGAATGCACTGGAACTGCAGATAGAGGAGCTCGACCGCAAAGAGGCGCGTATGGTGCTGGACGGAGCCAATTTGGAAGATGTCCATAAGGAGCTGGCGAAAGAAGGGGAAACTCTTGTTGAAGAAATGAATAATTATGTGAAGCAGTTCATCATTGACAACAATGAAAATGTTTTGGGTCCAAGCGTGTTTATGATGATGTGCAGCACATTACCGTATCCTGTCATGACTCCGCAGATAGAGGATATTATGCGAACCGCTCCATTGGCATTCAAGCAGAATCAGTTGATAAAGGAATTCCTTTCAAAAGCGAAGGAAAACATGCAGTTGATTGAGGAACACCAGCGCGTCAGGCAAAATGCTTCAACTGATACTTCCGCCAATAAACCGTAGGCAGTGCGGATGAAAGACTTCAACGGTCTTGATCTTCGTTTTTAACCATTCCTTTAAACTTCTCCGGAAGGCTGCTTTCTACTGCTGTATAGGCTTCCGCCATAGTTGCCTTGATGTTCTCCACTCCTTGTCCCTTAGGGGCAATCGGTTCATGAATCGTCAGTATCATGCGGTGGCGGTGTATCCACTTGCCCGTGCGGGGAAGTATCTCAAACGAACCGTCGATGGTAACGGGCACTACCGCCAGCTGCAGTTCATCTGCCAATTGGAAGGCTCCTCTCTTGAAGTATCCCATGTGACCGGTGAATGTGCGTGCTCCTTCGGGGAATACTACCAATGATACTCCATCCTTTAAGGAAGCCTCTGCCTGGCGCATGGTGGCCAGTACTTTTTTAGGACTGGAACGGTCTACGAAGATATGTCCCGCGCTTTCGCATGCTTTGCCTACGAACGGAATCTTTCGCAGGCTTTTCTTCATCATCCATTTGAAGTTTCTGCCCAAGAAACCGTAAATCAGGAAAATATCGAAAGAACCCTGATGGTTTGGGACAAACACATAAGAAGTACGTTTGTGAAGTTTCTCGCGTCCGTTTATCTTTACCGGAATGAGCAGCAGGTAGCAAATCAGTTGTGACCATATTTTACCCGGATAATATCCCCAGAAATGAGCGCCCCCCAGTAACGAACCGATAATTGTGACCAATGCGGTAAGGACAGTCAGGACCAATAAAACAGGCAGTGCAAAGCAAATCTGGTAAATATTGTAGAGTATCTTCATGGGTTGTGGATTTTATTGCCACAAAGATAGGTCTTTTTTATATTCTGTCACTCTTTCTCGCTAACTAATTTTATGACGGTGACTTCGGGCCATGCACCGAAGCGGAAAGGCAGACCTACGTATCCTATACCGACATTTACATACAGGGCGCGTTTGCCTTCGTAGTACATACCGCTCCATTCAGGGTAGATGAGAGAAGATAACGAGTGTCCGAATATTTCCATCTGCATGGCGTGCGTATGTCCGGAAAGGGTTAACTCTATATCCGAATCAGGCAAAACTTCGCGTCGCCAGTGCGTAGGGTTATGGCTGAGCAGTATACGGAACATGCCTTCCGTGCCTTGCATGGCTTTGGATAAATCGGCGAATTGTGAGAAAGGCGGTTCGCCGTCGTTCTCAACACCTATCAGCGCTATGCTGTCGCCCTGATGATATAGGATGCAATGCTCGTTATTCAGCATTTTCCAACCCATATCTTTTTGCTGTCCTATTAGATACTCCAAGTTGGCTGCTTCCTCTTTTCTGTTATGCCAGCGGTAATATGTCCCGTAATCGTGATTGCCGAGGATAGAATATACTCCGTCGGGAGCATGAAGCAGGGAAAGTGTCTCTTTGAAACCGTCCAGTTCGTGGCTTTGCTGATTGACTAAATCACCGGTAAAGACAATGAGGTCCGCTTGCTGTTCGTTCACCAGCGTAACCAGACGCCGGATAGCTTCCGGATTTCCTAACCAACTGCCTATATGTATATCCGATAGCTGAAGAATGCGGTAACCGTCAAAACCTTTGGGAATGTTGGGCGAGCGATATTCGACATTCTTTACCTCAAAGCGCGTGATACCGGCAATGGCTCCGTAAAGGATATTGGCAAAACCGATTATCCCCAATATCAATCCGAGAAGTGTGTAAGGAAGCCGGTGGGCAACGAAAGGAAAACGGGGATTCCTGAACGGCGTATGGAAAATGATGAATGACAAAAGGCGGCTGATTCCCCGCATCAATATGCCAAACAGCGAACAAAGCATGAATACCGTCTTCGGGACGGCAAACAGCATTACGGTCACTGCCAGCCTGTCGATGCCTTGCGGATGGCGTGAAAGCGCATTGTCACCTGTCATATAGATGTAATACATATATATAGCTACCAGCACAACTGTAGGAAGCCAATACACACTGCGCCAAAGTATGTTACGTGTTCTCTTTACGATGTACACCAAGTAGATGTACATGTCCGGTAAAAGCAGGCATAAGATAAGTATGAGAGTTATTCGGTGCATATGTCTTTCAATTCTTCTATGTTCTTTTTAATGCTGTCGAGGTGTTTGTAAACGACTTTTTTATATATGAAATAAATAAGAAGTGCATCCAGGATGATGTAGCAACCGAGCAAGACGGCTTGTATCATGAGAGGCAGTGTATAGTAATCCATTATCCAGAAGAACAGTATGGTGAAGATAACGGTCCAGGTAGCTACTGCCCATATTTCGTAACGGGTCCAGTTACGGAATCTGGTCATGCGTCGGCTCACTTCGGCTACGGACATTTCGTCTATGTGGGTGTTCTTGTTCCAAAGGTAGGTTTTCCAGTCCCACCACATACCGCTGAGAATAGTTACGGTAATGAAAATCAGAAACAGAATTATCTTGTTCTGCAAATGCTCGTTGAAACCGAAGGTAGGCAGTAAGAACCACACTAGCAGGATGACAGCCAATCCTACCGCACCAGTTCCAAGTGAGAAGCGTTGCAGGATAACGAGTCGTCCCAAACTGTGCCGGGTATTTGTTTTATAATTTGCAATCAGTTCTTTTATCTGTTTCTCATCGGCAATAGGTTCCTTTTGCAACTGTGCATCCAGGGCATTCCATGATTTTTTCAGTTCGTCCAGTTCCATATATTAATCCTCCTTATTCATCTTTTTCAGTTTGTCTTTAATACGGTTGAGTTTGGTGGCCACGTTGGTTACGGTCAGTCCGGTAATCTCGGAAATATCTTCATAGCTTTTTTCTTCCAGATAAAGCAGGATGATAGACTTCTCCAACTGTCCCAGCCGGTTTATCATCCGGTAGAGTTGCTGTAACATGGCTTGCGTTTCGTCGTCCTCTTCGCTGCGGTCGGCTTCCTGGGTGAGGGTGACAATCTCCGGAATGTTCTTTTCTTTTCGTATGAAGCTGATACAGGTATTCAAGGCGATACGGTAAATCCACGTCGAGATTTTACATTCCCTTCTGAATTTAGGAAACGCTTTCCATATATTGAGCACTGCTTCCTGATACAGGTCATTAAGAGTCGCGTTCGGAGTGGTGTACAGGTAACACACCTTATAGATGACGCGCTCATATTCCCGTATGACGGACAGAAACTCTTGTTCTACATTTTCCATTGTGTATGCTTGCTCGAATCGCTTTTATTCTGTTTGTCGTAAGAGAAACCGGAAAATCACACTTGCAACATTTAACTCTTTAAATTTGCTGCCAGGAACTTTCGCATTTCCTCAATCGGTTTACCGCGCCGGCAGGCATAATCTTCCAACTGGTCTTCACCAATCTTGCCTACGGCGAAATAGCGTGACTGGGGATGTGAAAATATAAGACCACAGACAGAAGCATGCGGATACATGGCTCCGTTTTCGGTGAGCGTAATGCCTATCTGTTTCATATCCAGCAATTCGTCCAATATAAAGTTTACGGATTGGTCGGGTAGGGAAGGATAGCCTACTGCTGGACGGATGCCCTGATATTTCTCAACCAGCAAATCCGGAATGGAAAGCGATTCATCGGGAGCATATCCCCAGACTGTCTTGCGCACATATTCGTGCATCTTTTCTGTTGCGGCTTCGGCAAGCCGGTCTGTCAGGGTCTGTACGAGAAGATGCTTATAAGGATCGTCTTTATAACATCCTTCGCTCTCCGCACTGACGGAAGATGCAAAAAGCCCTATCGTATCCGGCACTCCGGATGAAAGAGGCCGTATGAAATCGCTCAGGCAGAGAAACGGACTTCCGTCCGGATGAGGTGTCTGCTGGCGGAGCAGAGGGAACACCTTATCTTCGATGATGAGATTGTCTCCCTCTGCATTGGCACTGCATAGCCTGTAAATACATTGCACCGAAATTTTCTCATCCAACCGGTTGAGTACTCTGCCGGCTTCCTTAAACAATTGCATAGCCTCGGCGGCTTTGGAGCGTTCTTCTTGCGGAAAAGCCGCAAGCCACATGGCGCGGCAGGAATCGCAACCGTGAATGTTGGCGATTGCTGCAAACTTGGGTTGAAAGCCCCAGGCATGGAAAAAATAAATCCAGTTGATATAGGGGCTTACTTCATGGATTTTATAATTGATAGTTGGCAATTGATAATCTCTATATAAGGTTATGCTCTGAATAGATAATACTATATTATGCTCCTGCTGACGGATAATCAAACCGCAGCTCTTCACCGCGGTAAGAATCGTTCACAGTATTGCCGTTGTAAATAAGATGTCCGTTGGCAAACGTTTTTTCTACTTTCCAGTTGAATGTATGTCCTTCCAAAGGACTCCAGCCGCATTTACTCAGAATCTTGTCGGTAGTGACTTCCCAGGGAGAGTTAGGGCGTACCAGCACTAAATCCGCCTGATAGCCTTCACGGATATATCCACGCTGGCAAATACCGTATATCCGGGCAGGTGCATGACACATTTTCTGAACAACCGTTTCCAGTGAGAACACTCCTTCATCCACCAGTTCTAACATACTGACAAGGGAGAATTGTATCATAGGCATACCGGACATTGCTTTCAAAGCCCCGCCCTCTTTCTCGCTCAACAAGTGAGGGGCGTGGTCGGTGGCGATAACGTCAATCAGTCCTGAGTTGACAGCGGTCCGCAGTGCTTCCCGGTCTGTTTTTCGTTTAACGGCAGGATTACACTTTATGCGTGCGCCCAGACTGTTGTAGTGCGTCAGCGTAAAAAGTAAATGCGCTACACATGCTTCAGCGGTGATGTTCTTGTTTGCCAAAGGTTCGTCACTGAACAGTTGCAGTTCTTTGGCTGTGGAAACATGCAGGATGTGCAGGCGCGCTCCGGCAATCTTTGCCAGACGGACAGCCAGTTCGGAAGAGGCATAACATGCCGGAACGGAACGGATACTGGGGTGGGCACTGACGGGAATGTCATCCGCTCCTTTATATTTTTGCTTGTATTTCTCGATATTGTTTTTTATTGTTTCCTGATCTTCGCAATGGGCGGCAATCAGCATATCCGTACCGTTGAATATATTCAGCAGGCTGTTCATTTTATCCACTAGCATATTACCGGTACTGGAGCCCATGAACAGCTTGATGCCGCAAACGCGGTGTTTGTCCAGCTTGTCAAATTCTGTATAGTTGTTGTTGGTTGCTCCGAAGTAGCAGGAATGGTTGACGATACACTTCTCATTCAGCAAGTCGAGTTTGGCATTCAAGGCATCCAACGTTACGGTCAGCGGATTGGTATTGGGCATGTCCATAATGGAAGTCACCCCGCCGGCAGCCGCTGCACGGCTTTCCGTCAGAATATCTGCCTTATGGGTAAGACCCGGATCACGAAAATGCACATGGTCGTCGATAATGCCGGGCAGCAGGTAGCAGCCTGTTGCATCAATCACTTCTTCACAAGGGGCGGAAAGAGGCTTCCAGTTGGTAAGTACTTCGGCGATGCGCCCGTTTTCTATCACTACCGAGCCTTGTACGCTTTGTCCTTCGTTGACAATCGTAGCGTTGTGTATCAGTGTTCTTTTCATATCTTTAGTTTTTTAAGTTTGGATATTTATGGAACAGGCTGTTCCATTTCAGCCGGATAACTCCGAACACGGCTTCTCCGAAAATACTGCTGTTCATCTTGGATGTTCCCAGTTCGCGGTTGATGAAGATAACCGGCACTTCCTTTACATTCGCTCCGCATTTGTAAGCGGTGAATTTCATTTCTATCTGGAAAGCATACCCTTTGAAGCGGATGCCGTCCAGATTGATGGTTTGCAATACCTTGCGGCGGTAGCATACAAAGCCGGCGGTAGTGTCATGTATGGGCAATCCCGTGATAAACCGTACATATTTGGAAGCGAAATAAGACATCAGCACACGTCCCATAGGCCAGTTTACCACATTCACGCCGCTGACGTAGCGCGAGCACATCCGCTCCCTCTTCGGTACAAGCCCGGTAGAGGCGGGGTAGGTCTTTGGGGTTATGGCTGAAATCGGCATCCATTTCGAATATATATTGGTAGTCGCGTTGCAAAGCCCATTTGAATCCGGCTATGTAGGCTGTACCCAGTCCCAGTTTTCCCTTACGCTCCACCATAAACAGGCGGTGGGGAAATTCGCGTTGCAAGTCTTTTACGATGGTGGCTGTGCCGTCGGGAGAACCGTCTTCGATGACAAGTATGTGGAATCCGTGTTCCAGGGCAAAAACAGCACGGATGATATTCTCGATGTTTTCCCGTTCATTGTAGGTGGGGATGATGACAATACTGTCTGATGTCTGCATATTCATTGAAAATAGATGGAGCTTGTTATTGGGAACAAAAGTAGTGCTTTTCTATTACTTACAGATAAAACTAAGGATTATTTATGTATTTTTGCAACGGAAATTCGTTATGGAACATTTATGAGTTTACACAGATTATCGGTTTCTCTTAATCTGTGTGACTTTGTGTAATCTACGGTGAACTAAAAAAGACAGCAATGATTATTACCGAACTACAACAATTATACGCCACCCACCCCAATGTAGAAGGCATGTGCAAGTTGCTAAAGGACAATTCCGTCCGTCATCTCTATTGCAGTGGTTTGTGCGCCTCTGCCGCCTCACTGTTTTCATCCGTGCTGGTGCAGCGGGCGGAATGTCCGTTTGTCTTTATCCTCGGCGATTTGGAAGAGGCGGGATATTTCTACCACGACCTGACACAGATTTTGGGAACCGGACAGGTGTTGTTTTTTCCTTCTTCTTTCCGCCGTGCCATAAAGTACGGCCAGAAAGATGCGGCTAACGAGATTCTCCGTACGGAAGTGCTGAGCCGTTTGCAAAAGGGAGAAGAGGGGCTTTGTGTAGTTACCTATCCGGATGCGTTGGCGGAAAAAGTTGTATCCCGTAAGGAACTGGGAGATAAAACCTTGAAGCTTCATGCCGGCGAAAAGGTGGATATGGACTTTGTTACGGAAGTGCTGCGCAGCTATGGGTTCGAGTATGTGGATTATGTGTACGAGCCGGGGCAGTATGCTGTGCGCGGCAGTATTATCGACGTCTTTTCCTTTTCGTCCGAGTTTCCTTTCCGTATCGACTTTTTTGGAGATGAGGTGGAAAGTATCCGTACTTTTGAAGTGGAAAGCCAGCTTTCCAAAGAGAAGAAAGAGGAGATTGTCATTGTTCCCGATTTGAGCCGTAGCTTGGAGAAAGGGGGGAATGGCGGCATGGTTTCTTTCTTGGATTTTCTGCGGCCGGATACCTTGCTGGCGATGCGTGATTTCCTTTGGTTGCGGGAGCGTATTCAGGTCGTCCACGATGAATCGCTTACCGCACAGGCTATTGCAGCCTGCGAAGCCGAAGAAAACGGTGCAATTTCTCTGGAAGGTAAGTTGATTGATGGAGGAGAGTTTACTTTGCGTGCCCTCGATTTCCGCCGCATGGAATTCGGTACGAAGCCCACCGGAACGCCGGATGCGACAGTTGCATTCAGCACCGTTGCACAGCCTATCTTCCATAAGAATTTCGACTTGGTGGCAGAAAGTTTCCGCGACTATCTTTCCCGCAACTATACCCTCTATATATGCAGCGACAGTCTGAAGCAGACCGACCGTATCCGCGCTATCTTTGAAGACCGGGGAGATAATATCTCCTTCACACCCGTTGAACGTACCCTGCATGAGGGTTTTGCCGACGATACGTTGCGTCTCTGCATCTTTACCGACCACCAGCTTTTCGACCGTTTCCATAAATACAACCTGAAAAGCGATAAAGCCCGCAGTGGCAAGGTGGCCCTGAGCCTGAAGGAGCTGAACCAGTTTACCCCCGGAGATTACGTGGTACATACCGACCACGGCGTGGGGCGTTTTACGGGATTGGTACGTGTTCCCAACGGAGACACTACGCAGGAAGTAATGCGCCTGGTCTATCAGAATGACGATGTGGTCTTTGTCTCCATCCACTCTTTGCACAAGGTTTCCAAGTACAAAGGCAAAGAAGGCGAAGCTCCCCGTCTCAACAAATTGGGAACCGGTGCGTGGGAGAAACTGAAGGACCGTACCAAGACCAAGATTAAGGATATAGCCCGCGACCTGATAAAGCTCTATTCGCAACGGCGCGAAGAGAAAGGCTTCCAATACAGTCCCGACAGTTTCCTGCAACGGGAGCTGGAAGCGTCTTTTATTTACGAGGATACTCCCGATCAGAGCAAGGCGACTGCCGACGTAAAGGCGGATATGGAAAGTGCCCGTCCCATGGACCGGCTGGTATGCGGCGATGTAGGATTCGGCAAGACCGAGGTTGCCATACGTGCCGCTTTCAAGGCGGTGGCGGACAACAAGCAGGTTGCCGTTCTCGTTCCCACCACTGTCCTTGCCTACCAGCATTTCCAGACTTTCAAGGAGCGTCTGAAAGGTTTGCCTTGCCGTGTGGAATATTTGAGTCGTGCCCGGACGGCGGCACAGACTAAATCCGTTGTCAAAGGTCTTGCGGGGGGGGAGGTGAATATCCTTATCGGTACGCACCGCATCTTGGGCAAGGATGTTAAGTTTAAAGACCTCGGCCTGCTGATTATCGATGAGGAACAGAAGTTCGGTGTTTCCGTCAAGGAGAAACTCCGCCAGTTGAAAGTAAACGTGGATACCCTGACCCTGACCGCCACTCCCATTCCCCGCACTTTGCAGTTCTCCCTGGTGGGTGCGCGCGATTTAAGCGTTATTCAGACGCCGCCTCCCAACCGTTACCCCATTCAGACGGAGGTGCATACTTTCAGTGATGAGATTATCACTGATGCCATTAACTTCGAAATGAGCCGCAACGGACAGGTGTTCTTTGTAAACAACCGTATCTCCAATCTTTCGGAACTGAAAGCGATGATAGAGCGCAACATTCCCGATTGCCGTGTCTGTATCGGTCACGGACAGATGGAACCTGCCGAACTGGAGAAGATTATTCTCGATTTTGTCAACTATGATTATGACGTCTTGCTCGCCACCACCATTATCGAGAGCGGTATCGACATACCGAACGCCAATACCATCATCATCAACCAGGCACAGAATTTCGGTTTGAGCGACCTGCACCAGATGCGCGGCCGTGTGGGGCGCAGCAACAAAAAGGCTTTCTGCTACTTGCTTGCTCCCCCCTTGTCCTCGCTTACTCCAGAAGCTAAACGCCGCCTGCAGGCCATCGAGAACTTCTCCGATTTAGGTAGCGGTATCCACATTGCCATGCAGGACCTCGACATCCGCGGTGCGGGTAATATGCTCGGCGCGGAGCAAAGCGGTTTTATTGCCGATCTGGGCTACGAAACTTATCAGAAGATATTGTCCGAAGCCGTACGTGAGCTTAAGACAGACGAATTTGCCGACCTCTATGCTGATGAATTGAAAGGCGACGGTACTATCAGCGGCGAGCAGTTTGTTGACGAATGCCAGGTGGAAAGTGATCTCGAACTGTTGCTGCCCGCCGCCTACGTCACCGGTAGCAGCGAACGTATGCTGCTCTATCGCGAATTGGACGGATTGACGCTGGACAGAGACGTAGATGCTTTCCGTGCCCGTCTCGAAGACCGTTTCGGACCTGTTCCGCCGGAAACGCAGGAATTGCTTCGCATCGTTCCCCTCCGTCGCTTGGCGGCGCGACTGGGAGTGGAGAAGGTCTTCTTGAAGGGTGGACGTA
>ERZ779932.1114-NODE-1114-length-11821-cov-1.851606_pt1 | contig 11821 bp, 7 predicted proteins | sample MGYA00511064_ERZ779932 | MGnify/ENA primary metagenome ERZ779932 (study PRJEB29588, sample SAMEA1966821) | human gut metagenome | biome: human gut; feature: human-associated habitat; material: faeces | place: Denmark | collected 2008/2010 ...
GTAGGTTTACCTTTAGCTGCATTTACTGTGTAACCGAATATACTTTCCACAGTATTTTGCTCTCCTCTTCCCCAAGCAACTTCTATTGCGTGGCGAATTGCTCTTTCAACTCTTGATGGTGTTGTATGATATTTTTGTGCAATTTCAGGATATAATTGTTTTGTTATTTGGTTTATTATGTCAATATCGTTTACAACCATCATTATAGCTTCTCTTAAATATTGATATCCTTTTATGTGAGCTGGAACACCTATTTCATGTATCATATTTGTAACTAATGCTTCCAAATTTTCTTCATTTTTCTTTTCATTTGGAGCAATTTCTATGTATGAAGTTTTTATTTCACGACTTGTATATGGTATTTTCGATTGAACCGGTTGAAAAAACTTTAGCTCTTTTATTCTTTTTATTAATACACTTATTTCAAATGGTTTTACTATATAATATTGTGCACCTAAATTAATAGCTTTTTGTGTTATTTTATCTTGACCAACAGCAGAAAGCATTATGCACATTGGCATCTTTTCAATATTGTTTTCTTCTAATCTTTCTAATACTCCTAATCCATCTAATCTTGGCATTATTACATCTAACAGTACAATATCTGGTTCTAAATTTTTTATCATATCAAATGCATCTACTCCATCTCTTGCCATACCTACCAATTCTAAATCTTCCTCAGCATTTATATAACCTGCCAAAGTTGCAGAAAATTCACTATTATCATCTGCAATTAATACTGTTATTTTCTTATTCACCCTAAACCCTCCTAATCATCTTTTTACATTCAAATTATACTTTCTTTTTTGGCAGTTTGCAATACAAAATGGCGGATTTTATGGGTTTTCGTGCCCTTTTAATCGAGTTTATTCGACATTTTGGAGATGTTTTTTTGTCGAATTATGTCGAATGTCATAATTTTAAAATTATCTTGCTCTCTAAACTCAATTTCTAATCTATTTTTTTCAGCATCATTCACTTCTATTTTACAAATAATGAAATCTGAATATTCAGAATTTATTATATTTATATTATTTTTATTACAGTAATACTTAAATTTTTCAAAATCAGTATATGGCAATTTTATTTCAGCTTCATATCCAGGCTCTTGTTCAACTAATGTAGATTTTTTTATTGCCTCTTTTAATGAATCTGAATATGCTCTTACTAATCCTCCTGTTCCCAATAAAATTCCACCAAAATATCTTGTTACAACAATAAGAACATTATTCAGGTTATTTTTTCTTATAACATTTAAAATTGGAGCACCTGCAGTTCCAGATGGTTCTCCATCGTCACTGCTCTTTTCTAATAAATTTCCATCTTTATCAACGATACTAAACGAAAAACAGTTGTGCTTTGCGTCATAGTATTTCTTTTTTATTAAATTGATTTTTTCTTCCGCTTCTTCTTTACTCTCTATATGGCAGCTATTTGCAATAAATCGAGATTTTTTTTCCACAATCTCTGCAGTAGAAGCCTCCTTTAAAGTACAAAACTTCAATTCATTTTCCTTTCTAGCATTCTGAGCCTGCCGTAAATCCTGTAGAATATGCAATTTGCAAGTTAAATCCACCAGTATATGCGTCTACATCTATTATTTCTCCTGCAAAATACAATCCATTAACTATCTTTGATTCCATTGTTTTTGGATTTATTTCTTTTACATTTATTCCACCAGAAGTTACAATTCCTTCTTCTATTGGTCTAAATCCAGATATTGTAATAGTAAAGTTTTTTAGGAGTTTTACTAGGTTCATTCTTTCTTCTCTTGTAATCTCGTTTACTTTTTTATATGGATTTATTTTTGATAATTCAACTACCGTATCAATCATTTTTTGTGGCAATAAATTGTTTAAACAATTTTTGAATTCTTTGTTCTTTCCTTCTAAAAAGTCTCTTTGTATTCTGTTATCAAGTTTTTCTTGTTGTAATGCTGGTTTTAAATCTATTACAAGCTGTATTTTTCCTTCTTTTAAGAGGTTTTCTACATTTTTATATCTTAGTAAATGTGCTGATGAACTCAATATTGTTGGTCCAGATACTCCAAAATGTGTAAATAGCATTTCTCCAAAATCTTCATATATTGTCTTGTTTTTGTTTGTATCAATCAATTTTATTTGAACATTTCTTAGGCTTAAGCCTTGCATTTGTTTACAAATATTTAAAGATTCGCCTTCTGCTGTTAATGGAACAAGTGATGGTTTTACAGGCACTATTGTATGTCCTAATTTTTGAGCAATTTCATATCCGTCTCCAGTAGAACCTGTTGCAGAATATGTTTTTCCACCAGTTGCAAGAATTACTTTGTCTGCTAAAATTTTCTTTTGTCCACCATTCCCATCTTCGTACATTACACTTACTACTTTATTTTCTTTTGTCTCTATTCCCACAACTCTGGTATTAAATTTTATTTTTACTCTTTTATTTTTTAGCTCAGTTTCAAAAGCCTTTAACACATCGAGTGATTTATCGGAAGTTGGAAATATTCTATTCCCTCTTTCTTCTTTTACACTAACACCGTGCTTTTTTAAAAAATTGATTATATCTAAATTCGTATAATTATCAAAAGAACTATACAAAAATCTGCCATTTCCCGGAACATTCTGTATGAAATCCTTTATATCCAGACTACTTGTAATGTTACATCTGCCTTTACCTGTAATAAGCAACTTCTTACCTAATCTATCATTTTTTTCTAGCAAATAAACTTCATTTCCATTTTTGCTAGCAGTTATCGCAGCCATCATTCCAGCTGGACCACCACCAATTACTACAACCTTCATTAAAAATCCTTTCTTTTCGCCCAAAAAGGGGCGTCCCTATTGGGCGATTGCTTTTATTAATCCTAATTTTCCATATTCGTATGTTAATGCACCTTGTTGGAATCCAACAAATGGAGCTCTTAGCGGTCCATCGCAAGATAGCTCTATTGAAGAACCTTGCGTGAAACTTCCAGATGCCATTATTATTTGGTCTTGGTACCCTGGGGTATCACATGGTTCTGGCAAAGAGTCTGAATCTACTGGCGAACCAGCTTGTATTCCTTGGCAGTATTTTATTAATTTTTCTCTATCTCCAAATTCTATAGTTTGAACTATGTCTACTCTTTCTGCATCAAATCTTGGTTCTACTTTGTAGCCCAACATTTCCATTACTTTGCTGGTTAATATTGCTGTTTTTATGCTTGCTTTTACAACACTTGGTGCTAAAAATAATCCTTGCAAAAGACTTCTGTTTATACCTAAAGTTGGGCCAACTCCTTTTCCTTCTCCTGGAACTGTTAATCTTTCTGCTGCAAGCTCTACTAAGTCTTTTCTACCTGCTATGTATGCACCATTTGGAGCAATTCCTCCACCTAAATTTTTTATAAGTGAACCTACTATTACATCGGCTCCTACTTCTAATGGCTCTCTTTTTGATACAAATTCACAATAGCAGTTATCTATCATTATTATTACATCTTTGTCTACTTCTCTTATTGCTTTAATTACTCTTTCAACCTTATCTAATGAAATACTCTTTCTTAAAGCATAACCTTTTGAGCGTTGAATTTCTATTAATTTTACTTTTGACTGTTTTAATCTTTCTGTTATTTTTTCATAATCAAAGTCGTCATTTATTAAATCGATTTGTTCATACTTTACCCCAAATGATTTTAATGAACTTGGATTTTCTGCAATTCCAATTACTTCATCTAGTGTATCATATGGCTTACCATTTATGCTTAGCATTGTATCTCCAGGTCTTAAAAAAGCAAATAATGCAACTGTTAAAGCATGTGTTCCAGATATAAATTGGCCTCTTACGATACAGTCCTCTGCCCTTAAAACATCAGCGAAAACCTTTTCTATTTTTTCTCTTCCAATATCTCCATAACCATAACCTGTAGTACTTCCAAAATCCGCTTCATTTACTCTATTTTCTTGAAAAGCTTTTAATACTTTTTCACTATTAAATTCACATATTTCTTCAGCCTTTTCAAACTCTTCTGATAACTCTTTTTCAGCTGAATTTATAAGTTCTCTGGCACTTTCTAAATTATAATTTTCCATTTTCATCCTCCATTTATTTTTACTAATCCATAATTATTTATATCTCATTTGTAAAATATGCCACCTCATACAAACTACTTACCTCATAATATTCGCCTATAAAGTTTGGTGCATATTCATTTAATTCATATGTTGGTGCTTTTATTTCGTTTCCTTTAGAATCCACTACGCCCCATCTTCCATTTTGCTTAACAGCTCCAAAGCCATATTCATTAAGGTCTATTGCCATATCATATTTAAAATCTACAACTGTATTTCCATTTTTGTCAACATATCCCCATTTGCCATTTTGTTCTTTTGCAAATATTTCGTTGTTTGTAAATATGTCTTTTGCATCTTTTTTGTTTCCGTCATAGTCTAAATAAGCTATTCCATTTGCTGATGTTACTTTTAAATAATTGTCTTTTATATAAACGCGAATATCTGTTAGTTCTAGCACTTTTTCCATTTTTTTGTTATATATTTCAGAAGTTTTTGTGTTTGAATCTATTATTTGTACTATGTTTGTTCCTTTTATGTTTTGAATTGTATCTTTTTCCAGTGGTATTACTGTATTGCCACTAACATCTAGCACACCAGATTTTCTACCATTTGATACTATAAAGTAATCTCCAAATGCATATGAAATGTTTGAATATTTATTTTCTATTACTGATATTTTGTTTTGATCTATTACCCCATATTGATTGTTTCTATCTATTGTTATACTATATTTTCCATTTGCAACTTTTTCTACACTCTTATAGCTATCATCGCTCTGCAAAGTTCCTGCAACATCAAATACCAATAGTTTCCCGTCTTTTTCTGCGTTTAGATAGCTTCCCGCAAATGTAATATTTTCATATTGAATTGGCAATATCATGCTTCCATCTAAATCATATACTCCCTGTTTTGCATTTTGTTGCAATACAAATATTTTGTTTTCACTATCAAAGTCAATGTCTTCATATTGATTATCTATAAGTGTTTGGCCATTTTTTAATACTCCAGCCATTCCATTTTTATATGTTATTAAATATACTGTCTCATCATCTTTCAAAGAAGTTATTCTTTTTACATTTGTGTAAATTGTATCTAGTGTTTGTCTATTCTTATAATTTATATAACCATATCTATAGCCATTGTCTGTTCTTACATTTACAATATATCCTGCTTTTTCATATTTTGTTTCTTCATTATAGTATCCATCTGTTGTAATCGAATTGTATTCTGGTTTTACAATTTCTTCTCCATTTATGTCTATAAGTCCATATTTGCCATCTTTTTGAACTCTTAATACTCCGTCTTTATATTCTAAGGTTTCTATACTATCATAAATTGCCGATGTTATTTCTTTACCATCAATGCTAACCAATCCATACTTTTCTCCATCTTGATATTTCAAAATTTGAGTTTGATACGTATTAGAAATTGATGTATTATTGTTTGGAATGGCTTGTACATTTTTGTATTTTGTTAAAACTTCTTTGTTATTTGCATTTAATACCTTTGTTGTTCCATCTTTGTTCATACAAATAAATATTGCCTTAGAAGGGTTTGGAATCTGAACAGAATCATATTGTGGCTCTATTACTGTCTTTCCAGTCTTGTCTATTACTCCCGCATTTTCTCCAATAAGTGTAGAAAAATAGTTATATTCTGTTACTTCTTCTAATTTTATCTTTTTGTTTTTACTAATATTCTTAGCAACCATAACAATTACTACTATTACAACTATTAAAAGTAACAGTCTAGTTAAAGCTTTTTTGTTAGCTTTTTTTCTTTTATTTTTTCCATTCTTTACTGTTTTTCTTAAATCATCTGGATTATTAACTTGATTTCTACTCATTACAACTTCTCCCTTTCATTTTTCACATATGTTTAACATTGGTTCTCTTTACTCTCTAGATCGGAAAATTGTAATTATTTTTCAATCCCTGCATCTGTCTGAATATCAAAGTAAAACTCAATGCCATTTTCTCTATTTACTGCACCATATTTAGAATTGTAATTATTCATTATTGCTTTAACAAGTGCAAGCCCTATTCCTGTCCCACCATCGGCTCTATTTCTAGATTCATCAACTTTGTAAAATCTTCCCCAAATTCTTTCTAGATTTTCTTCTGACAATGTGTCTCCTGTATTAAATACCGATATTTTTACTTTATGTTTTTCTTTATCTTCTTTTAATTTTATTTCTATATATTTTTCACCATTTACTTCTTTTGTATGCTTAATTGCATTCGTAAAATAATTTGTAAACGCTTGCTCTATGTAGAATTCGTCAGCATACACATTTACCTTTTTGTCTGCTTCAAATCTTACTTCTTTTATACCCTTTTCTTCTAGCATAACATTACATTTTCTTATTACTTCCTGTATTAGCTCGCATATATTAAAAGTGTCGTTGTTAAACTCTCTTTTTCCATATTCTAGCTTCATAAGTTCTAGTAGTTGTCTTACCAATTTATCCATTTTATTAGACTCATCTAAAATAACTTCTGCATAGTATTTTCTAGATACATCATCAGCATTTACATTTTCAACTAATCCCTCTGCATAGCCTTGTATCAATGCAATCGGCGTTTTCAACTCGTGTGATACATCAGAAATAAATTGTTTTCTCATTTCATCTATTTTAGACTTTTCTTCTATGTCTCTTTCTAGTTCTACATTACTACTACGTAGTTGTTTTATTGTTCCTTCCAACTTTTGAGACATCAAATTTATACTTTTTCCAAGTTCATCTATCTCATCATTAGACCCTGTTGGTTCATATTTCTTGCTAAAATCTAATTTAGACATCTTATTTGCAATAACATTCAATTCTAGTATTGGGTTGGTAAACCTTCTAGAAACGTACGAAACTGCAATTCCTGCTATTACAATAGCAATTACTCCAATTATCAACAACAAATTATTAGAAATTCTAACGCTCTCCTCTATTGCAGAAATTGGAATTTGAATATAAATTTTATAGCCATTATCTAGTTCACCAGATAACAATATGCTATTTAGACTAGACGTCGTTACTTTTTTTATCTCCATATTGTTATTCGAATATAAAACTCTTTCTCTTTTTCCAAACAATTTCAGCCTATTATTCTCTAAATTTTGACTAATCATATTGGAAAAATTTTCGTTAGTAGAAAATACTAGCATATAATCTTCATTTTCTACCATTATATCAAAATTATTAGCCAGAGCATCATTTCTTATTTTTAAGAGAATTGAACTTTCATTATTATTATACATATCGTTAATTTTATAGTACTCTTTTTTTACAGAATTTATTTTAGAAACCATGTAAAAAGTTTCTAATACCATGCTGTTCATTATAACCAGCAATGCAACAATAAATATTACTATAACACTGAGTGTAATAAAAAGCTTCACACGAACGGACTTAAATCTTGTTTTTTTCACTCTTAATCATATTCCTCCTTCATCACAAAACTCACTTGGAAAAGAATTAAATTTTGACAGAGATTTACTACTTTTTAACTTCAAACTTATATCCAATTCCTCTTATTGTTTCTATATATTTGCCTTTTTTTCCTAGCTTGTGTCTTATCTTTTTTATATGACTATCTATAGTTCTAGAATCTCCATAATAGTCATAGTTCCATACATTGTTTAATATTTTATCTCTTGACAATGCGATTCCTTGATTTTCTACTAAATATACTAATAACTCATATTCTCTTAGACTAAGTTCAATTTGCTTTCCATCAACCGAAACAGTTCTTCCTTGATTGTCTATTTGAATTCCACCATAGTCTTTTACTTCTTTATTATCTCCTTCTGTTCTTTTTAATATTGCCTCTACTCTTGCGACAAGTATCTTAGGACTGAATGGCTTAGAAATATACTCGTCCACACCTAACTCAAAGCCGAACAATTCATCTTGTTCTTCGCCTCTTGCTGTAAGCATCATAATTGGCACTTTAGAAGTTTGTCTAATCTGTCTTAATACAGACCAGCCATCTAATTTAGGCATCATTACATCCAATAATATTAATCTTATTCTATTTTGATTTTCAGAAAACACTTTTAAAGCTTCTTCACCATCAGCAGCTTCCATTGTATTATAATTTTTTTGTTTTAAGAAATCTTTAATAAGCTTTCTCATTCTCTCCTCATCATCAACTATTAAAATACAATCATTTTCCATTTTTATTTGTTCCTCCTTACAGTTTCGGTTTGAAAAAGAATGAAACTTGACATAGTCAAAATTGTAATACTTTTTCAAACCTATTCCTTACCAAAAATATTTTATCTCTATAATTTTAAAATATCTTTGTGTCTTAAATATGAACATTTAGCAAAAATATGAGCTTGTCCATCATAATATCCAAAATAATTTCATTTTTATAAATTTAAACTGGAAATTCGTCCTTTGAGTTAGTTGAAGAGTTTCAACTAAGAGCAACATTTTTCAATTTTATAAATAAATTATTTCTGGTCTTGAGTATCATTCATTGGTTTTTCTTTAATATAAATATTTTGTCCTGGATATGATAGTTTTACATTTTCTGATTCTAATACTTTTAGTATTTCCAAATTTACACCATCTTTAAATGCCTCGAAATCGTCATACCCTGTCTGAGTTGAATTTAAGTATATAAATATTTGTATTCCTTCAAGTTTAATGTTTTCAAAATGTACTTGTATAGAGTCTGGCACTATCTGTGGATTTGTTTTTAATGCAAATTCTATTTTTTTCAATAATCTTTTTACTGTTGCTTCTGATGTATTTAATGGTAAATTTAATGTTGTTGAGTAACGTCTCTTATCTATGTTTCCCCAATTTTTAACAAAGCTTTCAACCACTGTAGAGTTGTTTATGGTTATTACAGTATTGTCAGTTGCTTTTATTTTTGTACTTCTAAAAGTTATATCTATTACGGTTCCAGAGTAATCTCCAACTTCAATCCAATCTCCAACAGAGAAAGGCTTGTCTGTAATTATTGCAAATCCACCAAATAGATTCTTTGCAATATCTTGCGCAGCAAATGCAATTATAACACTAGATATTCCAAGTCCTGTTACTAGACCTCCTAAATTATATCCTAGTTCTAGTAATACCAAATATATTGCCACAAAATAAATTACAGCTTTAGCAATTTTGCTAACAAAATTATTTAATTGCTTATCTCCATTATATTTTGTTTTTTCTTCTAACTTTTCAAATATTATAGATTTTGGATTAAATATGTCTGCAAGTCCATTTGAAACGCATATTATCAGTGCTATTTTATATAATTTTACTAGTGTAATATTTGCCTCTGTTGATAAATTTAATAACATAACAGCAATATAAATTCCAGTAACTTTAATTATTCTACTTAAAGGCTTATAAAAAGCATTTTGCTTAATTTTCTTCTTATCTTTTTCTTTTAAAGAAAACAATCTTATTATCACATAGCTTATCAAATTGCTTATCATAAAAAACAATGCTATTACAATTACAGAAATTGCTATGTCTAATAATGTTTCTTTATTTAAATTTTTAACTTTATCAACTAAACTTTCAATTATATTCATCCTTATTTAACATTCTCCTTTTGTTCACGTTTTCCCTTTATTAAAGTGTGACTTTTATTGTACGAATTTCTTGTTATACTCTCAAAAATATACTTATTTCTTCCAGTACTTAGTATAAATTTACTATTTTATTAAGCATATTAGTAATCCTGTCTATCTTGTTTCTTATTCCATTCTATAAAAGGGTATTCACAGCATGGATTTTTAAGCTGTTCTTCATCTATTATGTCGTTTTCACCTTTTATATATTCTTGAATTCCTTCATCTCTAAAACCACTACTAACAGCACTATCGTAGCTTTGTGAATAATATATTGTTTTAATATCTGCCCAGCAAGCAGCCGATAAACACATAGGGCAACTCTTTGCTGTTGTAACTAAAATGCAGTTTTCTAAAGACCTTGTATTTAAAGCCTTGCAGGCACTTCTAATTGCATTTACTTCTGCATGTGCAGTCGGATCTTTTGATGCAATTACTGTATTTCTTTCTATTAGCAGAATAATATATTTGCCATTTTCTTTTTCGTAAATTATTCCTGCTCCGAATGGACCTCCAATGTTATTTTTAACCCCATCTATAGCATATTTTGAAGCAAGTTCATACACTTCATTTACACATTCCTCAAGGTTATCATATTCATTATTTTCAATTTCATAATTAAACATATATCCATTCTTCCTTTCACTTTAATTATATTTTTCTTGTTAAATAAAATATTCCATATCTATTATACAATATTTTTCGATTTTTTCCACTTTTTTCTTCGATTTTTTTAATTTTATGGTATAATTACATCATGAATAAAAATTTTAGGAGTGATTTTTTTGAAAACAAATGAAACAATGATGCAATTTTTCGAATGGTACCTTCCTTCTGACGGAAACTTTTGGAAAACTGCTGTAAATGAAGCACCATATCTTGCAAAAACTGGAATAACACAAGTCTGGTTTCCACCAGCATATAAAGGAAATGGCGGTAAAGATGATGTTGGTTATGGTGTTTATGATTTATACGATTTAGGCGAATTTGACCAGAAAGGTTCTATTGCTACAAAGTATGGAACTAAGGTTGAATATCTTGTTGCAATAAATGCTATGCACAATTATGGAATAAAAGTTTTAGCCGATGTAGTATTCAATCAAAAAATGGGTGCAGACGAAACTGAAGATGTAATTGCAATAGAAGATAATCCACAAAATAGATCTGAATCTCTTGGTGAGCCTAAAGAAATTACAGCTTGGACTAAATTCACTTTTCCAGGTCGTAATGATATGTATTCTTCTTTTAAATGGAACTGGACTCATTTTCATGGAACAGATTGGGACGAAAAAACAAAAAAGAACTCTGTTTATAGATTTTATGGCAAACATTGGGATGAATTGGTTGATAAAGAAAATGGAAATTTCGACTATTTAATGGGCTGTGATGTAGACTTAAACAATGTTGATGTTGTCGAAGAGCTTACAAATTGGGGAAAATGGTATTTACAAACAACAAATGTAGATGGTTTCAGAATGGATGCTGTAAAACATATACGTGCATCTTTCTTTGAAGATTGGCTTGAAGAATTGCGTGAGTTTTCTTCAAAACCTCTATTTACTGTTGGAGAATATTGGAGTGGCAATCTTGAGGCTTTACAAAATTACTTAAAAACTACAAATAATGCCCTTTCACTATTTGATGTTCCGCTTCATTACAATTTATTTAATGCCTGTCACAGTAATGGAACTTATGATATGAGAACAATTTTTAACAATACATTAGTTGCAGAAAATCAAAATTCAGCAGTTACATTTGTAGATAACCATGATACAGAACCTGGGCAAGCTTTGCAATCTTGGATTGATGATTGGTTTAAACCTCTTGCCTATTCTCTAATTTTACTTAGAAAAGATGGCTTGCCTTGTGTATTTTATGGAGATTACTATGGAATTCCAGCTAAAAATGTATCAGCTAAAAAAGACTGGTTGGAAAAATTAATATTGGCAAGAAAAAATTTTGCATATGGTTCACAAATAGATTATTTTAACGACCCACACATTATAGGCTGGGTTCGTACTGGAGACCGCGACAGAGAAAATTCTGGAATGGTTGTAATAATGACAAATTCAGATGGCGGATGTTTACAGATGAATGTCGGAAAAAATCTTGCTAACTCAGTATTCTACGATTATACAGGCAACATGAAAGAGTCTGTTTACGTTGATCAAGAAGGAAATGGAATATTCTATGTAAATGGC
>ERZ779932.1117-NODE-1117-length-11805-cov-2.243404_pt1 | contig 11805 bp, 3 predicted proteins | sample MGYA00511064_ERZ779932 | MGnify/ENA primary metagenome ERZ779932 (study PRJEB29588, sample SAMEA1966821) | human gut metagenome | biome: human gut; feature: human-associated habitat; material: faeces | place: Denmark | collected 2008/2010 ...
AAATAACAGCTAAGAATGAATACTTTGATTTATCATTAAGAAAATCAATTACATCCGTAGAGTACCCAGATAAAGAAGATTCAAAAATAACAGAAGATGAAACAAAAAATAGAGTACCAAATGTAGTAACAGATGATTTATTAGCAGATAGATCAACGACAGCAATATATAATCATGATAAAAATCCTGTAATAGTATATAAGGGACAAGATGTTATATATACTTTAAGAGTGTATAATGAAGGGGAAATTGATGGATATGCTCAAGAAGTAACAGATCACTTACCAGAATGGTTGGAATTTGTAGATGATGAATTTAATCGTAATAACGGATGGTATTTAGATGAAAATGATTTAACAAACAGAACTGTTAGAACTACAAATTTATCAAAAGAGTATGGTATAAGTAATGGAGTTGACAATTTAATAAAAGCAAGAGATAAAGTAACTGGAGTATTAGATTATAAAGAAATTCAAATTAAATGTAGAGTTTCTGACGATGCTAAAGTAAAAACAATATTAACTAATATAGCAGAAATAAGCTTAAGCAAAGCAGAAAACAGAACTAGTGAAACTGTAGATAGAGACTCTGTAACAAATAATGTTAAAGTTCCAGATACAGCTGAGGGAATGTCTAAGTATAAAGATGATGAGTTATCAAAATCTTATGTACCAGGACAAGAAGATGATGATGATTTTGAGAAAGTACTAGTTGAAGAATTTGACTTAGCTTTAAGAAAATATATCACAGCTGTAAATGGTGAGAAAATGTTAAGAGAAAATCAAAATACAGAAGATACAAATGATAATCAAAATACAGAAGATAAAAACGATAATGAAACAGCTGATTCTGATGATGAAAATTCGAATATTGATGATGTTAAATATGCAAGAGAACCAATAGTAAATGTTAGTGCGTTGAAGGATGGTTCTAGCACAACAGCAACATATGTACATACAAAAGAGCCAGTGGAAGTTTCTGTAGATGATATAGTTAGATATACAATATCTGTTTATAATGAAGGAACTGTATCAGGATATGCATCATTGATTAAAGATGATATACCTGAAGGATTGGAGTTTGTAAAAGATAGTGAAGTAAATAAAGAATTCAGATGGAAATTAGTAGATGAAAATGATGAAGAAACAGATGATGTAACAAAGGCAAAATATATTGTAAGTGATTATTTGTCAAAAGAAAATGGTGATGATAACTTATTAAATGCCTTTAACGGAACAAAATTAGATACAAAATATGTACAAGTAGAATTCAGAGTAATATGTAAACAAGATTATCCAAAAATAATCGAAAATCAAGCGCAAATATCTGATGATACAGATGAAACTGGCAAACCAGTAACAGATAGAGATTCAACACCAAATGAATGGAAAGGTGAAGATGATGAAGATGTAGAATACATTAAAGTAACATATATGGATTTAGCATTACGTAAGTTTATTACAGGAGTAAATAAAGAAGAAGTAACAAGCAGAATTCCACAAGTAGATGCTACAGCATTAATTAATGAAACAGGAACAACAGCAACATATACTCATCCAAAAGATCCAGTATTAGTACATACAAATGATATAGTTACATACACAATAAGAGTTTACAACGAAGGTAGTAAGGATGGATATGCAACAGGAATAAAAGATGATATACCTGAAGGTTTGGAATATTTACCAGACAATGAAATTAATCAAGAGTATGAGTGGAAATTAGTAGATGAAAATGATAATGAAGTTACAGATGTATCAAAAGCAAAATATGTAGTTACAAATTATTTATCAAAGGAAAATGAAACAAAAGATAGACAAAACTTAATGAAGGCTTTTGATAAAGAAACAATGACTACACCAGAATACAAAGATGTAAAAATAGCATTTAAAGTAACAGAGCCTACAACATCAGATAGAATTTTAATAAATTATGCTCAAATAAGTGAACAAACTGATAAAAAAGGAATTCATAGAGAAGATCGTGATTCAACACCAAATGTATGGAAAGGTGAAGATGATGAAGATATCGAAAAAGTTAGAGTATTGTACTTTGATTTAGCCCTACGTAAATGGGTAACAGAAGCATATGTAACAGAAAATGGACAAACAAGAGTAATTGAAACTGGACATCACGCAGAGGATGATCCTGAAGAAGTAGTAAAAGTTGATTTAAGAAAGAGCAAATTAGATTCAGTAGTAGTTAAATTTAAATATCATATTAGAATTACTAATGAAGGTGAAATAGCTGGATATGCAAAAGAAATTAAAGATAGAATACCAGAAGGCTTAGAATTCGAATTATCAGATAATCCAAATTGGACAATGCTTGATGATGGAACAATTGTAACAGATGAATTAAAAGATACATTATTACAACCAGGTGAATCAGCAGAAGTGACAATTGTATTAAAATGGATTAATTCAGAAACTAATATGGGTGTAAAAATAAATGTTGCTGAAATTTGTAAAGGCTATAATGATTATGGAACACCAGATATAGATTCAACACCAGACAATAATGTTCCAGGTGAAGACGATATAGATGATGCACCAGTAATGTTAACAGTAAAAACAGGATCAGAAGATTTGAAATACATTGCATTAATTACTATAGTATTAGCATTATTAAGTGGATGTGTAATAGCATTACGAAAAAATATTAAACGCCAATATGATGTAGGAGATATCCTAAGGAAATAAAGGTTTTGATAAAATAATTGCTAAAATAAAAATCAAGTTTTCAAAAGAAAATATCTTGAGATAAACAAATGATGAATATGAAAAATACAAAAGATAAAATAATTTTAAGATTATAAGTTAATAAAAATAGAAGAAGAGCTAAAAAGTCTTCTTCTATTTTTTTTTGTTCTTGAATTGGCGAAACTCTTAGGGAAAATTGATAAAAGTTTTTGTTTGTAAAATTATGGATTTTGTAACCAAATTATAATAACAATTTAACACAAATGAAATATATTTTATTTACATCTTTTAAGACAGATTTCCCTAAGAAAAAATAAAAAATATGGTGAAAAATGTAAAATTGACTCTTATATTAAATACTCTATAATCTATATAAATTAAAAATATAAGAAAGGAGGTTTCAACTACATATGGAAAATTTATTAAAAAAACTAACAGCTGTAATACTTATTTTTGTGATGATGTTTATAAATATGACAATTGTGGTTGAAGCCTCAACAATTGAACCAACAGATGATCAATATTTGGAGCTTAAAGCAACAAATATAACTGAGGTTGAAGGTAAAAATAAACAAGTTATTATGGAATTATGGGGGCATGAAATAGATTTTAAACGGATTTGAGGTACGATTTAGTTTTGATAATACAAAATTAAAATTTTCAAACATACAAACAAATGAAATTACTGATGATGTAACTCAATACTTTAAGTTTGAAAATGAATTTTCATCAGTACTTGAGTGTGCTTCATTAGAAGATGAAAATCAAGGTATAGTTGATTGGGCAATTACATTTAATCCTCCGGTAACTGATTCAGAGCATATTAAGGATGATGGAGCAGGCAAGAAAATAATAACAACAACTGGGGGTGTTCTTTTAGCAAAGGTAAGCTTTAGTATGATATCAGATGATTTCGATATTTCAGGATTTTCACTTAAAGAAGATGAATTGGTACCAACAACTGGTATAAAAATAAATTTGAATGTTAAAGATTCAATTGAAAATAAATCGGCATTTAGATTTGTGGATGCAACAGCATCAAAAAACGCAAACTTAGATAACTTGATTGTAAGTTCAGGAACAACAGATGAAGAAAATCCAGATAATTCTACATATAAGGAGTATGAGTTAAACCCTAAATTTGATAAAGATACTTTAAATTATGAATTGGAGTTATTGGAAAATATTGGTGAATTAAATTTGAAACCAATACTTAGTGATACAAAATCTTCAATAAAGATAAAAGTTCCACAAAGAGATAATGACAACAATTTAGTGTATGACTCAGATGGAGTTACAATTATATATGAAGAAAAAGATATTTCTAATAATACTTCAACAACAGTTACTTTAAATAAATTAGGAGAGCCTGATACAATAATTTTACTAATGGTAACAGCGGAAGATAATAAAACAGTAAAAAATTATAATCTAGTAGTAAAAAGACCATTTGGAGTGATAAAGGGAAAAATTTATGCTGAACCAATGTCAGCAAAAGGAATTTATAAAGCTATTGTGCGAATATATAAATCTAATGATGTGTCAAAGAAAATTGATTGGTCAACAATAACAAGTGGAGAAAACGATACAGTTCATGAAGATTTAATGACATTGAAATCATATGATGTTGAAACAAATGATGATGGAACATATGAAATCAAAATTATTCCAGGGGAATATGATGTTTTATTAGATAAAGCAGGATATTTAGACCATATATATACATCAAAAACAGTTAATGCTGGAGATATAATTGATTTAGGATATAAAGAATTGTTGGCAGGAGATGTAAATAAAGATGGAAGTATACAAATTTTGGATATGTCTGAACTAATGAAAATATATGGTGCAAATAATACTGATCCAAAATATGATATAAAATATGACTTTAATGATGATATGGAAATTCAAATATTGGACTTATCATATCTTATGAAGAATTATTCAATATCTAGAGTAGTTGAATAAAGATTAATTGGAAAGGAGAAACAAATGAAATCAAAAATAAGTAACTTTTTTACTAAAAAAAGAATGGTAGCATTAATAACTACAATAATAATTATTTTAGAAACATTTTCACCATATAGTATATTAATTCGTAAATCATATGCAGGAGAGCCAGCATCAGGAGAGCCATATTATCAATTAAGTATAAGAGAATTTGATGATACAGCTGATGAAGATAATTGGTCAGACGAAAATTATTATTATTATTATGACTATTATCGTGGAGATATTGAGGATATAGAAAACTATACAGGAACTAGAGTTATATTTATAGATTTAAGTATTAATGGATGTGATACAGTAAATGCAGGAGATATAAATTTAAAATATGATGGCAGTAAATTAATTCCAGTTCATGAATCATATAAAGGAGCTGGAAAGAATAAAGTTTATTTTTTGGAGAATGCAAGCGAATTTGAAAATCCAGCATCAAAATCAAGTCTTGATTTTGCTACAATAAACTGGTCAACACCAGTAGGTGGAGTAAGTGCTTTGGACTCAAGTTCATGTACAATTAGAACAGCAGGATCAGAGGCAAGAGATAAATATTTAAAAAATGGAGCAGTTGTTGGAACATTTATGTTTAAATTGGCTGATGGTGTAACAAAAGATGATTTGGATAGTTCAGTGTTTTCATTACAAGGAGGAGCTGGATTGACATCAGGACTACAAATTGCTTATTATCCAGATGGAAAACAGAAGAATGTAAAAGGAAAAGATTATCTATTATTTAAAGGCTTTGCAGCTGGTGCAAAGAAAATAAATAATATTTCATTTAAATCTCAGCCAACAAAAAATAAATATTACAATACAGAAACATTAGATTTTACAGGGGCAATATTGACAGCATCATATGATGATGGAAGTTCAGAAGATGTAACAGTATCAGATGCAATAACATCTGGGAAAATAACTCTTGATTCAACAACAGCAAATAATACAACAAAGAAGACAACATTAACATATGATGGTGAAACAATAGATTTTGATTATTATGTATTGGATAGTATTTCGAAGAAAACTAATTTAACAAAAATGAACTATGAACATGGTGATACAATAGATTTTTCTGGAGGACAACTTACAGCAACATATAAGGATTCATCAGGAAATACATTAGAAGATACATTAAATATAGCAAGCAAAATTGCAACAGGAGAAATTACAGTTGATAAGACAAAAGCGGATGTAGATAATAAGAAAGTAACATTTACATATAAGTCTTTAACAACAGATATGACATTAACTGTAACTGATCCAGTATCTAGTATTTCGATAACAAAACAACCAACAAATGTTACATATAATGACGGTGATACAATTAGTTTAGCTGGAGGAGAAATTACACCAGTAACTAAAAGTGGAAAAACTCTTACACCAATTTCAGCTGATGATTCAAAAGTTACTGCAAGTTCAACAACAGCAAGTATAAGTTCAATACCAGCATCAGATAGATGGGTGATAGCTGGAGGTAATGGCTTAACTGCCGGAAATCAAAAAATTACATTGACATATGAAGGAAAAACTGCAGATTTAAATATAGTTGTAAATGATACAGTATCAGGAGTTTCAATAACAACTCAACCAACAGCACAAAATAAATATGGAACTTCTGCAGGTGCATTAAATTATAGTGGTCTTGTTGCGACAATTACAACAAGCGGAGGTGGATCGTTTACTGTAGGTGCAAGTTCTCTTGCAATAGATACAAGTGGATATAAACCAACAGAACTTGCAAAACAATCATTGCCAGTAAAATATGGAACTATAAATTCAACAAATACTGTTGATATACAATTAGTAAATTATATAACAGGAATTACAACAACATTTACTAAAACAGAATTTGATTATGGTACATCACTTGATGATGTTATATCAAATGGAAAATATGTTGAAGTATATGCAGATGGCAGTTCAAGTTCACCTAAAACCATTACTGCTGGAATGGTAACAGGATATGTACAAAAACCAGCAGGATCGTTATTTAATGTAAATCATAAATATAATGAAACATTGACAATTAAATTAGATAGTAGTTCAAATGCATTTGATAAATTACCAGCAACAGCCACTCAAGTAATTACTATAAATGATGTAATAAAAGATATATCGGTTTTATATAAACCATCAAAAGTTACATATAAATATGGAGAAGCTTTTTCAGCGACTGGGGGACAAATTAACATAAATTATATTAGTGGTGCACAGTCAAACATTTCAATGGAAGCTTCAGGAGTTACTTTAACAGAGCAAGATGGAAGTACTATAAATATGTCGCCATCAGCAAGTAGTTTTGTAAGTGGAACTGCAACTAAAACAATAAAAGTTTCATATACAAGTAATGGTAAAATTTTTGATACTTCATTTGATATTTATATAAAAGATGAAACTGCAAGTATATCAATTTCTAAAAATCCAAAAACAATATTTAATCATGGAGATACATTTGATGAAAGTGCTGGAGAGCTTAAAATAGTTTATAAATCTGGTAACAGTGAGGTTATTAATTTAAATCAAGCAGTTGTTACTGAAAGCGATGGCTCTGAAGTAGATATGGAACCAAAATATTCTAAATACACAAATAATAATTTAGTAAAAAATTTATTGGTTACATATAGAGGTCAGACAACGAATTATGACATAACATTACAAAACACAATAGATTCAATAGCAATTGAAAACACACCAAAACAAAGCTATAAGTTAAATGAAGCAACAACAGGTGTTGGTGGAACAATTAAAGTAACAAGAAAAGCGGGAAATACAGAATCAATAAATATTGACGATTCAATGGTTTCAGGTTTAGATACAACAGTAGCTGGAACAGGAAAAAATGCTACTATAACATATACAGATGAATTTGGTAATTTAAAGACAACTACATACACATATGATGTTATTGATAATGTGACAAGTATTGACATAGTTGCACCAAGTAAAAATGTATATAATCATGGTGAAGCTCTTGCTTTAGATGGAACAATTACAGTTCATTATGCAAGTGGAACTACTAATAATGTAACAATGACATCAAGTATGATCAAAGAAGGCTCTGGTGCAGTAGATATGAGCCCAACAAGCTATGATGATGATACACAAAAAGTAAATAAAAAATTGACAATTGAATATTCAGAAGGTGGAGTTACAAAAAGTATAGACTATCCAATAACAATAATAAATGATGTCAAATCAATAGCAGTACAAGATCCAGCAACAAAGACAACATACAATATTGGAGATACATTAGATGTTACAGGTTTAAGTATATTAGTAACAAGAGCAATGGGAACAACAGGAGTTGTAACTGTAACACCAGATATGGTAACAGGATTTGACAGTTCAAAAGAAAATACAAATTTATCATTAACAATTAGTTATACAGAAAATGGAATTACAAAAACAGCAACATATGAAGTAAGTGTAGTTGACTCAGTAAAATCAATAACAATAAATGGAACACCACAAAGCGAAGTAAAATACGGAGAAGAGTTTGATTTAAGTAAAATTAAATTAGATGTAACAAAGGGAAGTGGAACAATACAAGAAACAGTAACTGATTCAATGATAAGTGGATATGACAAAACCAAAATTGGAAAGCAAACAGTAACAATAACATACGGAGGACAAACAACAACATTTGATGTAACAGTAAAAGATTATGTTACAAAAATTGAAGTAAATCCAAGTAGTGTAACAGGAACATATAATGATGAATTATCAAAGTTAATAACAGATAATAACATAAAATACACAGTAACATACGCAAAAGCAGGAGCACAATCCCCAATAGCTCTAGCAGAAAGTATGGTAAGTGGATATAACAAAGCAACAACAACAGCACAAAATTTAACAATAACATATACAGATAATGATTCAAGCAGTTACACAAACGGAAATAATTTTACAACAAGTTTACAAGTAACATTAATGAATACAGTATCAGGAATAACAATAACACCACCAACAAAAACAACATATAATCACGGAGATAGCTTAGACTTAACAGGTGGAGAAATAAATTTAACATATGAAGATGGAACATCAGGAACATTAGATATAAATAAAGCAACAATAACAGAAAGTGATGGAAGTCCAGTAAATATGAGTCCAGCAAGTTATGATGGAACACAAAAAGTGGATAAAACATTGAAAATAGAATATTCAAAAGATGGACAAACTGGAACAGTAAATTATCCAATAACAATAATAAATGATGTCAAATCAATAACTATAAAAACTCTACCACAAACAGAGTATAAGGTTAATGAAACATTAGATATTACAACAGGAGAGCTACTTGTAACAAAAGCTGTAGGAACAGAAATAGTTACAATGAGTTCACCTAAAGTAACAGTTTCAGGATTTGATAATACACAAGAATCGAAAGATTTAAAATTAACTGTAGATTATACAGAAAACGGAATAACAAAAACAACAGATTATTTAGTAAATGTAACTGATAATGTACAATCAATATCACTTAAAACTATGCCACCAACAAATTATAAATATGGTGAACCATTAAATGTAACAGGTGGACAAATTGAAGTAGTAAAAGATAGCGGAGTACAAACTATAAATATTACAAACGATATGATAAAAGAGCTAGATGGAAGTGAATTTGATTCTACTAAATTAGGAACAAGAAAATTACAAATATCATATGGTGGAAAAACACTAGAATATGAAATTACAGTCGAAGACTATGTAACAGGTATTATATTAACAACGCCTACAAAATTAGTATACGAATGCGGTGAAGAGCTTGATTTAACAGGTGGTAAGATTGAAAAAGTAATGGCTAGTGGAACAAAAATAGATGTAGCGCTTTCAGATAGTAGTGTAAGCATAAGTGGATATGATAAAACAAAAGCTGGAAGTCAGACTATAAATGTAATTTATGAAGGAATTACTAAACAATTTGGAGTAACAGTTGAAGATAATGTTCAATCAGTAACATTAATTGGTACTCCAAAGACTGAATATAAATATGGAGAATCACTAGATGTAGCAGGATTACAGCTTGAAGTAACAAGTTCTAGTGGAAATAAACAGTATGTAACTGTAACTCCTAGTAAGGTAACTGGATTTAATTCAAACCAATTAGGAGAGCAGATATTAATAATTACATATAAGGGTAAAACAGTACAATATAAGGTCAATGTAAAAGACTATGTAAAAGATATTGAAATTGTTGAACCAACAAAGCTTGTGTACAAGTTAAATGAAACAATTGATTTAAGTGGAGGTACAGTAAGGGCTGTAATGGCAAGTGGAACTGCAACATCCCCAGTTGCAATGACAAGTGCTATGATTACAGGATTTGATAGTACAAGTATAGGGGCTAAAACCCTAACAGTTTCATATCAAGGATACACAAAAACATTTGGGATAACAGTTCAAGATTTAACAAATAGTATGGTTATAAAAACATTACCAAATAAAGTAAAATACTTATATGGACAAAAATTAGATCTAACAGGTGGAACAATAGAAATTACTAAAGAAAGTGGAGAAACTGAAATTATTAGTATTACATCAAGCATGGTAACAGGATACAATTCTAATAAGCTAGGAACTCAAACTTTAACAGTAACATATGACGGATTATCTCAAACATTCCCCGTTACAGTAGAGGATTATGAATTAAATAGTTTATTTATAACACCTCCTACTAAGAGAAATTACGAATATGGAGAGAGCCTAGACTTAACTGGTGGTAAAGTTACTACTAAAATGGCAAGTGGAGCAATTAAAGAAAGTACTAATATGACAGCTTCTATGATATCAGGATTTGATAATACTAAAGTAGGTTCACAAAAGATTACAGTTACATATGATGGTAAGTCAAATAGTTTCACAATTAGTGTTAAAGACTCAATAAAAGGTATTTCAATGAATACCCAACCTAACAAAACAAATTACGATTTTGGAGCAAATTTAGATGTATCTGGAGCAACAATTACAGTTGTTAAATCAAGTGGAATTACAGTAATACCTGTAACAAGCGATATGATTTCAGAATATAATCCTAAAAATGCTGGAACACAAGTTATTAAAGTAAGTTATGGTGGATTTACAACAAACTTTATAGTTAATGTATTACCAAAGAAAAATAGTACAAAGGATAGTAATACAAAAGATAATACAAATATAAATAGACATCATAATAAAACAAATAATAACAATAATGAGGAAGCTAATATACCAAATCAAGAAGAAACAAAAGATAATCAAATAACAAATGATAATGTACAAGAAAATCAAAATACAAAGCCTAAAGAAAATACAAAAGAAGAAGATAATAAAGAAGTACCAAAGAATAATACGAAAGATGATAAAAAACAAGAAGATAAAGATATTGAAAGAAATAAAGGTATAAATAAAAAGTCAATAGCAGCTATTATAGCAGCAATTGCCCTTGGAATACTAATTTTAATAATTGTATTCAAACGAAATGTTAGAATATTGATAGAAGAAGATGGCGAATTTGTACTTGGAGGATTAGATAAGGTAAGTAATAATAATCTAAAATTAGATATTGATCAATACCTAGATAAGGATACTTATGATAATAAGGTAAAGGTAGTATTTAATGATTCAATAAGTAAAAAATTGGATGGCAAGATTATTGAAATAAATTACAAAAATAGAGTATTTAAATACAAAATTCACTACGCAGATAAGCCTTTCGAGATTAATTTAGATAATTCAGTAATAAATAGAATTGAGGTCATAAAATAATTATAATTATTAAATAAAATTGATGTCTAAAGTAATTATAATTATTAAATAAAGTTTTAAAAGATATATGTTATTAGTGTCATACAATCTTCCTAATAGTTTAATCTTTGCACACGGATAGAACTATTAGGGGATTGTAAATAACATAATATTAAAAATTATACTAGAAATGTAAAAAAATATATAAATTCAACCTAAATTGGGGTAAAAAAAGCCGTAATTTAAGGTTTATTAAGTGAACCCTAAAAAAAGGTTTATAAAAAAATATATAAAATAATATAAATAAAACATATTAAAAATAAAAAAAAGCCTAAAAATGGATAAAAAAATCCGCATTTTGAGGTTTATT
>ERZ779932.1144-NODE-1144-length-11674-cov-1.674068_pt1 | contig 11674 bp, 9 predicted proteins | sample MGYA00511064_ERZ779932 | MGnify/ENA primary metagenome ERZ779932 (study PRJEB29588, sample SAMEA1966821) | human gut metagenome | biome: human gut; feature: human-associated habitat; material: faeces | place: Denmark | collected 2008/2010 ...
GAAAAACGGATGTGGAAAAAATCCGGAAATGGCTGCAGACGTAGATATTTTATAACCTTTTTATCTTTTTCGTATATGGCAATGTCATTTAATTTGCTGGTTAACTGCAAGTTCTGGCGCCTTTATATTTGTCGCATAGAAAAAACTTGTATTTAAAACAGTTTCTTGCAAATCCGTACCTTTGATTTCCGCAAAAGGCGCCCGGTCTACGCAGTCAAACCTAATTCTAAAAAGGGTACAGTAATCACAAAACAGGCAATTTTAGAAATTTTAAAAACCCACAAAGCCTTTGAAACCGGGACTTAATAAAATTTTTAGAAATTTTATTAGCACTCATACTTGACGAGTGCTAATAACGTGCTATAATAGGGGCATAAACAAAGAACAAAACGTTTACAGGAGGAAATGACTTATGTACGATTTATTTGATACATTTTTTAACCCATGGTATGACGATAGTGAATATAACAAGAAAGCCCCGAAGCAGCAGGCATCGCAAAACACACAGAATCTGATGAAGACAGATATCAGAGAACTGGCAGACGGATATGAGCTGCAGATGGAACTGCCTGGTTATAAGAAAGAAGAAGTGCAGGCAGCATTGCACAAAGGCTATCTGACGATCAGTGCAGCCAAGAGTGCAGAAGAGACCGTGGAAGGTAAGTATCTGCGCCGCGAGCGTTATACCGGAAGCTGCCAGAGATCATTCTATGTGGGCGAGTATCTCCGTCAGGAAGATATCCGGGCAAGTTTCCAGAACGGTATTCTTACCCTGTTTGTTCCAAAGGAAGATAAGACAAAGACAGAAGAAAAGAAATATATTACCATTGCGTAATCCTTTATAAATATCCCCTGATTTTTGAGCCGTTGCAGGTATTTTTCCTGCGGCGGCTTTTTTCGCGTCACAATTCTTTTTTCCGAAGAAACAAAACTTTATATACAGGTATAGAGGCGGGTGGCAATGATTGATGTTGCTTAATGATGAAAAAGGCAATATAATAAATGGATTGAGATGAAATGACACAGGAAAAAAGAGAGAATTTTATGTTTACAAACGATACGATTTTTTATAAAAAACTCTGGAGTCTTATGCTTCCGATGATGCTGCAGAACTTGATGCTGGCACTGGTTGCCGTGGCAGGTGCGTTTTTTCTCGGAGGGGTGGACCAGAAATACATGTCGGCAGTTTCGCTTGCTACGCAGATTCAGTTTATCCAGAATATGCTTCTTTCTGCTGCAACCGGAGGACTGGCGATTCTCGGGGCACAGTACTGGGGCAGGGGCAATATCAAAACGCTGGATGATATTTTCTGTATGGCACTGCGGCTTTGTGGTCTGGTGTCGATTGCATTTTTCATTGCCTGTATCTGTTTCCCACAGTATCTGATGCTGTTTTTTACGGATGAACCGGTATTGATCGGTTATGGCGTGCAGTATCTGCGGATTGCCGGATTTTCTTATCTGCTTACAGGAATTTCCCAATGCTATCTGGTGGTTATGAAAATCAGTGAGCACGCATTGACAACGGCACTGATCAGTTCTGCTACGGTAGGGATCAATATTGCACTGAATGCCATTTTGATCTACGGAAAACTGGGTATTACCCCGATGGGTGTCCGGGGTGCAGCAACAGCGACATTAAGCGCAAGGATGATAGAACTGGCCTGTTGTATCCTGATTTCCAGCCGTCCGGGCTACATCCGTCCGTATCTGACCCGTCTGTTTCAAAGAAACCGGGAACTGGCACGGGATTTCCGGAAATGCGCAATGCCGATTCTCGGTGCGTCCCTGTTCTGGGGAGTCGGATTTACTTCGTATTCTTCTTTTATGGGACATCTGGGAGTAGACGCGGCCGCTGCCAATTCTGTGGCGGCGGTTGTCCGTGATATCATCTGCTGCCTGAGTGCCGGAATTTCCGGTGCGGCGGGGATTATGGTCGGAAATGAGCTTGGTGCCGGCAACCTAAAACGGGGGAAATTATATGGTACGCGGATGATGAAGATTTCCTTTGTGTGCGGAGTTGCCATGATGGTTCTCATGGGAATTTCGGCACCGTTTATTTTGCATTTTGTCAAACTGACACCGCAGGCAGCCGTATATTTAAAGGGAATGTTTGTTGTGCTCTGCGTTTATATGATTGGCCGCTCCGTCAACGAAATTACCATCAATGGCGTGTTTGGTTCCGGTGGTGATACAATGTTTGATGTGTACAGCCTTGCCGTAACAATGTGGGGAATCGCGATTCCACTTGCTGCGCTTGGAACTTACCGGTTCCACTGGCCGGTGATTGTCGTATACGCGTGTACCTGTATTGATGAGGTTGGAAAAATTCCGTGGACGCTCTATCATTTTCGGAAATATAAGTGGGTGAAGGATCTGACGCATACGGGGATGGAGCAGAAAGAAAAATCATAAATTTATAAAACATCAGCTGGTCGTATCCCTGCGGATCAGTACCGGTGTAATCTGTTTATGGATCGGTTTCGAAAGAGAAACCGGTCTTCTTTTTTTTCGTTCTTCCATCTGCTGCACCAGAAGTTCCATTGCGGTTTTGGCGATCAGGTCGATCTGCTGTCCGACCGTTGTGATAGGCAGAATTGCCTCGCTTGCAATCGGGGAATTGTCAAATCCGACCAGTTCATAACTGTCAGGAAAGCATCCGTATTTTTGGAAAATCAGGTTTAAAAACATATTTGCATAGGTATCATTGGCGAGGAAAATCCCCTTTTTTTTGCATGGATACTTCTCATCAATATCAGAGAAAATGTGCTTCATTTGTGCAAAAATGTCCTGATAAGAATCCCCTATTACATTTAAATTCAGTTCATAAGGAACGTGATATTCCTGACAGGTATCTTCAAAGGCACGGATACGGTCATAGGCAGGGATGGACTTTGGAACATCCGCATTAACGTGAATCAGTACATCGCATTTGTCTCGGATCAGAAGCGTTGCCGCCTGGAGCGCACCCATATAATTGTCGCTGGTTACGCCACAGATATGTTCAGCTTCGCGCTCAATGGCAATGACAGGGATCTGGTAAGAAGCCAGTTTTTCGGAAGAAAGAGTGTGACTTAACACGATCAGGCCCTCAATCTGGTATGCCATCAGTTCATCAATGTACTGTTCCTCCTCGGACGGTCCGTTGTCGCTGACGAATACGAGAAATTTATAATGAAAATCGCGGTAGCTGGAAAGAATCTGTGTAAGCATTTCCGAATAATAGTGCAGATAAAGGTTCGGAATAATGATTCCGATAAATTCACTCTTTCCATTGGCAAGAACCTTTGCAAGCTTATTCTTTTTGTAACCCAGAGTATCAAGAGCCTGTGAAATTTTCTCCTGATTTTCAAGCGTCAGGGAGTCCGGATGATTAAAATATCTGGAAATGGTTGTCTTTGAAAAATTCGTATATGCTGCAATATCTGCAAATGTTACCTGTTTCTTTCCCATCTGAAAGCTGTCTCCTTTATCTGTTTTATCCATAGTATAACAACCGGAAAGAAAAATAGCAATGAAAAAAACTGGTTACGTAATCGGTTACTTTAATAAATAAAAGTGTTGACATATCGGAAACTTTGTTGTACTATCAGAATATAAAGTAACCGGTTACTTTACCGGTTACATCAAAGCAGAACGAGTAATACGATGAAAAGGGAGGAGCAATCGCATGAAAAAACTGGCAAAACAAGTCGGCTCTGCGAAAAAACAAACCATGGGGAGTAAGCTGTCTTATGTAAAGAAAAACTGGCAGCTGTATGTTTTTTTTCTGATGCCGGCACTGTTACTCACAATCATTTTCAAGTATCTTCCGATGGGAGGACTTCTGATTGCATTTGAGGATTACAATGTCATTAAAGGAGTTTTGGGAAGCCCGTGGGTGGGGCTGGAATATTTCCAGAGATTTTTATCATCACCGGATTTTATGAACTACCTGCTGAACACATTAAAGCTGAGTATCTTTGGACTTCTCTGGAGTTTTCCGATACCAATTATTCTGGCACTTTTACTGAACCGTATCCGCAAGGCGGGGATTAAGAAAAAAATCCAGCTGCTGATCTATGCACCGAATTTTATTTCCGTCATCGTGCTCTGTGGTATGGTGCGTATGTTTTTATCTCCGGTAGGACCGTTAAACCATCTGCTGGGAATGAATACAAACTGGATGACCATGCCGTCCGCATTCCGTACCATTTATATTGCAAGCGGAATCTGGCAGGGAGCAGGATGGGCATCCATCATGTATACTGCAGCATTATCCAATGCAAGCAAGGAACTGGAAGAGGCAGCCATTGTGGATGGTGCAAATCTTCTGCAGCAGATCTGGTATGTGGAACTTCCGGCAATCAAGGATATTATCGTGATCCAGTTTATTTTACAGGCCGGAAACATTATGAGCATCGGCTTTGAAAAGGCATATGCCCTGCAGACAGATATGAACTTACCGGCTTCTGAAATTTTATCAACCTATGTATACCGGATAGGTCTTTTGAATGGCGATTACGGTTATTCTACGGCAGTGGGACTGTTTAATTCGGTGATCAATGTGATCCTGCTTATATTTGTGAACTGGGTGGTAAAGAAATTAAACGATGGAGAAGGATTATAGGAGGAACGTGAAATGGAAACAGTTAGTAAAATGAAATATTCACGGACAGACCGGCTGGTGCTTGGAATCGGTTATGCCATTCTTGGACTGTTTGTTCTTTCAATTGTTGTTCCGCTGGTCTATGTTGTTTTAGCATCTTTTATGGATCCGACGGTATTGAATAATCAGGGACTGAGTTTTCACATCAAAGACTGGACACTGGATGCATACCGGCGTGTACTGGAAAACGGAATGATCTGGCGCGGATTTTTAAATTCGTTTTTGTATTCACTGGCATTTGCGGCAATTTCCGTATTTGTCACATTGTTAGCAGCGTATCCGATGTCGAAAAAAGAATTTGTCGGAAGAAAATTTTTTAACGTGATTTTTCTGATCACCATGTTTTTCGGCGGTGGAATGATCCCGACGTTTATTTTGATCAATCAGCTTCATATGGTAAATACCGTGTGGGCAATTCTCATTCCGGGAGCATTTAATGTCTGGAATATGATTCTGGCAAGAACGTACTATCAGTCCATTCCAAAAGAACTGCGGGAGGCATCCGCAATTGACGGGGCAAATGAGATCCAGCATTTCTTCCAGATTATGATGCCGGTGTGCAAACCGATTATCGCGGTGCTGGCACTGTGGTCTTTTGTCGGTATGTGGAACAGTTATTTTGATGCGATGATTTACTTAAATGATGCAAACTTACAGCCACTGCAGCTGGTTCTGCGTTCCATTCTGGTACAGAATACACCGCAGCCGGGCATGATCGCGGATATTCAGAGTACCGCGGAGATGGCAAAAGTTGCCGAACAGTTAAAATACGCAACAATTGTAGTATCAAGTTTACCATTGCTTATTATGTATCCATTTTTCCAGAAATACTTTGACAAAGGTGTTATGGTTGGATCGGTAAAAGGTTAAGCAGAAAGGACAGGTACAGATATGTGGAAGAGAAAAATTAAAAAATGTCTGGCACTCGGACTGGCATTTGCTATGATGATCGGTGTGGCAGGATGCGGAAAAGAGCAGCATCTGGAGGCAGAGATCAATCCGGATATACCGGTTTCCGAAGTGCAGTTTCCACTGAAAGAACAGGCAGAATTATCATTTATCACAAGTGCTCCGGCAACCTCTACGCAGAATCCGAACGAGCGGATTATTTTTAAGAGACTCGAAAAACAGACGAATGTACATATTGACTGGACCTGTTTTGTGGCAGACCAGTTTTCCGATAAAAAGAATCTGGCACTGGCACAGTTTGGAAACCTTCCGGATGGTTTGTTTAATGCAGGAATGAGCGATTATGATCTGCTTCGTTATGCAAAGCAGGGAATTATTATTCCGCTGGAAAATCTGATTGACAAATATATGCCAAACCTTCAGGCGGTCTTTGAGAAATATCCGGAATACCGGACGATGTGTACCGCACCGGACGGACATATTTATTCATTTCCGTGGATTGAGCAGCTTGGCGCAGGGAAAGAAGCCATTCAGGCAATCGGGGATATTTCTTATATCAATAAAAAGTGGCTGGATTATCTGGGACTGGATATTCCAACGACAACCGATGAACTGGAACAGGTGCTGATTGCGTTCCGGGATCATGCGGATGATCTGAAAAAACAGTTTGATATCGAGGGAGATGTGATTCCGATGTCATTTATCATCAACAATGGCGATCAGGATCCGGCGATTCTCATCAACGGATTTGGCGAAGGATATGGAGATACGGGCGATCATTTTGCCGTAAAAGATGACGGAACCGTGATTTATACGACCGTGCAGGAAGGTTATAAAGAAGGCATCGAATGGCTGCATAAGCTGGTAACAGAGGATCTTGTAGATCCGGAGGCATTTACGCAGGAGTGGTCAACCTATGTGGCAAAAGGTAAAAATCACCGTTACGGTCTCTGCTTTACCTGGGATATTGCAAATATTGACAACAATACCGATTATGTGATGCTTCCGGCACTGACCGGTCCGGAGGGAGCCAGAAATATCACAAGACAGAATAACAGTGAAACAAGTGGTTTTGACAGAGGCCGCTGTGTGCTTACATCCAGCTGTCGGAACACGGCACTGGCGGCAGCCTGGATTGATCAGATGTATGCGCCGCTTCAGTCCCCGCAGAATAACTGGGGAAGTTATGGGGAAAAGGATTCGTTTAATATTTTTGAACTGTCCACAAATAAAGATGGCGGTGAAATGTTGAAGCATCTGGATCTGGGCGACCAGTCACCGGTAGAGGTACGTGAGGCGCAGTCCGTCAACGGTCCGCTTGCAGTTCTCAATGAGTATTATGATATGTATGTCACACAGCCGGCGGATGCCAAATGGCGTCTGGACAATATGCATGAAACATATCTGAAGGATATGAAAAGCAAGTATGTATATCCGAATGTGTTTATGAGTATTGACGATACCAATAAAGTATCCCAGTATGATACCGATATTAAAAAATATGCGGAGCAGAAAAAAGCAGACTGGATTTTAAATGGCGGAATCGACAAAGAGTGGGATTCCTATTTAAAGAAAATGGAGAAATACGGGCTTTCCGATTATCTGGCAATCAAACAGAAATATTTCGATCAGTATCAGGAGTCATTGAAAGAAGAAAAATAAACAGGAGAATTTGTATGAGTGAGATGTTAAAAAAAGCGAGAGCATATGAGGCAGAAAAAGCAGCACAGACCGATAAAAATACCAGACCGTTGTTTCATATCTCGGCACCTGCCGGATGGATCAATGATCCGAACGGTTTTTCCGTTTACAATGGAAAAATCCATCTGTTTTACCAGTATTACCCATATGCAAGGGAGTGGGGACCGATGCACTGGGGGCACAGTGTGACAACGGATATGATAAGCTGGGAACAGCTTCCGGCAGCACTTGCACCGGATCAGGACTATGACCGGATCGGATGTTTTTCCGGAAGTGCTATTGAAGCGGATAACAAACATGTGCTGGTCTATACCGGTGTCACAAAGATTACACTGCCGGACGGCAGGGAAGAGGAACGGCAGAACCAGTGCATCGCATTCGGGGATGGCAGGGATTATGTAAAGTATGAAAACAACCCGGTTGTGACCGGGGAGATGCTGCCGGAAAACTGCAGCCGGATTGATTTCCGTGACCCGAAAATCTGGAAGGAAGAGGACACCTATTATCTGATTGTCGGAAGCAAGGATAACAGGCAGATCGGACAGGTCGTGCTCTGTTCCAGCAAAGATTTAAAAGAATGGAAATTTGAGACCGTTCTTGCGGCAAACAGTACCGGAAAAGTCGGAACGATGTGGGAATGTCCGGACTTTTTCCCACTGGGAGATAAACATGTACTGATCTGTTCCCCACAGAATATGAAAGCGGAAAAATATGAATTCCACAATGGAAATAATTCTGTTTATTTTCTTGGAAATTATGATAAAAATTCGCATATATTTGAAAAAGAAGAACCGCATACGATTGACTACGGACTGGACTTTTATGCACCTCAGACCACACTTCTTCCGGATGGGCGGCGTGTGATGATTGCATGGATGAAGTCATGGGATGCCTGTGTGGTGCCGGATACGCAGGACTGGCAGGGCATGATGACTCTTCCGCGGGAACAGGAATCTGGCAGCAGCCGGTACGGGAGCTTGCGCAGTATCATAAGAATCCGTGTCATTATGAGCATGCAGAGATTGATGGTGAGACAGCGCTTTCCGGCATTTGCGGACGGACGATGGATCTGACTATTACAATGGATGAACAGGATTTTAACGTTTTTTCCATACAGCTTGCCGCAGATGAGGAATACGAGACCGCTTTTACTTATCATAAGGGAACAGGAATATTGGAGATTGACCGCACGTATTGTGGGGTGACAAAAGATGTGGTCTGCGTGCGCAAAATTAAAATTGCAGATCCAAAAGGACTTAAAAAAATGCGGTTTATTCTGGACCGTCAGTCCATTGAGCTTTTTATCAATGACGGGCAGCAGGTGGCAACAACGGCGGTCTGTACCCCTTTGGAGGCAGAGGGAATCCGGTTTTTCAGCGATAAAAAGATGTATATTACGGTCGAAAAGTATGATATTGTATTATAAAAAGTAACAGGAGGAAGAGAACATGGACGTAGTGGCTTTGGGGGAACTGCTCATTGATTTTACCGAAAACGGAGTCAGCGGGCAGGGCAATCCGCTGTTTGAGGCAAATCCGGGAGGCGCACCGTGCAATGTGCTGGCAATGCTGTCGCGCTTAGGACACAGGACGGCTTTTATCGGAAAAGTAGGAAACGATTTTTTCGGAAAGCAGCTGGAAGATGCGATCACGGAAGTCGGGATTGATGCAGCCGGACTTTTAAAGGATGACAAGGTGCACACGACGCTGGCACTGGTACATACGTATCCGGATGGAGACCGGGATTTTTCCTTTTACCGTAATCCTGGTGCGGACATGATGCTGACGGAAGAAGAACTGCCGGAGGAAATAATCCGTGGAGCAAAAATCTTTCATTTTGGAACGTTGTCCATGACGCATCCGGGTGTCCGCGCAGCAACGAAAAAAGCGATCGCGGTCGCAAAAGAAGCAGGCGCGCTCATTTCCTTTGATCCGAATATCCGCAAACCGCTCTGGGACTCCATGGAAGATGCCAGGGAACAGGTGTTATATGGTCTGGGACAGTGTGATATTTTAAAAATATCGGATAATGAAATCCAGTGGCTGACGGGTAAAGAAGATTATACGGATGGAGTCCGCTGGATACGGGAACGCTATCCGGTTCCGCTCATACTGGTTTCCATGGGAAAAGAGGGAAGCCGGGCGTATTATAAAGACAGAATTGTGGAGGCAAAGCCGTTTCTTCAGCCAAATACGATTGAGACGACCGGTGCGGGAGATACGTTCTGTGCGTGTGTTCTGCATTATGTGCTGGAGCATGGACTGGAGGGGCTTGAAGAGAAAGATTTGAAAGAGATGCTTCGTTTTGCCAATGCGGCGGCTTCTCTGATCACGACGCGCAAAGGCGCGCTCCGCGTGATGCCGGAGAGGGAAGAAATTGAAAAAATGCTATAAGAAATGGGAGGGCAGTGCCCTCCCGTTTCTTACAAAGAAAATGGTTCTATCTTACATGTATGAATCCTGCTTTTGGTATCGTAATTGATTCCGACCAGTAAAAGATTTCCATGATACTCTTTCAGGCTTTCACAATATTGTTTTTGTTTAATCTGCGTGATTGCGCCCTGTGCACTATGATCCCATTTTAATTCGATAACAAGTGCTGGTTTATCCGGAAACTTCTTCTGTGGAAGAAATACCATATCCGCAAATCCCTTACCGCCGGCAAATTCCCTGTGTATCGTATAGAAATTGCGTGCGGCATAGAGTGCCAGTGAAACCGTATAACTTAACGCATTTTCATCATTATACTGGATATGTGATGTCTCAAAATGCGCCTGCTGAATCCCAAGTGCTACCTGTTCTGGTCTTCCCTGCCAGATTGCCTGCAGGGTGTCTGCTGAATTTTTCAGGGCTTTAGAGATTTCGCCCCAGTCGGATACGGAAACACTGTTAACGTATTCTTCACGCACTTCATTGTTTGGTATTTTTACGGTTTTGTTTTCGTAGTCATAGCTAAGATAGCCCAGATGGATTAAAAGAGTCAACACATCATCTTCGGTGCGGAAGGTTGTCATATCATTGGTAAAACTTCCGGTATTGACAGGAACGGATTCCCCGGCTATCATACTGAGAACATCATCTTTTAATCCTTCAAAATTCATATCGATATAAATCTGCAGGGCTTCAAATGTTTCTGTCTGGTTCCAGTAATTTCCAATTTTCCCAAAACGCATGCAGCTTACAACAGACCTCGGATTATAGATGGATGGTATTTTTTCAAAAGAGTATCCATTATACCATGCTTTTATTTCATCCAGATCCATATGATAATCTGTACAAAGGGCAGCGACTTCCAGTTCGGTAAAGCCGACATAGGATGCAAGAGGTCCCGGATTTATCATGGAAAATTCATCAAACATATTTAAAGCGGAATGGGTTCCGTATTTTTTGATCGGAAGAATTCCTGTCATATAAGCGAGTGCAATACAGGACTTATCTTTTAGCATATCCCTCAAAAAATCCAGATAGATTTCCTGGGCTTCTTTATCCTGTTTGTATTCCCGGAAAATACAGTCCCATTCATCAATGATTACGACAAAAGGACAGTTAGTTTCCTGATATACATCCTGCATGGATTCAATAAGATCTGTATCATCAAAATAATCAACATTCGGGTATTCCCGTTTTAAATCCCGCAGTACCAGCCGTTTCATGCGATCAAGCAGTTCATAGATGTTTTTCGTCCGGCTTAAAAATTCCTGCATATTTAAAAACAGGGTGTTGTATTTATTACGATAGGTGTCAAAATCCAGATTCCGGGCAATTTTATATGGGGAAAAGAGTTCTTTTGCATCACAGCCACGGCTGTAGTAGGCAGCAATCATGCTGGCGGTTATTGATTTCCCAAAACGGCGGGGACGGCTGATACATATATATTTCTGCAGAGTCTGTAAGACAGAATTTGTATAGGTCAATAATTCTGTCTTATCCACGTAGATATCAGAATGTGTAATTTCGTAAAATTTTTTTCCATCCTGGTTTAAATAATTTCCCATGCAGTACCCTCCTCTAATTACACGTTTGCCCGTGTAAATGTATCATATCACAGGAATGCCTGCAGACTCAACTATTTCCGCAGAAACAGCACACTTACATACTATTATGCGATTAAATATACAAAAATAACAGGATTATGTAAATTATAATCTGATATTCTCTTGGAAAATCTGGAAAATACCAGTATAATTTTCTTAAATGAAGATCGGAGAAGGAAATCATGATTAATCGGGAAGACATGCTCGAACTGACACGGCGCATGACTCCGGCGCGGTCACACATTGACCGGATCGCCGGTGCATATTATGATGCAGAAGGATATATAGATGGTACATTCAACACGCATTTTTTAAAACTTTTCACAGCAGAAAAAACGAAAAATCTGGAACTGGCGAAGGCAGTTTTACAGGCAGAGACCAAC
>ERZ779932.1149-NODE-1149-length-11657-cov-1.856921_pt1 | contig 11657 bp, 11 predicted proteins | sample MGYA00511064_ERZ779932 | MGnify/ENA primary metagenome ERZ779932 (study PRJEB29588, sample SAMEA1966821) | human gut metagenome | biome: human gut; feature: human-associated habitat; material: faeces | place: Denmark | collected 2008/2010 ...
GGTTTGCCGAGCCGTTCGGCCCAGTCGAGCTGTTCGCGGAAAATCCGGAGTTGGGCCTCCCGGCCGACCGTGCCGGCATAGTCCAGGCCGATCTCGCCTATCAGATCGACTTCGCCGAACCGGGGGACGATCTCTTCGATTCGCCGTGTTTCCGCCTGCCAGGGATGAATCCCTGCGAAAGAGGGCTCCAAGGCCTTGCCGGTGGGACGGTGCGTGTGGATATCGACTATGCTGCATTTCATAATGCGGATCGCTCTGAAAAGACAAAGTTATGATTTTTCAGTCGATTAAAAAAATCAGGCCGCTCTTTGCTGTTCGTATCGGAAAAAATCGTATCTTCGCACGCGATTTAGTGTGTTATTGCGCTAACAAACATTGCCTGGAAAACTCAATGCAAAATAATTATCTGTAAAACAACCATTTATTAACCATGTCGAAAATCATTACATTACGCAAAGGTCTCGACATCAATCTTCAGGGTAAGGCCGTGGAGAAGCTGGTCAAATTGCCGCTCGCTCCCGAGTACGCCGTGTCGCCTCTCGATTTCGAGGGTGTGACGCCCAAGTTGCTGGTGAAAGCCGGCGACCGGGTCAAGGCGGGTACCCCGTTGTTCTTCAACAAGTACAACGAAAGGGTGGTTTTCACCTCGCCCGTCAGCGGTACGGTTTCGGCGATCAATCGCGGTGAGAAGCGTTGCATTCTCAACGTGACGGTCCAGGCCGATGCGACTCAGACGTACGAAGAGTTTGCCAAGCTGAACGTGCAAACCGCTTCCCGCGAAGAGATTATCGATCTTTTGCTCAAGTCCGGGCTTTGGCCCATGATTATCCAGCGGCCTTACGGTATCATCGCCGATCCGAGCGACACACCGAAGGCCGTTTTCGTTTCGACGTTCGATTCCGCACCGCTGGCTCCGGATTACAATTTCGTGCTGGCCGGTGAGAAGCGGAATCTCGAAACGGGTATCGAAGCGATGCGCAAGCTCACTTCGGGCAAGGTCCATCTGGGCGTGCGTGCCGGTGCGGAGGGCGAAATGGCATCTCTGAAGGGGGCTGAAATCCACACGTTTGCAGGCAAGCATCCGGTAGGTAATGTAGGCGTTCAGATTCATCACGTCGATCCGATCAACAAGGACGAGCGGGTGTGGACGGTGAATATTCAGGATCTGGCCATCATCGGCCGCCTGCTGAACGAAGGGCGCGTCGATAGAACCAAAGTCATCGCGGTCGCAGGCTCCGAGGTGAAAAATCCCCAGTACTATCGGCTTATCGACGGTGCTCCGGTGGCTTCGGTGCTCAAGGACAACCTGAAGCCCTCGGCCCACAATCCCCGCATCATTTCGGGCAACGTGCTTACGGGACGCAAGACCCCGGCCGACGGTTTCATCGGTTTTTACGCTAATATGGTGACGGTAATTCCCGAAGGCAACCACTATGAATTGTTGGGTTGGGCGATGCCCCGTCTGAACAAGTTTTCGGTTTCCAAGGCCTATTTTTCATGGCTCTGCCCGAAGAAGGTTTACGACCTGGATACCAATCTCAACGGCGGCGAGCGCCCGTTTGTGGTGACGGGACTGTACGACAAATACCTGCCGATGGACATCTATCCCACCTACCTGCTCAAGGCGATTCTTGCGGGCGACATCGACAAGATGGAGAACCTCGGCATCTACGAGGTCGTCGAGGAAGATTTCGCGCTCTGCGAATTTGTCGATCCCTCGAAGATCGAGATGCAGCAGATCATCCGGAACGGTATTAACTTAATGATCAAGGAGGCATAACGATGGGAGGTTTAAGAAAATTCGTAGATAAAATCAAGCCGACCTTCTCCGAAGGCGGCAAGCTTTCGTTCCTCGCATCGACCTTCGATGCGTTCGAAACGTTCCTTTTCGTGCCGAATACGACCACGAGCAGAGGAGCCCATATCCGCGATTGCAACGATATGAAGCGTACGATGATCGTGGTGGTCGTGGCGCTGATGCCGGCCTTGTTGTTCGGTATGTACAATACGGGCTATCAGGTGGGCATGACCGGCTGGGCAGCCTTTTGGTTCGGTTTCCTCAAGGTGCTGCCGATGATCGTGGTTTCCTACGTGGTCGGTCTGGGCATCGAGTTCTTTTTTGCCCAGAAGCGCGGACACGAAGTCAATGAAGGTTTTCTCGTGTCGGGTCTGCTGATCCCGATGATTATGCCGGTCGGTACGCCGCTTTGGATGATCGCGCTGGGTACGGCTTTTGCCGTCATCTTCGGCAAGGAGGTCTTCGGCGGTACGGGTATGAATGTCTTCAATCCCGCGCTGGTGGCGCGTGCATTCGTGTTTTTCGCCTACACGCCCTTTATTTCGGGTGAGAAGGTTTGGTTCGCCGACGACGCTGTCTCGGGTGCTACGGCCCTCGAACAACTCGCTACGAGCGGTGCGATGAGTTATTCGACGGCGGACGCTTTCCTGGGATTCATTCCCGGCTGCGTGGGCGAAACTTCGACGCTGGCGATTCTGATCGGCGCAGCGATTCTGCTCTTTACGGGCGTCGCTTCGTGGCGCACGATGTCGTTCGTCTTTATCGGCGGCCTGGCAATGGGATACTTTTTCCAGGCACTCGGCGTGACGACCTACCCCGCTTGGGAGCATCTGATCGTCGGCGGTTTCGCTTTCGGCGCCGTGTTCATGGCTACCGACCCTGTGACTTCCGCACGTACGGAAAAGGGTAAGTTCATCTACGGCTTCCTGATCGGTGTGATGGCTATCGTTATCCGTGTGTTGAATCCGGGTTATCCCGAAGGTATGATGCTTGCCATCCTGCTGATGAACATCTTCGCTCCGCTGATTGACTACTGTATCGTACAGAAGAACATCACAGCCCGCGAAAACAGATTAAAATCAACTAACAACTAAAATATCGGACATTATGAATACTAATAGTAATAGTTATACTATCATCTATGCTTCGATAATGGTTGTTATCGTAGCATTCCTGTTGGCATTCGTGTCTTCTTCTCTGAAAGAAAAACAGTACCAGAATGTAGAACAGGACACAAAGAAACAAATTCTGGCAGCTTTGAACGTTTATGACGTAAAAGATGTGAATGCGGAATATGATAAATATGTGAAAGAAGACGATTTGATGCAGGCAGACGGTTCTTTGGTAAAGAACGATGCTGCTTTCCAGACTTCTTATAAAGGTGAAATCGCTAACGGACGTCTTCATGTATTCGTTTGCGACGTGGATGGTCAGACCAAATATGTGCTGCCTATTTATGGTGCCGGTCTTTGGGGACCTATCTGGGGATACATCGCATTGAATGATGACAAAGACACTGTATATGGCGTTTACTTCTCTCATCAAGGAGAAACTCCGGGTCTGGGTGCAGAAATCACCACTACTAAGTTCCAGGATCAGTTCTTGGGCAAACATGTAATGGAAAACGGTACTGTAGCTTTGGGTGTTGAAAAACACGGCAAGGTGGCAAAACCCGATTATCAGGTAGACGGTATCTCAGGTGGTACTATCACTTCTAAGGGTGTAGATGCGATGATTAAGGATTGCCTGAGCATGTACAATTCATTTTTAACTAATAAATAAGAGGAGGGTAAATAGAATATGAGCGCATTATTTTCTAAAAAGAATAGAGAAGTTCTTTTAACTCCGCTGGGTTTGAATAACCCTGTCACCGTACAGGTGCTCGGTATCTGTTCTGCACTGGCTGTAACGGCTCAGCTGGAACCGGCTATCGTGATGGGTCTTTCCGTAACCATTATTACAGCCTTCTCGAACTTCGTTATCTCCTTGTTGCGTAACACCATTCCCAACCGTATCCGTATCATCGTCCAGTTGGTGGTAGTTGCCGCATTGGTAACGATTGTAAGTGAGATTCTGAAAGCTTTTGCTTACGATGTAAGCGTGCAGCTTTCCGTATATGTAGGTCTGATTATCACAAACTGTATCCTTATGGGACGTCTGGAAGCATTTGCCATGCAGAACGGTCCGTGGGAGTCTTTCCTCGACGGTGTGGGCAACGGTTTGGGATATGCCAAGATTCTGGTTATCGTGGCTTTCTTCCGCGAGTTGCTGGGTTCGGGCACGTTGCTCGGTTTCAACATCCTGAACTACGAGCCTTTGCAGAAGATCGGTTATGTAAACAACGGCTTGATGCTGATGCCGCCCATGGCACTGATTCTCTGTGCCTGCATTATCTGGTATCAACGCGCACGCCATAAAGAATTGCAGGAAAAGTAATATAAATGAAGAATGAGGAATGAGGAATGAAGATTGTGCCGTCACTGTATGGAGATTCTTGATTCTTAATTCTTAGTTCTTAATTAAAAGAATTATGGAACATTTATTAAGTTTATTCGTCCGCTCCATTTTTGTGGACAATATGATATTTGCATTCTTCCTCGGTATGTGCTCTTATCTGGCCGTATCAAAGAATGTAAAGACTGCCGTAGGACTGGGTATCGCCGTAACTTTCGTGTTGGTGGTGACGCTGCCGGTCAACTACTTGTTGCAAACGAAAGTGCTGGGTCCCGATGCCATCATTGAAGGCGTCGACCTCAGCTTCCTGAGCTTTATTCTTTTCATTGCCGTGATTGCCGCTATCGTGCAGTTGGTGGAGATGATTGTGGAACGTTTCAGCCCTTCGCTCTACGCTTCACTGGGTATCTTCCTGCCGCTGATTGCCGTGAACTGTGCCATTATGGGTGCGTCACTCTTCATGCAGCAGCGCATCAACGTGGGCGAGAGCGATCCTAAATTTATCGGTGGCGTTGCCGATGCCGTTTCCTATGCACTGGGTTCGGGTATCGGCTGGTTGCTGGCCATCGTGGGTCTGGCTGCCATCCGCGAGAAGATGGCTTACTCTGATGTACCTGCTCCGCTGAAAGGCCTGGGCATTACCTTCATCACGGTAGGTCTGATGGCAATGGCATTCATGTGTTTCTCTGGTTTGAACATCTAAAAGAAAGGAATAAGACAATGGATATGAATTTGATATTAGCAAGCATTGGAGTATTCCTCGTGGTTGTTCTGCTGCTTGTGGTTATTCTGTTGGTAGCCAAGAATTTCTTGGTTCCATCCGGTAATGTGAAATTGACTATCAACGGCGAAAAGGAACTGGAAGTCGCTTCCGGTTCGACGCTGCTGAATACGCTGTCTGTCAACGGCATCTTCCTTTCCTCTGCTTGCGGTGGCAAGGGCTCTTGCGGACAGTGCAAATGCCAGGTTGTAGAGGGTGGCGGCGAGATTCTGCCTTCCGAAATACCTCACTTCAGCCGTAAGCAGGTTCAGGACCACTGGCGTCTGGGCTGCCAGGTGAAGGTGAAGGGCGACATGGGCATCAAAATCGACGAGTCCGTACTCGGCGTCAAAGAGTGGGAGTGCGAGGTTATCTCCAATAAGAACGTGGCTACGTTTATCAAAGAGTTTATCGTGGCATTGCCCAAGGGCGAGCACATGGACTTCATCCCCGGCTCTTATGCGCAGATTAAGATTCCTAAATTCTCCATGGATTACGACAAGGACATCGACAAGTCCCTTATCGGCGAGGAGTATCTGCCTGCATGGGAGAAATTCGGTCTGCTCGGCCTGAAATGCCGTAACGATGAAGAAACCATCCGTGCCTACTCCATGGCTAACTATCCTGCAGAGGGCGACCGCATTATGCTGACGGTACGTATCGCCACTCCGCCTTTCAAGCCGAAAGACCAGCCCGGGCTTCATGGATGTGATGCCGGGTATCGCTTCCTCTTACATCTTCACCTTGAAACCGGGTGACAAGGTAACGATGAGCGGCCCTTACGGAGATTTCCACCCGATTTTCGACTCCAAGAAGGAGATGATGTGGATTGGCGGTGGTGCTGGTATGGCTCCGTTGCGTGCGCAGATTATGCACCTCACGAAGACGCTGCACACAACCGACCGTGTGATGAACTACTTCTACGGCGCGCGTGCCCTCAACGAGGTGTTCTACCTGGAAGACTTCCTGCAGATAGAAAAGGATTTCCCCAACTTCAAGTTCCACCTTGCACTGGACCGTCCCGATCCGGCAGCCGATGCAGCGGGCGTGAAGTACACTCCGGGCTTCGTACACAACGTAATCTACGAGACTTACCTGAAAGACCACGAAGCCCCCGAAGACATCGAATACTACATGTGCGGTCCCGGCCCGATGTCCAAAGCCGTTGAGAAGATGCTCGACGACCTCGGCGTTCCGGCTCAGAACCTGATGTTCGACAACTTCGGCGGATAAGGAAACGGTGTTGTCAAAGACACATAATAGTAAAATAGTGAAGAAACTCCGGCAGGGCTGCGGCTCTTGCCGGAGTTTTTTTGTGGGCATAGGATAGAGGCGGTTCGAAAGAAATGAGTATCTTTGCTTTATCGTAATCTAAAAACAGTGGACGGTATGAGCAATAAAATATATCCTATCGGAATACAGAACTTCGAGAAAATCCGCAAAGACGGGTATTTCTATATTGATAAAACCGCTTGGGTTTATCAGTTGGCCAAGACCGGCAGTTACTACTTCCTCAGCCGTCCGCGCCGCTTCGGCAAAAGTCTTCTGATCTCCACCTTAGAGGCCTACTTTCGAGGGAAAAAGGAATTGTTCAAGGGACTGGCCATCGAGAAACTGGAGAAAGACTGGACAGAACATCCCATTTTGCATCTGGACTTGAACATCGAACGGTATGATACGCCCGAAAGTCTGGGTAATATACTGGAGAAGAACCTTTCCGAATGGGAAAAACTTTATGGCGCCGATGTTTCCGAACGTACATACTCTTTGCGCTTTGCCGGAATCATCAAGCGTGCTTGCGAGCAGACAGGGCAGCGTGTGGTGATCCTTGTGGACGAATACGACAAACCGATGCTCCAGGCTATCGGCAACGGGGAACTGCAAAAGGAATACTGCAACACGCTGAAACCTTTCTACGGTGTGCTTAAAACGATGGACGGCTGTATCAAACTGGCTTTCCTTACCGGGGTCACTAAATTCGGCAAGATCAGCGTATTCAGTGACTTGAATAACCTGGATGATATTTCCATGCAGGAAATGTATGTCGGTCTTTGCGGAATAACCGGACAGGAGATTCACGATAATCTTGAAGAAGAGCTTCACGAGTTGGCAGACGCTCAGAAAATGACCTACGAGGAAGCCTGTGCCGAGTTGAAGCGGAGATATGACGGCTATCATTTCGTAGAGAACACCGAAGGTATCTACAACCCTTTCAGCTTACTGAATACTTTTAAATATAAGAAATTCGGCAGTTACTGGTTCGAGACGGGAACACCCACCTACCTGATAGAACTGTTGAAACGCTACCATTACGACCTGGAACACATGGCGCATGCCGAAACGTATGCCGATGTGCTGAACAGTATTTATGGGGATGAGGAACCGTTGCCCGTAATTTTCCAGAGCGGTTATCTCACGATAAAGGGGTATGATGAACGTTTTGGAATTTATCGTCTCGGCTTTCCCAATCGTGAGGTGGAAGAAGGTTTTGTTAGATTCCTCATACCTTACTATACACGTTTCAACAAGATTGAAGCACCGTTTGAAATACAAAAGTTTGTACAGGAAATAGAGAGAGGAGAGCCCGATGCTTTCTTCCGCCGCCTGCAAAGTTTCTTTGCCGATACTCCCTACGAATTGGTGAAAGAACTGGAGCTGCACTATCAGAATGTGCTCTTCATCGTTTTCAAACTGGTGGGTTTCTATGTAAAAGCGGAGTATCACACTTCGCAGGGCAGGATAGACCTTGTACTGCAAACCGACAAGTACGTTTATGTAATGGAATTCAAACTGAACGGCACTGCGGAAGAGGCTTTGCAGCAGATTAACGACAAGCAGTACGCACTGCCTTTTGCAGCAGACAGCCGCGAGGTATTCAAGATAGGGGTGAATTTCAGTAATACTACGCGCAATATCGAGCGTTGGGTGGTAGAGGAACTTTAAGTCAGCCATATTGCTGCCATTGTTTTTTCTCCGCCTGTACCGGCTCTTTTTCTACACATGTGTTTTTTCTTTAGTACATACTGATTGTTTTTCCAGTGGGTACTCTTTGTTTATCCCTGTTAAACTCAAAGTTTATCCTCAATAAACTTGAAGTTTAACCGGGATAAATCGGGAGTTTGACCGGGATAAATTGTAATATACTTCATGCAGAACGAAGTGATATATAAACCATCACCTCGTTTTCCGCCAATCTTTTCGTATCTTTGCTCCATTAAACCAAAGTACTTTATGGAACAATCTGACATACTTCGTAACTTACGGATAGAGCAACTCACCCCGATGCAGGAAGCAGCGCAGGATGCCTATCAATCGGATAAGGACCTCGTCCTGTTGTCGCCCACGGGGTCGGGCAAGACACTGGCATTCCTGCTGCCGCTGGTGCAATCGCTCAAAGCCGATGTGCAGGGCGTACAGGCGGTGGTGCTCGTACCGTCGCGCGAGCTTGCCTTGCAGATAGAAAACGTATTCAAGTCGATGAACGTCCCTTTCAAGGCGATGAGCTGCTACGGCGGACGTCCGGCAATGGACGAGCACCGTACGATGAGGGGCATTAACCCTGCCGTTATCATCGGCACTCCCGGACGTATGAACGACCATTTGCGGAAGCAGAACTTCGATACCCGCTTTGTAACCACATTGGTGATAGATGAATTCGACAAATGCCTTGAATTCGGTTTTCACGACGAGATGGCGGAAATTATCGGACAGTTGCCTGCCTTGAAGAAACGGGTATTGCTGTCGGCAACGGATGCAGAGGAAATCCCGCAGTTCACCGGAGTGGGCGGGGGGGAGTCATCACCGCAGGTTGTCAAGCTGAATTTTCTTTCGGGCGAAACCGTATCCGGACGATTGGACTTGCAGAAGGTAATCTCTCCCGAAAAAGACAAGCTGGAGACATTGTACCGGCTGCTTTGTACGCTGGGCGACCGTTCTACACTGGTATTCGTGAACTATCGCGAGAGCGTGGAGCGTACGGTATCCTATCTGAAGTCGAAGAAATTCCCTTGCGATGCTTTTCATGGCGGTATGGAACAGGACGACCGCGAGCGGGCGCTCTATAAGTTCCGCAACGGCAGTTGTCCCGTCCTGGTATCGACCGACCTTGCCGCACGCGGATTGGATATTCCGAGCATCGACAACGTGGTGCACTATCACATGCCCGTCAACGAAGAAGCCTTTACGCACCGTAACGGACGCACGGCACGCTGGGAAGCGCGCGGCTCTTCTTTCCTGCTTCTGCATGCCGAAGAGCGTCTGCCCGATTATCTCCCGGAGGAGCTCTCCGTATTCGAATTGCCGGAGCAGACGCCGAAACCTGCCAAACCCCGCTGGACTACCTTATATATAGGCAAAGGCAAGAAAGACAAACTGAACAAGGTGGACATTGTGGGCTTCCTGTATAAGAAAGGCGGACTGGTGGGCGAAGATGTAGGACAGGTGGATGTGAAGGAGCACTATGCTTTCGTGGCAGTCCGCCGCGGCAAAGTAAAGCAATTGCTTACACTGCTGCGCGGGGAAAAAATCAAGGGGATGAAGACTTTGATAGAAGAAGCTCGTTGACAGTATGTTATGAAGCATATCCGGTGATGTTATTAAGCATGGGAAAATAGTTTGTTTTTGATAATCATGCACTTTTTTTTCAGTTTTTATTCCCGGTAGAAAGTTTTTTCAGCTTCTATCTTTCAGTTTACTTTTTAATACTTTCCTTGTTAAGTATACATAACAGTTTGGCGTATATTTCTTGTATATACCAATAAAAAGTAAGGCAAATACGCGATAAAGAAGAAAATTTATAAGGAAAGATTTGCAATGCAGAAATAATTCCGTAATTTCGCCATGTCGAAAGACATAAACGAACGAAATTGTATAACCAAAACAAACTTCAAATGAAAAAGCATAATTTCAACGCAGGACCTTCCATTCTTCCGCGTGAGGTGATAGAGGATACGGCGAAGGCTATTTTAGATTTCAACGGATCCGGTCTGTCTCTTATGGAGATTAGCCACCGCGCCAAGGACTTCCAGCCCGTAGTGGACGAAGCCGTAGCACTGTTCAAAGAACTACTTAACATTCCCGAAGGCTATTCGGTGCTGTTCCTGGGGGGTGGTGCAAGTCTGGAATTCTGCATGATACCTTTCAACTTCCTCGAAAAGAAGGCCGCTTACCTCAATACGGGTGTGTGGGCAAAGAAAGCCATGAAGGAAGCCAAGGGATTTGGCGAGGTTGTAGAGGTTGCCTCTTCTGCTGAAGCCACTTATACTTACATTCCGAAAGATTATACGGTACCGGCCGATGCGGACTATTTCCATATCACCACCAACAATACTATCTATGGCACGGAATTGAAGGAAGACCTGAACGTAAACGTTCCTATGATTGCCGACATGTCGTCCGATATTTTCTCCCGTCCTATTGATGTGTCCAAATACATCTGTATCTATGGCGGTGCACAGAAGAATCTGGCTCCTGCGGGCGTAACATTCGTCATCGTGAAGAATGATGCGGTAGGCAAGGTATCCCGTTACATCCCGACCATGCTGAACTATCAGACTCACATCGACGGCGGTTCAATGTTCAATACTCCTCCCGTTGTTCCTATCTATGCGGCATTGCAGACATTGCGCTGGATAAAGGCTCAGGGCGGTGTGAAGGAAATGGAACGTCGCGCCATCGAAAAGGCGGATATGCTGTATGCCGAGATAGACCGCAACAAGATGTTCGTGGGTACTGCCGCCAAAGAAGACCGTTCACGCATGAACATCTGCTTCGTGATGGCTCCCGAATACAAGGAACTGGAAGCCGACTTCCTGAAATTCGCTACCGAAAAGGGTATGGTAGGTATCAAGGGACACCGTTCCGTAGGCGGTTTCCGTGCATCTTGCTACAATGCCATGCCGAAGGAAAGCGTACAGGCTTTGATAGACTGCATGCAGGAATTTGAGAAACTTCATTAATAATATTTGTTCACCACAGAGGGCACAGAGTCCCACAGAGATGAAATGAAAAGGAAAACTCTGTGAAACTTCGTGCGGTTCTGTGGTGAATCTTTTTTTAATACCATTGAATCATGAAAGTATTAGTTGCAACAGACAAGCCGTTTGCAAAAGTTGCAGTAGACGGTATTCGCAAAGAAATTGAAGCAGCAGGCTATGAACTTGCCTTGCTGGAGAAATATGGCGATAAGGCAAAATTGCTGGAAGCCGTGAAAGATGCCAATGCCATTATTATCCGTAGCGACATTATTGATGCCGAGGTTTTGGATGCCGCCAAAGAGCTGAAAATCGTAGTGCGTGCCGGTGCGGGATATGACAATGTGGACTTGGATGCCGCAACCGCCCACAATGTATGTGTGATGAACACTCCGGGGCAGAACTCCAACGCTGTGGCCGAACTGGCTTTCGGGCTTATGGTAATGGCTGTCCGCAATCTGTACAACGGTACTTCCGGTACGGAGTTGAAAGGCAAGAAGCTGGGCATTCATGCTTACGGTAACGTAGGCCGCAATGTAGCCCGCATAGCCAAAGGCTTCGGCATGGACATTTACGCATTCGACGCTTTCTGCCCGAAAGAGGTCATCGAGAAAGACGGTGTAAAGGCTGTGGCTTCGGCCGAGGAACTTTATTCTGCCTGCGACATCGTTTC
>ERZ779932.1160-NODE-1160-length-11601-cov-1.882037_pt1 | contig 11601 bp, 9 predicted proteins | sample MGYA00511064_ERZ779932 | MGnify/ENA primary metagenome ERZ779932 (study PRJEB29588, sample SAMEA1966821) | human gut metagenome | biome: human gut; feature: human-associated habitat; material: faeces | place: Denmark | collected 2008/2010 ...
TAAATATAGGACCCACATTGAAATCCCTATAAAAAGAAAAAGGAGAAACAGGATGAGAGACAAGTTGGAAGCCATAAAGGCAGAGGCTCTTGCCAAGATCGAGAGCGCAGAGGTTGTATCGACACTTAACGATGTGAAGGTGGCGATACTCGGTAAGAAGGGAGAACTCACACAGGTTCTCAAAAGCATGAAGGATGTAGCACCGGAGGATAGACCAAAGGTAGGCCAGATGGTAAATGAGGCGCGTCAGGCCATCGAGACAGCCCTTGATGAGAAGACAAAGTCCATCAACAGGGCACTCCGTGCAGAGAAGATGAAGAGAGAGACCATAGATGTAACTCTTCCAGGAGTGAAGAAGCTTACAGGACACAGACATCCAAATCAGATAGCACTTGAAGATCTGGAGAGAGTATTCATCGGTATGGGTTACGAGATAGTTGAGGGACCAGAGGTAGAGTATGACAAGTACAACTTTGAGCTGCTGAACATTCCTGCAAATCACCCTGCAAAGGATGAGCAGGATACATTCTATGTTACAAAGGATATCCTCCTTCGTACACAGACATCACCTGTTCAGGCAAGAATCATGGAGAAGGGCAATCTTCCGATCAGAATACTCTCACCTGGACGAGTATTCAGAGCTGATGAGGTAGATGCAACACATTCACCATCGTTCCATCAGGTAGAGGGACTTGTGATAGACAAGGGAATCACCATGGCTGACCTCAAGGGAACACTGGCGCAGTGGGCAAAGGAGTTCTTCGGTGAGAACACAAAGGTCAAGTTCAGACCTCACCACTTCCCATTCACAGAGCCTTCAGCAGAGTGTGATATCACATGCTTCAAGTGCGGCGGCAAGGGATGCCGAGTATGTAAGGGCAGCGGCTGGATCGAGATTCTTGGCTGTGGTATGGTTCATCCAAAGGTTCTCCGCGACTGTGGAATAGATCCTGAGGTATATTCAGGATTTGCATTTGGAATCGGACTTGAGAGAGTAACACTTCTCAAGTATGAGATAGATGACATGAGACTTCTCTACGAGAACGACATGAGATTCTTAGACCAGTTTTAAGTATGTGTCAAGTTTTCTGTGAAAACTTGACATGCAGCTCCAGCCATTTGCCGAAGGCAAATTTTGCATGGCTGGAGTTCAATGATAAATAGGAGGACAAATAGATGAATACACCAATTTCATGGATAAAGGCATATGTTCCTGATCTGGACGTGACAGCTCAGGAGTTTGTAGACGCCATGACTCTCTCAGGATCACATGTAGAGGGTTACGAACAGAAGGATAAGAATCTTGACAAGATCGTTGTCGGCAAGATTCTCACTATGGAGAAGCATCCGGATGCGGACAAGCTTGTAGTATGTCAGGTAGATGTTGGACAGGCGGAGCCTCTTCAGATCGTGACCGGAGCAAAGAATGTAAAGGTCAATGATCTCATCCCACTTGTACTTGACGGTGGTAAGGTTGCGGCAGCACACGGTGACAACAATGAGTACCCTGACGGAATCAAGATCAAGAAGGGCAAGCTCAGAGGCGTTGAGTCAAATGGTATGATGTGCGGTATAGAGGAACTTGGTTCATCAAGAGACTTTTATCCGGAAGCACCGGAGGATGGCGTGTATGTATTCCCAGTGGAGTCAGGTGTGAAGCCGGGCGATGACGCTGTGAAGGCACTTGGACTTGACGATGTTGTTGTCGAGTACGAGATCACATCCAACAGAGTTGATTGTTTCTCAATGATCGGTATGGCAAGAGAGGCAGCAGCTACATTTGACAAGCCATTTTACCCACCAGTGGTAACAAAGACAGGAAATGACGAGGACGTCAATGACTATATATCAGTAGAGGTAAAGGATCCTGACCTCTGCCCTAGATACACAGCAAGGGTTGTCAAGAACCTGAAGATCGGACCTTCACCAAAGTGGATGCAGCAGAGACTTGCTTCACAGGGAATCCGTTCGATCAACAACCTTGTAGATATAACAAACTACGTTATGGAAGAGTACGGACAGCCAATGCACGCATATGATCTCAGTACCATAGCTGGCAACAAGATCGTTGTCCGCCGTGCAAATGACGGAGATACATTTGTAACACTTGATGGACAGGAGAGAAAGCTCGACCATGACGTTCTGATGATCTGTGACGGTGAGAAGGAGATCGGTATCGCCGGAATCATGGGCGGCGAGAATTCCATGGTAACAGACAGTATCGATACACTGCTCTTTGAGGCAGCTTGCTTTGATGGAACAAATATCAGACTTTCATCCAGAAGGATCGGTCTTGCAACTGATGCGGCAGCAAAGTTCACAAAGGGACTTGACCCAAATCTTGCCATGGAGGCAATAGACAGAGCATGTCAGCTCATTGAGGAGATGGGCGCAGGTGAGGTAGTCGGCGGAGCTGTTGACGTATATCCAAATCCTGTACAGGACAAGAAACTCCCATTTGAGCCTGATAAGATGAACGCACTTCTCGGAACAGATGTTGAGCCAGAGAAGATGCTGTACTACTTCGGTAGACTTGGTCTCACATACGATGCAGATACTAACACACTGGATGTGCCAAGTTTCAGACAGGATCTGAACTGTATGGCAGATCTGGCAGAGGAGGTTGCAAGATTCTACGGATACGACAACATTCCTGTATCACTCCCAAGAGGTGAGGCAACAGTTGGTAAGCTCCCATACGACCAGATGATCAATGCCATCGCAAGGGATGTCCTTGAGGCAAATGGTTTCTCTGGCGGTATGTGCTACTCATTCGAGAGCCCTAAGGTATTTGACAAGCTGCTACTGCCTGCTGACAGCGAGTTCAGAAAGACAGTTACAATAGCAAATCCTCTTGGCGAGGACTTCAGTATCATGAGAACAGTATCACTGAACGGTGTTCTCACATCACTGGCAACAAATTATAATAGAAAGAACAAGATCGCAAGACTTTATGAGTTCGGAAATGTATACCTTCCAAAGTCACTTCCACTCACAGAGCTTCCAGAGGAGAGAATGAAGCTTACTATCGGTATGTATGGTCAGGGAGATTTCTTTGATCTCAAGGGAGTTCTCGAGGAGCTTACAGACAAGGTTGGTCTCAAGGGACAGGTGACATACGAGCCTGAGTCAGAGTACACATTCCTTCATCCGGGCCGTCAGGCAAAGCTCAAGAAGGGCAACCTGACAATTGGATTTATCGGACAGGTACATCCTGAGGTATGTGACAACTACAACCTTAAGGGGGAGGTATATGTTGCAGTTATAGATATGCCTACACTGGTTATGCTGTCAAGCTTCGACATCAAGTATGAAGGAATTGCAAAGTTCCCTGGAAGTACAAGAGATCTGAGTCTTGTTGTGGACAAGGAAATATTTGTCGGACAGATAGAGGAAGTCATAAAGAAATGTGGCGGCAAGCTGCTTGAGAGCTACAAACTTTTCGATGTATATGAGGGTGAGCAGATCGCAAAGGGCAAGAAGTCAGTGGCTTACACAATGACATTCCGTGCTAAGGATAGAACACTTGAGACGTCAGAGGTCGATGGAATCATTGCCAAGATTCTCAAGGAGCTTGGAAAGCTTGGAATAGAGATCAGAGCGTAATAGGCGCTATCCTTGAAAAATTTGTGATAGTAGTATAATATGTAACTGTTTGGCGCGGAGATATTGTATATATCCAGCGTCAGACAGTTATTTTTGTGTTAATAAATATGTGAGGAATTACGATATGATGAAATTAACAGATTTTTACTATGATCTGCCACAGGAGCTTATAGCGCAGGATCCACTTCTTAAGAGAAGTGAGTCCCGTCTCATGGTTCTGGACAGAAAAGATAATACGATAGAGCACAAGCACTTTTATGATGTGATAGACTACCTGAATCCGGGCGACTGTCTGGTCATCAACGATACAAGGGTCCTTCCGGCGAGACTTATGGGCGTCAAGGAGGATACGGGAGCATCCATAGAGGTTCTTCTTCTGAAGAGAAAGGACGACTGTACATGGGAGACTCTGGTAAAACCGGGCAAAAAGTGTAAGGTGGGTGCTCGTATAGTATTTGGTTCAGAGTCAAATGAACCTGACCCTGAGACAGGACTTATAAAGGGCAAACTTGTGGGTGAGGTCGTCGATATAGTTGAGGAGGGCAACAGACTCATCAGATTTGAGTTCGATGGAATATTCGAGGAGATCCTTGACGAACTGGGACAGATGCCGCTCCCACCATATATCACACATAAGCTTGAGGACAAGAACAGATATCAGACTGTGTACGCAGAGCACGACGGATCAGCAGCAGCGCCGACAGCAGGACTTCACTTTACAACAGAGCTGCTTGATCAGATCAAGGCAAAGGGAATCAAGATAGCGCATGTGACACTCCATGTCGGACTCGGAACCTTCAGACCTGTTAAGGAGGAGAATATTCTGGATCATCACATGCATTCAGAGTTCTGTATCATAGAGCAGGAAGCCGCTGATATGATCAACGAGACAAAGGCTGCAGGCGGAAGAGTTGTGTCCGTAGGAACGACAAGTACCAGAACTCTTGAGTCCATGTCGGACGACGATGGAACAGTTCATGCAGGCAGCAAATGGACGGATATTTTCATCTATCCGGGATACAAGTTCAAGGTTATTGACGCGCTCATCACGAATTTCCATCTGCCTGAGTCAACGCTTCTTATGCTTGTTTCTGCGCTCTACGACAGAGAGCATATACTTGAGGCGTACAAGGTGGCGGTTGAGGAGAAGTACAGATTCTTCTCATTTGGCGATGCTATGCTGATAAAATAGCAGAAGGATCAGGACGATTAGAATAAAGGCATGATGTAATAGGGGTGCTGATAATTTATATACTCTGGATGGGACTTATATCCGGAGAGGAGACAGATATATGGGAAAGAAGATATGCGTGGTATTCCCGGGAATCGGATATCACACTGATAAACCGTTACTTTACTACAGTAAAAAATATATGATAGCACATGGATATGATATTGTTGATGTGACATACGGCAAGCTTTCGGGACATCTCCCGGAGGAGATACAGAAGGTATTTGATGATGGCTGGAATAAAGCGGTAGATTGTCTGAAGAATGTGGATTTCTCGGATGCTGAGGACATAGTATTTCTATCAAAGAGTATAGGTACGGCTATATCTGCAAGGTATGCGGCGGAGAAAGGACTGAATGTAAGAAATATATATTTCACACCACTGGAGATTACCATGCAATATGCCAATTCAAATGGCATAGCTTTTCACGGAACGGCGGATCCACTAGTGAATACGGGTGAGCTTACAAGACTTTGCGAGACTAAGAGTATTCCACTTTATACATACGAGGGCGGAAATCATTCAATAGAGACAAAGGATATTCTATGGAACATAAGAACGCAGGAAGACATAGCGGAAAAATATATAGATTATTTGAACTTCTAGGACATACAGAGGGGCAGTTATATATTGCGGAGATAGCAGTGCTCATAACACTGCTTATTGGCACGGCGGTATATATACTGCTCCTTCGTGTCCTGCCGGATACCTCATGGCTTGAGGGGTGTCAGATACGCCGGTTTACAGGGGTGATATGTCCGGCGTGTGGAACAACAAGGGCTGTACTTGCCATGCTCCACGGACATCTGCTGACGGCGTTGTATTACCATGTGGCGACTGTGTATCTGGCGTGCATCTGTATCATATATCTGGTGGGCAATACGATCAGGCTTGCCACGAATGGCAGGACACCGCTTGTGAGATTCCGACTGTGGTATGTGTATGTGTGGCTTGGGATATTTGTGGTGTCTTATGTGGTGAAGCTGGTGGTGCCGGGGTATGTCATATAATGAGCGCAAGTTGAGTAGGCGTGCGCATGTCATAGCGCTTATGCACGTCGACATATGATATAAGGAGTGGTTTCATGAGACTTATGATAAAACAACGGGTATTTGCCTGGACAGATACCTACGATATATATGATGAATGGGGAAACAAAAAATATTTTGTGAAGTCGGAGGCGTTCCGGCTGACGCATCAGGTTCACGTATATGACATTGCGGGAAATGAGATAGGTCTTATCAGTCAGAGATTATTCACATTCCTGCCTACATTTGACATCAGTGTGGGTGGCAGACCGTGTGGAAGTATCAGGAAGGAATTTACATTCTTCAAGCCATCGTACAGTATTGAGTATGGTGGATGGCAGTGTGATGGAGATTTCCTTTCGTGGAATTACAGTGTCACAGCTGGAAGCAGGCTGGTGGCAAATATAGCAAAGCAGCTTCTCAGCTGGGGAGATACATACACACTTGATATCTCAGATCCGGGTGATGAGATCATGGCACTTATGCTGGTGATCGCCATTGATGCGGCCAATTGTTCGCAGAACAATAATTAATTTTTTAGAATTTTATACAAACATGAAGAAGATAGGAATGTATGAGGAGACAGGCAGGAAATAGTCATGAATAAGATACCAAAGTATGTTGTTATCATAGCCTGCATATTGGTAATGGTGGTGTTGCTACCATTAGGTTATGTTAGATATAAGACGCGTTACGAAGCTGAGCAGATAAGTGTGTCAACGTCTCCAGATGGTGATTATAAGCTTGTGATCTATTCTGTTGGTGACCCGGATTTTCCATTTGGAGCTGCCCATGGAAGACTGGTGCTGAAGGGCAAGGAGAAGACGGTTGCATATAGGTCATTTGAAGTGGCAAATGATGGTGCAAGATTTGACGAAAGCGATCTAAAGACGACATGGTATATTGATCGTGTGGAGGTTGTAGTGTCCGGCTCTGAACAGCGTGACGAACTTGTGACCTTGCGTTTTAATGGGCAGACCAGCAGTAGACGTCTCACGGCCAGATATAGAAGAGAAGATACGGATATAGAAAAAGACAGCGAACAAGACTCTGCGATAACGGAAAAAGCTTCGGGTGACAGCGGGGAGAATGCAGAGAGCTCCACTGATTCCTTTGTTGATCCTGATGTAAATGATCAGCCAGAAAATAAGGAAATTACAGTCGGGTATCAGGCGATCTTTGAGAAATATTCAGATGCCACAGCTGGAAAATTCGAAGTATATTACGGCGCCTCGGAGTCATCATCAAGATGTATATTGTCTGAAAGTGACACTACAGTGGAATACATTGTATATGATGGCAAGTCAGAAAATGAGAAGTGCGGTCTGTATGTAAGGTATCGTACTGAAAAAGGCGGTGATGGAACGTATGATTATGGCAGCGCCGAAATAGAAGATATCTATGCATATGTATTTTCCAGTGGAGAAGTGATAAGTAGTGGAAAGACAAACTGGGAAGATACTGGAACGGATGAGTTTGAGAGGGCAACGGAGTAAGCTGTTGTGAATAGTCCATGAACTGTGGTAAAATGAATTATAAAATAAGACTATTTAAATCATGAATTATATATATAATAAAAAGTATAAAGGCGGTGATTGTATGACAACAGTGAGCACGAAAAGTGGGAAGATAATAAATGTAGTATCAAGAGAAGAAGAAAGTAAAACGTTAACGTTGTCTGATCGGGAGATGGATGCCAGAGCTGTTGAGGCGGTTAAAGCTGCAATAAATAAAGCCAGAGTATGTAAAAAACCAATAGCGGGATATGATAAAGAGAATAAAAAAGCATATATTGAATATGCAAATGGAGATATAAAATATGCAAAATAGAAAACCGATGGTTCTTGTAAAAGTCAAGAGCACTGGGTGAAATAAAGGCGTCACTGTTATCGTAGGATGCGAAGCATCATAAACAGCAGTGACGCCTTTACTATTGATGAAAAATTTAACGTTCCAGCCCACCCAGATCATCATAGAATCCCGGATATGAGATGTTCACGCACTCGGCTCCGGTGATCTCTGTATCGCCATCAGCGTTAAGTCCTGCGATGGCAAAGCTCATGGCGATTCTGTGGTCCAAGTGACTGTCAATCACTGCACCGTGAAGAGGCTTTCCGCCGCGTATGATCATTCCGTCATCGGTTGCAGTTATGTCTGCGCCCATGGATGAGAGAGCGTTTACCATGACATCTATTCTGTTTGATTCCTTGACCTTGAGCTCCTGGGCATCCCTGATGATGGTCTCACCGTCTGCAAAGCATGCGAGAACTGCTATGGCAGGGATCTCATCTATGAGCTTTGGTATGATGGAACCCTCAATGACACAGCCCTTGAGACTTGATGTCCTGACTGTTATGTCAGCGGTTGGCTCACCGCATCCGCTCACTACATTGGAGTATTCCATATCGCCGCCCATTGCTTTGATGACTTCCAGTATTCCATCTCTGGTCGGGTTGATGCCAACATTTTTGATGGTGATGCATGAGTTCGGAGTGATAAGTCCTGCAACAAGGAAGTAAGCAGCTGATGATATATCTCCAGGTACAAGTATCTTCTGTCCAACAAGATTATCCACAGGCTTTACGGTAGCCGTAGTTCCCTCTGCTTTTATATTGCCGCCAAATGACTCAAGCATGAGTTCAGTGTGGTTTCTTGACACATATGGCTCGGTGACACTTGTCTCGCCGTCTGCATAGAGTCCGGCAAGGAGTACACATGACTTTACCTGTGCTGACGCGACAGGTGAGTTGTAGTGTATTCCATGGAGTTCCTTTCCGTTTATAAGGAGCGGTGCACAGTCATTTCCGAGTTCGGATGTGATGTCGGCACCCATCATGGAGAGAGGCGTCATGATTCTCTTCATAGGGCGCTTACATATAGAAGCATCACCTATAAGCCTGCTTGCAAATGGCTGAGCGGCAAGTATACCCGATATAAGTCTGGTGGTTGTTCCGCTGTTGCCGACATCGAGTGTGCCTTCAGGCTTTGACAGTCCATGCAGTCCTTTGCCGTGTACAGTAACGACACTGCCGTCGTAATCAATATCTATACCCATCTGCCTGAAACAGTTCATGGATGATATACAGTCTGCTCCATTTAAAAATCCGTGTACCTCGGTTATTCCATCTGCGATTGAGCCGAACATGATGGAGCGGTGGGAGATGGATTTGTCCCCCGGTATTGTTATCTCTCCGTTAAGTGATTTTACTCTGTTGATCTTCATAAATTCTCAGTATTCCTTTATTCTAGTGTAATATGTTTTACCTATCGGTTATAAATTCTATAGCCTGCGGCCTTCAGCACATCCTGCGCATTCCGTCTTGCATCAGCATCGTAGAATGAGAGTCTGAGAACCCCTTCCTCATCCTCCCGGTTGTGGGAGACTCCGATGTTCTTGAGGCTTATCTTTGCCTCTGCGATAAAAGCTGTCACCTTTGCCAGCGCACCAGCCTCGTCAGGGATATCTACAAACAGTTCATGGTGCATTCTTATGACACCGCTGCTGTTGTTAGGAATGGAATCCCTGTAATCTCTGGCGGATGCAAAAAAAGCATTTATCCCAGCCGCATCGCGCTGCTTAATATGATAAATCATTTTGTCTATAAGCTCAACATATTCCTGAAGACCGTTTACGATATTGTCAGGATTTGCCAGAAGAATGTGCTCCCATACCACCGGATTGGAGGATGCGATCCTGGTTATATCTTTGAAACCACCGGCTGCCAGTGACTTAAATATATTGTCTGGGCTGTCTGCCGCTGCGACAAGGTTGACCAGTGAGGCGGCTATGACGTGGGGCACATGGCTTATGTAAGAGGTTATACGGTCGTGCTCAACAGGTGAGTATGTGATCGGTATCGCTCCAAGATCTCCGATAAATGTGGAGAACTCCTCAGTCTTGCCCGGCAGAACTCCGTCTGCAGGTGTGATGAAGTAATAGGCATTCTCTATGAGCCTGTCGGTGGCCGCCTCGTAGCCAGATCTCTCAGAGCCGACCATAGGGTGTCCGCCGACAAAATACCTGGCAAGCCCAAGCTCCTGGACTGCTTCGTATATGTCGAGCTTTACGCTTCCGACATCAGTCAGTATGGTGCTGTCTGTAAGAAATGGCTTGAGCTGGCGCAGGTATTCTATATTATAGTGGACCGGTGCGCACAGAAAGATATAGTTGCATTCTGCTATGGTATGGATATCATCTGTATATTCAGTCAGTGTCCCATCGGAGACAGCTTCCTTGAGTGTAGATAGATTATTGTCAAAGCCGACTATTCTGTAATCAGGGAAAATGCGGTGGATGGATTTGGCAATAGATCCTCCGATAAGTCCCAGACCGATAAATCCTATTGAAAAATCATTCATTTTACGTTCTCCTTTAACGGTTTGACGCATAAAAGCGTTAAAGTATCTATTGGCGATTATACAGCCTTTTGAATGACAGGGCAAGAGAAGATTCACATTGCGATAAAAAAACTTGAATATCAGATGTGGATATTAAGCTAAAATAAGAAGTAAGGGAATTGTATAAGCTGAAGATTTGTACTAAAATCTTTGTGGAGAACGCAGACGATGCACATAAGAAAGTATACTGATGTGTGCGTTTGTCGACCGACCATTATAAGGAGGATAATTTATTATGATAGATACACTTTGCAGACTACTTGACGCCGGTGTCACACAGTTTCATGTAGTGAAGGAATGTGAAGCCATGCTGCAGGATCACGGTTACATGGAGCTTGATATGGGAGAACGCTGGGAGCTCACGGCCGGAGGAAGATATTATGTGAAGCCATACTCATCTATGATGGTGGCGTTTGCCGCAGGGGAGATGCCTGAGTATGGCAGGCTGAATATCGGCCTTGCACATACAGATTTTCCTATGCTCAAGATAAAGACTCAGCCGGATATGAACAGAAGCGGCTACCAGACACTGAATGTAGAGCCGTACGGCGGACTTATCAAGGAGACATGGTTTGACAGACCGCTTGGAATCGCGGGCAAGGTCATGGCGCAGACCACGGATCCGTTCAGGCCGAAGACGTATCTGTATGATTCAGAGCGTGCCATGTGCATAGTGCCAAGCCTTGCACCGCATCTGAGAAAGGATGCACCCGGGGAGAAAATGAATGTGCAGAAGGAGCTCATACCTGTATATGGTCTGGATGGTCAGACTGTGAAGGACAAAGATATATTACAGTATGTGGCAGATGACCTTGGGCTTTTGAAGAACGATATTCTTGATTATGATCTATACCTGTATAACATGGATGGAATGGAGATAGTTGGGGCAGATAAGGATATGATAGCTTCTCCGAGACTTGACAATGTAACTTCCGTGTCAGCGCTTGTTGACACCATGTGCAGAGAGACAAATGGCAATAATACAAATGTTATAGCATTGTTTGACAATGAGGAGATAGGCAGCAGATCAAAGCAGGGAGCAGATTCGGTGCTTCTGTCGGAGATAATAAAGCGTATCATGGCTGGATTGGACATTGAGGCTGGAGCAGGAAGACGCCTTATGAGAGATGCATTCATGCTGTCACTTGATGTGGCGCACGCAACCCATCCGAATTATTCAGAGAAGAGTGATCCGACAAATCAGATTGTCATGGGGCGCGGAGTGGCACTCAAATCAAGTGCAAGTCAGAGATACGTGTCAGACAGTGAGGCATCTGCGGTCATCATGGCTCTTTCAAGAAATCAGGAGATAAAGATACAGCGTCAGGTGAACAGGT
>ERZ779932.1165-NODE-1165-length-11580-cov-2.282603_pt1 | contig 11580 bp, 8 predicted proteins | sample MGYA00511064_ERZ779932 | MGnify/ENA primary metagenome ERZ779932 (study PRJEB29588, sample SAMEA1966821) | human gut metagenome | biome: human gut; feature: human-associated habitat; material: faeces | place: Denmark | collected 2008/2010 ...
CAGAAAGGAGATGAACTTCCATGAGAAACAAATTCCACAACTTTATTGAAAACTTTCTTAGCTTTTATGAAACTTTCTTCACAAAAGGATATTATCATTTTTAAATATTATCCCATACCTTCCTCAATCTCCCCATTCGTCAAATCATATCTCATATCAAGAAAATCCAATATCTCTGCCTTCCGGGCTGTCCCATTCTAAGGAATTGTCAGCCAATCACTTTTTTTCAAATGTCCCGGCACCACTTAAACTGTTGCAGAAAAACAAACACATATTGTTAAAAATTTGACAAAAAGAAAAAAAGTGCTACAATAATGCTAATTTCAGGCAAAAGGAGTATCCCAGACATGAAGACAGGACTTGTAGTAGAAGGCGGCGGTATGAAATGTGCCTACAGCGCAGGCATTCTTGACCGCTTTTTAGATGAACACATTACATTCGATTACTGCATCGGCGTATCGGCCGGATCTGCAAACACAGCAAGCTATCTCGCCGGACAACGCGGGCGCAATCTTCGTTTTTATGTAGACCATCTGAACGAACCTGGTTATATGGGCGTCAAAAATCTGCTACGCACCGGACAGTTTTTTGGTCTGCAGTATATTTATCAGACACTGACCAACTCCGATGGAGCTGACCCGATCGATTATCCTGCCATCGTGGAAAATCCGGCCGAGTTTGAACTCGTGGCAACAGATGCCGCAACTGGAAAGCCCGTTTATTTTACCAAAGACGATATGAAACAGGATGACTACCGTGCCATTATGGCAAGCTGTGCCCTGCCTGTGATGTGTCGTCCGATTTCTTTTAAAGATCAGACATATTTTGATGGCGGATTATCCGATTCTGTTCCGATTATGCGCGCATTTGCAAAAGGATGCGACCGTGTAGTCGTGATCTTGAGCAAACCGCGCAGCTTTGTAAAGCAACCGGAAGGCTTCCGGCACATTTACCGGCATGCCCTGCGTAAATATCCGCAGACAATTGCAGCACTTGACAACCGGCATCTGATGTACCGTCAGAATATTGCCGATGTAAAAAAACAGGAATCCGCTGGAAAAGCGCTTGTCTTTGCACCTTCGAAAGAATTAAAGATGAGTACCTACGCGCGTGATGAAAAGTTAGAACAGGAGTTGTATGATCTGGGGATTTCCGACTTTGATGCACGCCTGAACGAACTGCATACATTTCTTTCCTAAAAAAACAGATAGCGGATATTTATCATCCGCTATCTGTTTTTAGTTCTATTTTCCTATTGTATATATGCCTTCCACATACTATATTTTCTTTACACATATCGAATGTGCAGTCTTTTTATATTTGACTGCATTTCATTGGATATTTCATCCATTTTTCCATGTGTACTAATTAGATATTGGAGAGAAATTTCGTGCAGAACAAAGATTCAGTTGTTATTTTATTATTGTTTTGTAACTATTCAGATATTGAAAGCTGGAGACTTCCATGTAACAATTCTGATAGAAAAACAGCCTCTATATGACACCTTTTCCTCTCCACCACTACAAAGGAGAAGAAGATGCATATGAGCAAAAAGTTCGAAGTTCTTACCATTAGTGATGATTTTATGTTTGGCATTATCATGCGCAATCCAAAGTACTGCAAACCGTTTTGGGAAACAATACTGAATATTAAGATTTCGCGCATTGAGTACCCACAAGACCAGAAAACGATCAATCTTTCTCTCGATGCCAAAAGCATCCGACTAGATGTCTATGTTGAGGACGATTCCAATACAGTTTACAACATTGAACACACAGTTAAAACAGAGTTTTGTAATCTTTGTCTGCACCTTTGATCCGTTCCATATCGGCAGACATGTCTATACTGTCGAAAACCGCTGTGTGGAAGATACAAATCTGTTGCTTAACGATGCTACACAGAAAATCATTTTAAATACAAAGGGAATTTTTGACCAGACAACAATTAATGTATCCGTTAATTATTATTGATGATGATGTACTATCATTTCCCACAGAAAGGCTTTAAAACTTCCATAAATCAAGTATGCGGCTCTAACCACGGTTAATTAGTTGCTCTCTCATTCCATACACGGCATTCCTTAGTTTTCACAAACTATCAGATAATGGGAATCGCACTAACTTAGTTAATACAATTCCCATTATTTTCTCCGCAATGTTATATTTTTTGTCTCACAAGCTGCGCAAGTTTCATAGAAACAGAGCATAATATAATTGCCAATGATATCATTATAGAAATTTCTTCAAAATTTCTAATTTGCATTCCAACTATAATCATTAACAATTCTATTATACATACCATTCTGGCACATTTTTTACTTGCCAACAATTCTATTTTATCCATATCTATATTAGGATGATTCATCGTACCTACAATCAAAAGATAACTAGCCGCTATACAGGTAAAAACAAGCAACAATTTTGAATATGTATACATAATATTTTTCACAAGCAAAACACCTATAAATGTCCCGATGGTTGCCACGTAGCATGCTTTAAACGTCTTCATATGAAAACCACCAGTTCTTCTTCGTAAAGCCAAAAATGAAATAAGAAAAATCACCCCATTCACAAATTCCTGCATACATATAATTACCACAAGTATTGTTCCAACTGTCAAACTTTCTTCTACCAATAGTTCCATAGCATACTGATAATATTCCCTGTTGTCTTCCATAATCAGATTTTTTTCCTGCATTTGATCCAGACAATTTTTAATTATTTGATCTAACATTATCTCCACTTCCACCAACTCAATATTCAAACAAACCAATAGACTATAAAACTAATAACTACAAATATTGGCAGCAAAAACAAAATCCACCCTGTAATCAAACCAAATTTTTTTGGCGTTTCTCCCCGGACTTTAGCCCTGTGCCGTCGAATCAACGATATAATCAAGACAATAAGACCTATCGTGCTGATTGTCCCAGCAATCACCATTGCAATTACTCCAGCTATTACCATGTATGCAAAAATCATTGTCACAAACGCCATAACTTTTTCTCCTACTGTTCCTTTGTCTACCACTCCCAATAAACATCATCATAGCCCACGCTTTTCTGCGCATCAGAAAGATCTATGTCTTTATCTTCCATATTTGCCTTTTCTTGTTTTTTGGTATCAATTACAAGTAAATCTGTCACCCCTTCATATTCTGGATGATCCCTTACTGTAGCATACACCCCATAAACAATCTCATATGTTTTCCCTGTATCGGTTTTTACATTATCAATTTCTATACTTCCTCCCCATATAATATATCCATCTTCATCCCATGTTGCATCCCCAAAATCACGAACAGGTTCACCATAGGATATAATTTCTCCGTCTAAAAAACCCATCCATTTTTTGATATCATTTTCTAATTCCGGATGTTTTTCTTTCGCAATCGGACTAAACTGATCTGCTATTTTCTCTGCATCACCGGATTTTATCCCCTGTAGTATTGTTTTTGCCTGCTCAATTGCTTTTTCACTTTTGGATTTTACATGCGGTTCCCCACCTGCCGAAACTGTGCATGCACTCAATACGATTGCCAGCATGATTACCAGCATTACTACTATCGTGACACTTCTATTTTTTTCTAACCGCTTTATTTCATTTTCCATATTCTATCGTCCATATATCATCATATTCCACTCTAACTTGCGAATCCTCTTTGTTTTCTTTTTCTGCATCCAAATCACGAATTAATAAATCTGTCACTCCTACGCAATCTGAATGATTTTTAAATACAGAATATGACCCCATACCTATGCAGTAAGTTTTTCCGGTATCCGTCTTCACATTATCAATATCAGCTTCCATAACCAACATTTCCACTCCTGATTCCCCGGTATTTAACGATCCTCTTTCTGTTGTTGGCGGATCATAAGATATAATATTGCCATCAATATATTTCATCCATGCTTTTATATCTGTTTGCAGCTCCGGATGATTTTTTTTGATATAAGTGCAAAAAATATCTGCTATTTCTTCGCAATTTTCTGACTGAATGCCATCCATAATGATGTCAGCCTGTTGCAGAGCTGTTTGGCTATAAGAATCAACGTATACCTTTGTATTATCTTCTTTAATTGCATTACATCCCATCAAAAAAAAACAACTGAATAAACATAAAATGTCATTTACGATCATTTTTTTTTTCATCATTTTCCTACCATCCTTCCATTATCCAGAGCAGTACATAGTTCCATTACCAGTATTATTATAAATGTTTTTTGGGCATTATTTATTTAATTCCTTCGTACCAATATATCCAAATCAAATAATTTTTATCATCAAAAATCAAATACTTATTATTCGCGGTCTTTCTATCCCCTTTATAATTTCTGCCAGCATTCCTAATCCCTTTATATATATCTATATGTTTTGATAAATCAACATACCCAATAGCTGCCATGTTATTACAATTTGTATTTCTGAATTGAGAATTATCTCCACTAAATCCTGTAATCCACCATTGACCACCATATGGATACCAGTTAAATATCGTATCGATCTGCTTCCCATTGTTAGAATATCGATACAAACTCAAACGCATTGGTACTTCAAAATCAATGGCATCATAATGTTTTGTTCCAGCATGGGTTCTATCATATTTGTACAACCCTATTTCTGCTCCACTATGCAAATTCCAGTAATTCCCTTTCCACATCCAAAGCGCATACTCTTCATTTCCTACTTTGAATGGAAAATCTTTTTCATTCATCTTTGTTCCAATCCGGAATACTTCATCATAAAACACATTATATCCAAAACTTCTTTGCCAAGTTTCTACCTGGGAATGATATGCCTCATCATCTGTATCTTTTACAAAATTAAAAAAGGCTGCCCCCGCCTCCGTTGCTTCCTTTCCACTTGTAAATCTTTTTAAAAACTTTGCAAAGCACTTAATCTTTTTTTCATTTTGGTTTACGGTATTTCTCATATCCAATGCCCATTCGACAATTTGGTGTACCGTCTTCTTGGTGGTTCCTTTCTTCATTCCATTATTTATATATTTTTGCAGCTGTTTCTTTGAATAATCATGTTCAAATTCATATTTTCTGCTTACTCTTACTTTCTGTTGGTCAATATGCGCATTCCATAATCCCATCGGTTCATTTGCATTATTAGGATCTGGATCTTTCGGTGCAATAATATTTCCATTTTTAAACGATACTCTTCCATCATTCAGTCCATCTCCATCACTATCACTACTACATGGATTTGATTTCCCCAATAATACAAGCCTCATTTTTTTCCCATTATCGCAATATTGTGGTCTTGTTACAAGTATTTCTTCGCCATCGCTTAATCCATCCTCATCACTATCAGCTTTGTATCTATCCGTTGTTATTTTTACCCCGTTAAACAAAGTCAAATTATCTTCTGCATAATCACATAATCCATCTCCATCACTATCCATCTGTAAATCAATTCTTTGATTACATTTTTCAAATACATCCTTTATCTTCGTAGCATCCGTTGCCATATAAAATGCTCCATCTGTATCTTCAGCCAATGGTTTTAGATATTTTTTAAAATAATTTGTTGCAGTTCCAAGCCCAATGGTATATATTCGGATATCTTTTTCTTTTGCCTGCTGTACGGTTACATCATGCTCTTCTAAATTTTTTGAAGCACTATCCGTAAGCACTATCATGATCTTAAGTGTTTTTATATCACTTGACTCATATAGTGAAAATGTATTTTTTACCGCTTTATACATTTCTGTACTGCCACTCGAAGAAAAATAATCGGTAGTAAGATATTTTTCGGCTTCTGTTTTATTTGTCACAAGCTTCTTTGTTAGTTTCTTAGATTCATTACTAAATCGTACTATACCTATCTTACAGGAATCCGGTAGATTTTCTATCATACTCTTTGCTGCTGAAAGACGTTTAAAAGATTTATCATTTGTCTTCATGCTCCCTGTATCATCCATAACAAAAACAACTTCAGCATTATTATACACATCGATTGGAGAACTATCAATCCAAGTAAATGATTTTTCATACTCTTTCCTGTTTAATAAAATATATTTTGAAAAATGTGTTGTTTCGGTTGTCGCCGTATTTCCATGAATGGATGTTGGCATTTCCTCCATTCCTATGTTTTCGTTATAATAATAAATTATCGGGTCAAAATCCTTATCTTTTAATAATTCCTCGTCAAATGTAAAAGACAACTTTGCAGAATCAAACGTTCCATCTACAGAAAATTCATATGCATTTCCAATGTATCCAGGCATTTCTTTTGGAAAAAGGAATTCAGTTCCGGTTGGTTTTACCGTAAGTGTTTCAACCTGTTCACCATTTAAATCAATCGTAACAGATGCCTGCACTTTTCCATCACCTTCCGCTTGTTCTGTAACATGAAAACTTTCTTCTTTTTTCAGTGGATCTGTCCCTATTTCAATTTCTTTTTTATCTGAAACTTCATCCCCATCAGAGTCCTCATTCACTGGATCTGTCCCATATGTATTTATTTCTTCAAAATCATTCAATCCATCCCCATCGGTATCCTCATTCATCGGATCTGTTCCAATCTCCAATTCCTCTTTATTTTTTAAACCATCTTCATCACTATCCTCTTCCCCATCTTCTATGCCATTTTGATCACTATCCGACATTGTCGGATCTGTTCGCAACTGATCAATTTCTATTCTATCATTTATTCCATCTCCATCTGTATCTTCTTTCAATGGATCTGTTTCTAATATTCTCTCTAACTCATCACTTAAACCATCTTTATCTGTATCTGTTTCATCTATATAATTAAACCAATCTGCATAAAGCACTAAATCTTTTACAATAGGTGTTTCATCCGGAATAAAATATTCATCTCCATTTACATCTGTACTCCATCCCAAAAAAACATATCCATCTTTTTGTGGATTTTGTTCTGGTTCCTGCATATATTTACCTGTTTCCACAATTTGATCCTCTGGTATATTCGTAACTCCATCCGGATCAATATTAAGTTCAAAATGAATCGTCTTATATTGTTCAGCTTCATCATTATATGAATACAAATGATATGCTTCCGGCTCCATTTCCTTTTTTCCATTTATTCCATTAAATCCAAATGAAATAGTTTGCCCCGCCATTATATTACTATTATATCCAGCATTTTGAATTATATAATGATTTTCTTCATGTAATTTGATTTTTCCATCCCAAATATTTGTAATTTGACGCGCAAAATCCATTTCCAATACCCAATCTTCTAGTGTCTGCTCTGTATTGTTTGTAATTAAAACTCTCCCTGTAAAGCCATCTCCCCAATCACTATCCAACTGATATTGAATTGTATAATCATCTTTTTTCACTTCCGAGCTATCGCCAACCAGTTTACATTCTTTTGGAAAGCCTGTAAAACTTTTATTTCCACTAAAACCAAATTCAATTGATTTTCCTGATTCAATATCCTGATTCCATGTAACATTTTTAATTATATAGTTTGCATCTTGATGTGACTTCACTTCAGCATTCCAGATATTTGTAATATCTTCTTCATACACCCACTGCAAATACCAGTTTTCAATTGTTTCCTCACCTATATTTTCAATTTTTACATTAGCATTATATCCACTATCCCAATGTTCTTTCAAACTAATGATTATCTTATATTCTTTCTCCTGATATACAACTTCCAAATTATTTTCAACTATCTCTGTCGTTTCTTTTTCTTCATCCGCGTAAACCTTCCATTGGGCGAAAGTTACCATAAGTGTCATTACAAGTATAATGCTCACTGCTCGTTTCCATTTTATTTTCATAAACTTTACTCCTTATCTTTTTATTTTTTCTTTGGTCTTTTAGGTTGATGATAAATTCCCGCACAAAGTGGCGGCCATGATAATTTCTGCTTATCCACTTCTCTTGTAGCAATTTTCCAAAGCACTTTTAATGTTTTTTCTGACAGCTTCAACATTTTATTTTTCACTTCCTTTCTAAACTATTATTTAAACTTTATATTCTACCTCCATTTTTACATTATAAGAATAATTTTCTCCAAGCAAGCCTATGAACAAAAAACAGCATTACTGGTACAAAATTCGACCATTTATCACAACAAAAAAGAGAACCCTTACATAATATCTGTAAAAGTTCTCTTTTCAGCTGCTTGAATCTCTATTCTTCCATCCAGAATAAAATAGTCACAATAAATTTTCCCTGTATTTTTTTATACTGTAATTTCCACCATAAGATGTGATCACATGTTCTACATTTTTTAATCCTATTCCGTGTAGTCCCTCTTTCTTTTTCCTATTCATTTCGCAATATGTATTTTTTACGGATAAAATAATTTTTCCCGATTCCTGAACACATTTAAACCAGATATGCTTTTTGTCTTCGCATAATTTGCAGGCTTCAATTGCATTATCAAGCAAATTTGCAAGCAATATCGTCACATCATTGTAAGCCATCCTCCAGCCAGATAAATCATTAATCTTTATCGTAACTCCAATTCCACTTTCCTGTGCTTCCTGATATTTTGCGTTGAGAACCGCATTTACGATCATATGATTCGTATCAATAACATTCCATACATCCGCACCCACATTACACATCTGCTCCAAATACTGCTCTGCCTCCTTGTAATTTTTTTTCATCAGCAATGTTCTGACACACTGCATCTGATTCTGGTAATCATGTATAAAAGCCGTCTGCTTTTGATATAATTGTATTTTTCCCTCTGCTTTCGCCATGGACACCATATATTCTCTTGTCCTGACTTCTTTCTGAAGGATATCATAGAGCAATCCATAAATAAAAACATTGAGTCCTACCAGTGAAAATGCCAACACTATAGGGATTTTTCCAGATCCCGCCTGTGAACTCTGAACGACCACCAGCATCCATGCGATCATAAAAATGGTGAATATCGGAAATACCAGAAACTTTATCCATTCTCTCTTCGAGAGTGTTTCTACTGCCGATTTCCCGAATATTCGTCTTACCAAAAGAATAATTATAAATAAGAACATTTTCCCAAGCAATGCAATCAGCCATGCTTTCCACCCATACACTTTTGTTTCCCCTCCCATACGAAATTGCAAAATGTCATTACAGGCATATGCCAATACATCCACAACCAGAAGAAGGGCATAGTACAAAGCTCCCATTCCCAATGCTTCGAAAAATTTCATTTGAAACATTCCATACATCGATACCGCAAATAAAAACCAGACTGTTGGCATTTTCCAAAAAGGAATTGTTGCAAAAAGATAGATTACCGCTGTCATACACCCTGTCAGCCCAATAAATTGCAAGATTTGTATTTTCTTTGTAAACCGAAATTTTGAAAACGTTTGAAAATACAGACAGCAACATATCGTCTCAATTAAAATAAAAAACAGATTTTCCACAAAATCAATCATTTCTGTTTTTCCACTCCTCATACTGCATTTCCACCACTGCATAACGCTCTCGCGGAATCGGCAGCTGTTTTCCCGAAAATAACTGAACCTGATAACGTTTGAGCGTACTGATGTCGTTCATATTCACCAAAAAACTTTTATGGATACGCAAAAATCTTCCTTCATCCTCCGTCAGTTCTCTCTGCATTTCATCAAGTGTCCGTTTTCCCATACATCGACAGGTATCATCGCACAAATAAAAAAACAGCTGATGAGCTTTGCTTTCAATATACATAATCTGATCCAGTAAAAGCGTTACGGTCTCCCCCCGAAAACGAAATGTTTTTTTCTTTTGTCTCTGCGTATACACGGAAAGAACGGTATCCATGCTTTCTTCTATTTCTTTCTGCAAATCTTTTGCATTTTTCAAAAGATAACGTAGCGCATTTACGCGATATCCTTCTACGGAATATTTAATAAATGCCGACACAAATACAATCGGAAGCATTGCATTTCTCTGATGCACCTCTCTTGCAATTTTCATTCCCTGCGCTTTTCCACCAAATTCCACATCTAGAAACAAAGCATCAAATTCCGCCAGCATACCTCTTTCTAACAAGGCATTTCCATCCATAAAAATTTCTGTTTTCCCGTATATATGATGCTTGTCCAAATATATTTCCACACATTCCTGTATCTGTTTGCAGTAATGTTTTTCATCATCACATATTGCAATTTTCATCGATATTCTCCTCCATTTTTATTTTACCATTTCTTTTATCTACGTCAAACTGATCCTGAAAATGTTACCACAAAGGAAATTTTTGACCAGTATTTCTACGCGAAAAAGGCGGAAACCGCAACCAGGTTCCCGCCTTTTTTACTGCCATCCAAGCGATTAACAGCCTTCCGTATTCACTTCAATCTTATCCAGTTTCCAGATATCATCGACATATTCCTGAATGGTTCTGTCAGAAGAGAATTTACCACTGTGTGCAATATTTAAAATTGCAGATTTTGCCCACGCACTCTTGTTGGTGTAATAAACACCGATCTTCTTCTGTGCATTTGCATATGCACGGAAATCTGCAAGGATAAAGTAGCGGTCTGCTACCTGTCCCTGCTGTGGATTGAGCAGTGAGTTGTACAGCTCGCGGAACAACTCACGGTCATTATGAGAATACGTTCCATCTACCAGCTGGTTGACAACCTTCTTGATATCCTCATCATTATTGTAAATATCATATGGATTGTAATCATGATGCTGCTCATGTGCAATGACTTCGTCTGCGCTCATACCAAAGATAAAGATATTGTCTGCGCCAACTTCCTCGTACATCTCAACATTCGCTCCGTCCATGGTTCCAAGTGTAATCGCACCATTTAACATAAACTTCATGTTTCCGGTTCCGGATGCCTCTTTACTTGCTGTGGAAATCTGTTCGCTGACATCTGCTGCCGCAAAAATCCACTCTGCAATGGATACACGGTAGTCCTCAATGAACACAACCTTGATCTTTCCGTTGATGGATGGATCATTATTGATTACATCCGCAACAGTGTTAATCAGCTTGATGGTCTTCTTTGCCGTACGATATCCGGCTGCAGCCTTTGCTCCGAAGATAAAAGTTCTCGGATAGAAATCCATGCCCGGATTTTCCTTGATCTGGTTGTACAGATACATCACATGCAGAATATTCATAAGCTGTCTCTTATACTCATGCAGTCTCTTAACCTGTACATCAAAGATAGAATTCGGATCGACTTCGATACCATTGTGCTCCTTGATATATTTTGCCAGACGGATCTTATTCTGCTTTTTGATCTCCAGAAATTCCTGCTGTGCTTTCGGATCGGTTGCATATTTTGTCAGATCCTCGACCTTCGCAAGACTTGTGATCCAGTCTTTTCCGACATGCTTTGTTACCCAGTCTGCAAGCAGTGGATTTCCATGTGCAAGGAAACGTCTCTGTGTGATACCGTTGGTTTTATTGTTAAATTTCTTCGGAAACAGTTCATAGAAATCACGAAGTTCCTGCTTCTCAAGAATCTCTGTATGCAGTCTTGCCACACCGTTGACAGAATATCCGGCAACAATTGCAAGATTTGCCATCTTCACCTGTCCGTCGTAGAGAATTGCCATCTTGCGCACTTTCTCCTCATTATCCGGATATTTTGCACGGATCTCTTCTACAAAACGGCGGTTGATCTCATCCACGATCTGATATA
>ERZ779932.1176-NODE-1176-length-11503-cov-2.299004_pt1 | contig 11503 bp, 9 predicted proteins | sample MGYA00511064_ERZ779932 | MGnify/ENA primary metagenome ERZ779932 (study PRJEB29588, sample SAMEA1966821) | human gut metagenome | biome: human gut; feature: human-associated habitat; material: faeces | place: Denmark | collected 2008/2010 ...
AGCCGCTCGCTGTGTCCGGGAATACGGAGTACAGATGATCAACGACATATCGGGGGGAGAGCTCGATTCTCAAATGTTCGAAACCATAGCCGAGTTGAAAGTCGCCTATATTTTGATGCACATGAAAGGGACGCCCCAAACCATGATGCAACAAATTCGATACGAGCATATCATTCCCGAAATGCTTTACTATTTCTCAGAACGTATCGCCCGACTCGAAAGTCTCGGTGTCAACGATATCATTATCGATCCGGGATTCGGATTCAGCAAATCGGTCGACGACAACTACTTGCTCATGAACCGACTTGACGAATTTACCCGTATAGGCTATCCCTTATTGGTGGGAATATCTCGTAAATCAATGATATATAAATACTTTGGATACACTCCCGAAGAAAGTCTAAACGGAACTACAATCTTAAACACGCTGGCTTTATTAGGAGGAGCTGACATTTTGAGAGTGCATGACGTAAAAGAAGCTGTGGAAGCGGTAAAAATAGTTTCAAAAACCATACAATCCGTAAAATAAAATGTTCTCATTCGGCATAAAAGATATTATCGACATACTCATCGTAGCCCTGCTTCTGTACACTCTTTACAAAATGATGAAAGAGTCGGGAACAATAAGCATATTCACCGGTGTATTAGCATTCGTGGGAGTATGGATCGTTGTAACGCAAATTCTCGACATGCGTCTCATCGGGTCTATCATGGACAAATTTATGAGTGTAGGTCTCCTTATACTCGTTATTTTGTTTCAAGACGAAATCAAGCGCTTTCTCGTACAACTCGGGTCGCACAAACGATGGAGATTCTTTTTCAATTTCTTCCTTAAACACAAAGATACCGGAGAAAAGCCCTATATCATGCCCATCGTACATGCCTGTATGAATATGTCCAAGACAAAAACCGGAGCCCTGATAGTCATCGAGCAAGGAGTTTCACTCGATAATTACAAAAATACCGGCGACACGATCAACGCAAATGTAAATGCAAGGCTCATCGAGAATATATTTTTCAAAAATAGTCCTTTACACGACGGAGCCATGATTATCGCCGATGATCGAATAGCCTCGGCAGCTTGCATATTACCGGTCTCGCACAATACGAGAATACCCAAATCGATGGGGCTAAGACATCGGTCGGCATTAGGTATAACCGAAGTAACCGATGCCCTTGCCGTCGTCGTATCGGAAGAAACGGGAAATATCTCTTTGGCTCACAATGGAAAAATAACGACCAAAATCTCAGGTAAGGACCTCGAACGTATGCTGGCACAAGAATCTATTGATTGACTTAAAACGTCTGAATCGAAACAAAATCGCTCCACGGAAATCGTTCAGCATAAATCACGCGAGAACAGCTCGGGACATGAAGAACCACTTCCGAAAGAATGGACGGATTAAAACCATCGGCCACCGCAGGAGGTATCGGAGCCTCGATATAAATATCTTTCAACCGGAGACAGCCCGTAAAAAGATGATCGCCGATACATGTCACCTCCTTACCGAAAACCACAGTCATAAGAGTCTTGATTTTGCCGAAAGAAAAATTTTCAAATTTCAAATCCCTCCCCACATAAAGTTTTTCCAAAGGACAATTATAAAACAAATTATCTCCCACCTGCAAAGGTTTATTCCCATCGACAAATATCGCCTCTTTCAAAGAAATACAACTCCTGAATGCGTACACTCCTATCGTGTTCACATCACACCCTATCGACACCACCCCCAAAGACTCCCATCTATAAAAAGCCAATTCACCTATATCCCGAACTTTATCCGGTATAACAACCGACGACAAATTATAACAACACCCGAATGCTCCTTCTCCGATAGACAATAGATTTTCGGGCATTATCACCCTTGTCAATCGGGCACATTTATAAAAAGTATAATCTCCTATCTTATTATCCGAGGCACTATAATTTCCATAATAGGTATTTCCCCCATTTACAATATTTACCCCCGACAAATCCAAAACGGACAAACAACCGCCTGTCTCCTTTCCGTTTGCATCACACCCGCTCATCTCGCGAATGTATCTTAGGTCTGTGCCATTTAATTCCCCTATCAGTGTAAGCTCTACGATTCTGTATTTCAAATGAGACGCTATCAACGACGATAGTGTACCAGCTTCATTCACACGAATAACCATACTCTTGTTACTGGGCCTTAATCTTCCGATCAACGCCCTTAACGACCACATAACACATTTCAAATTTTTCATAAATGCAATAAACTCTATAAAAGAACAATTCCCCCAACAATTAAAAATATAAGAAATCGTTTGTCCACCCAATAGAATACAAACTCAGTATGACAACAACATTATACGCAACCCAAACGTAAATTCGACTCCGTCAAAAAACTTTATTCCCTCTTTATAAATAAAACTAAATACTTCAACACAACACGACCGCTATACTTCGAAGTAATTTTTATATAGCGTCACAAATATTGGAAATAGTGAGTGCAGAGACAAACGAAAATCTTATCTCCGACTCGACTATGCCGAACCGTATCCTATATTCGTATCTGCAAATATAATAAAATCTGTTATAACAGATATGAATCCTATTTGTAATACACAATTTTATATATATTATATAGATTCAGTCGATAATTGATAGGGATTTTCCTTGTATATCCTAACCCCTTCTCTCCTATATCGCTAACGCAACACAGGAGAGAAGGGGTAAATACAATCTCATTCAATTTCACTAAAATAATGAGACAGAAGGGCACTAAAACTCCTCCTTTGCCTTGTCCCGTAGCATTACGGGGTGTTTGGCAACGCTAAATATAGGGGAGGTGGCACGTAGTGACGGTGGGGTTAACCCTTACAGTCAAAAAAACTTATGAAATCTTTTTAACCCCTCTCCTCAGAAACTACTGTTTCTTCGGTATCTCTCCTGTATCGCAACACAGGGGAGAAGGGGTGAATACAATCCCATTCAATTCGCTAAATTAATGCGGCAGAAGATAGCTGTCCCCACTGAATTTCTACTGCCCCATTATATATCGACTAAACAAAAGCATTTCTTGAACTTATTTAAAACAGTTGAGGCGTAGAAAATATTCTACGCCTCAATACCCTATTTATATTGTAACTATTTTATCGATTAGCCCGCTTACGCTCCGTCTCATCTAAGATAATTTTACGTAAACGCAAATGATGAGGAGTCACCTCCACATATTCGTCCTCTTTTATATATTCGAGAGCTTCTTCCAAACTGAATATAACCGGTGGAACGATACGAGCCTTATCGTCTGCACCAGAAGCTCGCATATTCGTCAGTTTCTTCGACTTGGTAACATTCACCACTATATCGTTATCCTTAGCGTTTTCCCCAACAACCTGTCCGGCATAAACTTCTTCCTGAGGGAAAATAAAGAACCGACCTCTATCTTGCAACTTATCGATAGCATAGGCATAGGCCGTACCCGCTTCCATCGCAATTAACGAGCCGTTTGTACGGTCTATATCGCCTTTCCAGGGCTGATATTCCAAAAAGCGGTGAGCCATAATAGCTTCTCCGGCCGAAGCGGTCAGCACGTTGGTTCGCAATCCGATAATACCACGCGAAGGAATATGGAACTCGATGTGTATGCGATCGTTCTGTGTAGTCATCGATACCATCTCACCTTTCCGGCGCGTAACCATATCGATAATCTTGCTGGCATATTCCTCTGGAAGATTGATTGTCAACAACTCCACCGGCTCACATTTCTGCCCGTCAATTTCCTTAATAATTACCTGGGGCTGTCCTACTTGCAACTCATATCCTTCACGTCGCATAGTTTCTATCAAGACCGACAAATGTAACACTCCACGTCCATAAACAGTCCACGCATCATCGGTATCGCCCCGCTCCACACGTAAAGCCAGATTTTTATCCAACTCTCTTGTCAAACGATCGGCTATGTGCCTCGAAGTCACATACTTTCCATCTTTACCGAAAAAAGGAGAATCGTTAATTGTAAACAACATAGACATGGTAGGCTCATCGATAGCGATTCTCGGTAAAGCCTCCGGTTCGACGACATCGGCTATGGTATCGCCAATTTCGAAATTCTCGATACCGATGAGAGCACAAATATCCCCCGAACCTACCGACTGAACTTTGGCACGTCCCATACCCTCGAAAACATCGAGCTCTTTAATCCGCTGTTTAACGACCGAGCCGTCTTTCTTACACAAGGCCACGTCCATACCCTCTTTCAGCTCACCGCGATGAACACGGCCGACAGCAATACGTCCCACATAAGGAGAATAATCGAGCGAAGTAATCAACATCTGGGGTGTACCTTCGAGATACTGCGGTTCGGGAATATACTCGATAATCGCATCGAGCAAAGCGGTTATATTGTCGGTCGGTTTCCTCCAATCTGTCGAAAACCAACCCTGTTTGGCCGAACCGTATATCGTAGGGAAATCAAGTTGTTCTTCGGTTGCATCGAGACTAAACATAAGGTCGAGAACCATCTCTTGAACTTCGTCCGGGCGGCAATTGGGTTTATCCACTTTATTAATGACCACAACCGGTTTCAATCCCATTTCAATAGCCTTCTGCAAAACAAAACGAGTCTGAGGCATAGGGCCCTCGAAGGCATCGACTAACAGCAAACAGCCGTCGGCCATGTTGAGTACACGCTCTACCTCCCCACCGAAATCGGCGTGCCCCGGAGTATCAATAACATTGATCTTGTAATCCTTATAACGGATAGAAACATTCTTCGAAAGAATCGTAATTCCTCGCTCCCTTTCCAAATCGTTATTATCCAATATCAACTCCCCGGAATTCTGGTTCTCGCGAAAGAGATGCCCGGCCAATAACATTTTGTCCACCAACGTAGTTTTACCGTGGTCGACGTGAGCGATAATCGCAATGTTTCTGATTTTTTGCATATAACCTATTTTAACCGCGCAAAGTTACTACATTTTTTTAAAATGGTATATCACTTTCCCTCATTTAGTACTTAGGAGACTTTGCGAGTGCACGGAACATGCTATAACAACGATGACTTTCTATCTTTGATTTTTAAATAAACATATCTCAAACCCGGCAACAACGGCTTCACAACAATACTCACCATTAAAAACAGCCGGGGATATCTCCCGATAAATGAAACCAACTTGTCTTTACAAGGTAACATCGGTTTATAGGTTACTAATAATTCTTTTCTATCTTTATACGACAATCGCCACCAATAACGGAGAATAATACTTTTAAACCGAAATTCATAATGTGTATTTATCACCATCGCTACACCATAATCCCTCTCTTTTTCGTCTAAGCAAAGGGATTTTATCCGCTCATTCAACTCAAACAACCCGACCACCTTCTTTATGTCTGCACCTATTTGCGAAGTTTGAGTATCATACACCCTATATCGATATACTATAATTGGAACATATTTTATCGATACTGCACGTCTTATACAATCTATGACATAATCGGAATCTTCAAACAATACATTCTCTTCAAAAAACAAATTATTGTCTACCAGAAACCTCCGACGATAAACGCAAAGCCAGGGAACCCACGGTATAGAATTCCTTTTTAGAAATTCACGGCCGCTCATCACATCTTGGTTATCGGACACCGCGATACACGTTTTTATTGCACTATCCTTAACAAGAAAATAATCAAATTTCAGTATATCTATCCCCTCATATTTTTCTAATTCCTTTTTCAACAAAGGCAATGCATTCGACTCAAAAGTATCATCTGCATCAATATACAAAATATAATCACCCTCAGCAACTTTTACACCCGTATTGCGAGCGCCACCCTGCCGTCGGTTTGTTTCATGATTAATCAATCGTAAATTTTGATGAAATTTCCCATATTCCGAAATAACCTGTGCCGTATTATCTGTTGAACAATCATTGACACAAATCACTTCAAAATCATCGTCCCCCAGTCCCTGCCGATAAATGCTGTCCAAACAATTTTTTATATACTGCTCCCCATTATAGACCGGAATAATAATAGAAAAAAACACACCCATAACAAATTACTTTTAGTATGGGCAAAAAAACAAAACAGGATTAAATATTTTTAAAATAATGTATCGCTGCGATCGCTACGAATTTGTAGACTTTTTAGCTACACCCTTATCGAAAGACTGGGTATATTCCGAAAAAAAATCGTAACCTAAAATACAAGAGATACGATATAACATCGATGAATCGATACTCGATTTTTGAAAAATTTTATACACATTGGTTCTATCGCAATGTAAGGCGGTGGCAAACCAAGTAACTGTACGACCTTGTTCGCGCAACTTTTTTTCTATGAGAGAACCGATGTGTATCATCGTATCGACATCGTGCGACTCCCCTACACGAGCTAAACAAACACAAAAAAGGCGTGAGAATCACACTCCTGCCTATCTCGGTGTCAGGCTCTCGCATCGCCCTTCTATAGAGATAAGCAACGCTGAAAGCCCACGCCGATATGCATATACGGCATGCGATAAATCGGCACGCCCTACTATATAACATATCCCGTAGACGTTCGGTTGCCTTCATCTTTGTATAGAAGTTCAAATTTGCGAGATTCGACACTCCAAAGACAAACGCTTGTAAACGCCTTTCCTAATAAAAAACTCCACCCCTCCATCTGGTTTGAAAACAAACAAGACCTATCCCGAAACCGGGGTATTCAGCGTGAAGTTTTGCAAATATACGCAATCGACCCGTTTTTTACAACTCATCAAATCTTCTTTTAAAAGAGATATTTTTTTGTAAACTCAAAAACAAATGCTTACCTTTGTGCGCTCAATAATTTATTAACAACAAAACTCAAAGAAATGTATTTAGATTCTGAGAAAAAGAAAGAGATCTTTGAGAAATACGGAAAGTCCAATACTGATACTGGCTCACCCGAAGCTCAGATTGCATTATTTTCCTACCGTATTGCTCATTTGACTGAACATTTGAAGTCAAATCATAAAGATCATAGCACTGAACGAGCTCTTAAAATGTTGGTTGGTAAACGTCGTCGTTTGCTCGACTACCTCATCAAAGTCGACATCAACCGTTACCGTGCCATCATTGCACAAAAAGAGTTGGGTATCAGAAAGTAATTTTTCGCTACACAGCAACAAAAAAGCGATTCGTATTTTCCGAATCGCTTTTTTTGTCCCCTCACATCAACGGTAAACCCTATTCGCGGCTCAGTCGATCATTCGTGGGGATATCGGCTCAATAGAAAATCAGAGGGGATTATCTTTTTATATCTCTAACTCCTCTCCCATACCGCTAACGCAACACAAGGGAAAAGGGTTGATAAATCCATCTCATTTGAGAAATAATGCGACAGAAGGCCATTAAAACTCCTCCCCTGTGTTTGGCAATGCTAAATATAGGGGAGGTGGCACGTAGTGACGGAGGGGTTAATCCCTACACTATGAATCTTTTCCAACTCCTCTCCTCAGAAACCATCTTATCTTCGGTCTCTCTCCTATCCCGCTAACGCAACACAGGGAGAAGAGTAAAATCTGTCCTCATGCAGAAATGAGAAACACCATTTTAATCCTCTCCCTCTGCTCATCGCAGATGAGATAGGGGGAGTGCCCGTAGGGCGAGGGGGTTAAACAACAGTCGGGCGAAGATGCAAAAAAATTATACACACCGCCCCTCCCCGAATCGCAAACGAGTTACTAATAAACATAACAAAGCTACGGTTTTAAAGAATATTCTTTAAAACCGCAGCTATAAATCCCCTCCGTCTATATTCTTTCCAAAACCGTTTGAATAAGATCCGATACGGCTGTTTTATAATTAGGATTAGCATGATGTGCTACCCTATTGGCAATGATACTGCACACAGTCATTGCCTTGTGCCCCATAAGTTTAGCCAAACCTGCCAATGCCGAGCTTTCCATTTCATAATTAGTCACGACCTGCGAACCGTATTTGAAAGCCTCTATTTTCTTGTTCAGTTCAGGGTCGGCCAAAGGAATTCTCAATTCCCTGCCTTGTGGCCCATAGAAACCATTGGCAGAGATCGTGACACCTCGCACCATATCGTCACCGCCGATACGAGCGACCAATTCCGAATCGGCATCTACTACATAAGGAGCAGCCCATAAAGGATTCCACTTCACAAACTCACAAAAAGCTCTTTCAAAATCAAGGTCACAGACCCTATCCCGACCGGCATAAAAATTAAGCACACCATCGAAACCGATAGATTTCTCGGCTATTACAGGGGTCCCGATTGGTACATGAGGCTGTAATCCACCCGAAGTACCTACCCTCACCAGAGTCAACTGTCGAAATTGAGGTTTCTCATACCGAGTGGAAAAATCGATATTCGCCAAAGCATCGAGTTCATTCACTACGATATCGATATTGTCGGTCCCGATACCATGCGACAAACACATCACCGATTTTCCCTTGTAAGTACCGCCAATCGTGTGAAACTCTCTGCTCGAAACTTCAAATTCACGTGTATCGAAAAACGATGCGACCAAATCGACCCGTCCCGGGTCACCCACCAATATTATTTTATCCCGCAACTGCTCGGGCTGCAAATGCAAGTGAAATACACTACCGTCTGCATTGATAATAAACTCCGATTCTGGAAAATGTTTCATATATTTCTTCTTTTATACTAACACATCATTGCGTGATAGCAAACGAATATACAGATATAAATCTGTATATTCGAAATGGTTTATTCTAATTATATATAAAAAACATCTCTTTAAGATATAACACCCGTACTCTCTATCAAAAAAAAGTTCGATATATACAAATTTCCACTCAATCTTTCTTAGAAACGACTTTCTTTGAACTTTCAGCAGCCTTTGCCTCCTTCGCTTTTTTTGCTTCCGCTCGTTTAGAGTGTCGCTCAATCCGAGCCGATTTCAGCTCCTTTTGCAACATCTCTATTTCGGCCGACTGATTCCGAATCGTCGTCAATAAAGCATTCAACTCTTCGTTTTCTATCGATTCGGGATATTGCGCTTCCACCCGTACGATAAAATCGCTGAGCACATTCATGTAATTGGTAAAAGCCTCATACGGACTATCGTAAGGACTGTAATGGCTATGCACAGCTCCGTCGGACAAATACTTCGTACACATATAATAGAAGTGGTCGCTGGCTTGCAAATAATACCAATCTTGTTTCAGACGACGGTCGTCACACAAGCGGACGCGCTCGGCAACCGAATAGAGCTTGCGGAACGCTTCGTTCTGCAACGTGTTTCCCAACCATGCACTGGTGTCCCGTGCTTCGTCGGCCCACGACATAAGGAACCGACAGCATATCGACCGGTTTCAATTTACTGATCGCCTCGGTCGGCGTGCAGAACCCGACACCCTCTTGTTCGGCAAAACGAGGAAGGGCTTTCATAAACTCGAAAATACCCGATTCGCGAGGTTGCAGTTCGCCCAATGTTTCGTAATTCATGAAAAGATTGACGATAGGTTCTTCTTCGGGATAATTCTTTACCCACGAAATAAACTTCTCTGCCGTTAAAGGATAATCGCTCCATTCGTAATTAGAGAAACGGAATGAAATATCATCGCTCATTTTGTAATTTTTCAACAACATTTTCAGCTTGGGAGCAGCTGCCGAACTGTACAAATAATTCGGGCTCTTCCAACCCAAAATATGCTTCGCTCCCTCTGTAATAACGCCTTTGAATCCCATCGAAGCTATCATAGAGGCTATGTCGTCGGAAAATATCAACTCGGTATTTCTGAACACTTTGGGCTTCACGCCGAAAAGCTGCTCTATCTTCTCGTCGTGTTGTCTCACCTGCATCTTGAACTCCTCCGGATCGCACAACGATGCCAACGAGTGCGCATAAGTTTCGGACAAGAACTCCACACAATCGGTCTTGACCAATTCTTTCATGCTGTCGATAAATTCAGGCACACAAACTTCGAGTTGCTCTAAGGCTACCCCCGATATGGAAAAAGCCACCTTGAACTTACCATTGGCATTTTTAATCATTTCAAGTAATGTCGCATTCGCCGGGAGGTAAGAACGCTGAGCTATGCGAGTGATAATATCGTCATTGGCAAAATCATCATAGTAATAGTGATCGTTACCTATATCGAAGAAACGGTATCGTTTCAATCGAAACGGTTGATGAATTTGAAAATAGAAACAAATAGTTTTCATATAAGGTCGAGTTTTTTCATTAGTTATTATTGTGCATTACCTTGTGGTAAATATCGATTACTTTCTGTCCGGCATATTTCCATTTGATTTCGTTCACCTCCCGCTCTCCTTCTTCGCGCAGTTGCTTATAGATAGCAGGATAAGTGATTATAGAATAAATGGCATCGGCCATAGCATCGATATCCCAATAGTCGGTCTTAATGACATTGGTCAAAATCTCGGCACACCCCGACTGCTTCGAAATAATCGAAGGCACACCCACTTGCATGGCTTCGAGCGGAGAAATACCGAATGGTTCCGAAACCGAAGGCATCACATACACATCGCTGGCCTTCAACATTTCATAAACCTGCTTTCCTCTCAAAAATCCGGTAAAATGGAAACGGTCGGATATATTACGCTGAGCCGACAAGAGAATCATCTTATCCATCATATCTCCGCTCCCGGCCATGACGAACCTCACCCTATTGGTCTTCTTCAACACCCGCGCCGCAGCCTCCACAAAATACTCAGGGCCTTTTTGCATGGTAATGCGTCCCAAGAAAGTAACCACCTTTTCTTTCGGACTGTGAGGAACTTCTATCGATTTAATCTCGTCGCTCAAAGGCTCTACGGCATTGTGCACGGTCGTCACCTTCGCCGGATCGATATGATACTTTTCGATAACCGTCTGACGAGTCAGATTACTTACCGTAATAATATGGTCGGCATGCAACATACCGTCCCGTTCGATATTATACACCGTAGGATTTACATTACCCCGGCTTCGGTCGAAATCGGTCGCATGCACGTGAATAACCAGCGGTTTACCGCTCACTTGCTTGGCATGAATACCGGCCGGATAGGTGAGCCAATCGTGGGAATGAATGACATCGAACTGAACCGTACGAGCAATCACCCCGGCTACAATCGAGTAATTATTTATCTCCTCCATCAGATTATCGGGGTAACGTCCCGAAAATTCGATACACCCCATATCATTGGTTTTCAGATAATTAAAATCCGCATAAATATGGCTGCGAAGATCGAAATATTCTTGGGGATCCATACAATAGCCATAACGCTGCTGTACATAATCCCAACTTACATCTCTCCATGCGACAGGTGTATTCGCAGCTCCGATAATATGGGCAAAAGTTTTATCCTCGTCTCCGTATGGTTTAGGTATGACAAACGTGATGTCTATATCGCCACACTCTGCCATGCCTTTGGTCAGCCCATAACTGGCCGTACCTAAACCACCCAAGATATGAGGAGGAAACTCCCAACCGAACATAAGCGCTTTCATAGATAGGAATCAGGCTTTACATGTTATACTTTTTCAATAAATTCAATACTCTCAATATTTCA
>ERZ779932.1181-NODE-1181-length-11464-cov-1.516873_pt1 | contig 11464 bp, 10 predicted proteins | sample MGYA00511064_ERZ779932 | MGnify/ENA primary metagenome ERZ779932 (study PRJEB29588, sample SAMEA1966821) | human gut metagenome | biome: human gut; feature: human-associated habitat; material: faeces | place: Denmark | collected 2008/2010 ...
CAGACGGAGCTACAAAAAGCGAAGAAAACATATCCATAAGAGAAGCTTCAGAAACAGAAAAAGCGGATCTGGGAGCGTTGCTGCCGGGAACTTACATGATCGAGGAGCTGCCTTGTAAAGGTAACCGGGGATTTGTAATAATGCAGCGTCAGATCGTGGACATTGATAGTGCAGAGACAATCCGGGAGCTTGGTACATATGAGAATCAGTCTTCGGAAGATACAACAGAACAGACGACAACCGAAACCACGACTGGTGACACAACGGAGACAACAACCGAAGCTACGACCGGGGACACAACGGAAACTACAACCGAGTCTACAACCGAACTGACGACTGAACAGACGACGGAGATCACAACAGAAACTACAACAGAGCTGACGACCGAACCGGACACCGGAGACAGGAAGACTCCCCCGGTCAGAACCGGTGACTCGTCAGGAGTGATCCTGTTTTCTTATATCGGGCTTGGAGCAATGCTTGGCGCAGCAATTCTTGTGATCGTAAAAAGAAGGCAGGGAAAACATGGAAAAGATAGACCGGGCAACAGGAAACATTGACAGAATGAAAACGGTACTTTTAAAATTATATAATATGGTTCGTTCATGAACTTCATGTTCATCTCCAATGCCGGGTGCCTGAAACAGAGGCGTCCGGCATTTTTACTATATAGAAAAGGCTGTCCTGTAAAGTAAATAAGTGCGCTATTATGGATATATTATTAAAAGGGGACAAAAACTAATAATTGCTATCAATCACCATTTCGGATATAATATCTTTAGTTGTATTTTGGAGGAAACCGTCATGTCTTATATGGCATTATATCGTAAATGGAGACCGGATACTTTTGAAGAAGTAAAAGGCCAGGATCATGTTGTAACAACACTAAAGAATCAGATTATAAATAACAGGATCGGACATGCATTTCTCTTCTGCGGAACAAGAGGAACCGGAAAGACATCGATAGCAAAGTTGTTTGCAAAAGCAGTAAACTGTGAGCATCCGGTAAACGGAAGCCCATGCAATGAATGTGCGGCATGTCGTGCGATCGCAGATGGATCATCTATGAATGTGATCGAGATTGATGCAGCATCAAACAATGGTGTGGATAATATCCGTCAGATCCGGGAGGAAGTACAGTATTCACCATCAGAAGGAAAATATAAGGTATACATTATAGATGAGGTTCATATGCTGACACAGGGAGCGTTTAATGCTCTGTTAAAGACATTGGAGGAACCACCGTCTTATGTCATTTTTATACTTGCAACAACAGAATCCCATAAGATTCCGATCACAATATCTTCCAGGTGTCAGAAATACGAGTTCCGGCGGATCTCGGTGGAAACAATCAGTGACCGTCTGATGGAGCTGCTTGGAAGAGAACAGATTGCGGCAGAGAAAAAAGCAATTGATTACGTTGCCAAGGCTGCAGATGGATCAATGCGTGATGCACTCAGTATTCTGGATCAGTGTATCGCATTCAACATTGGCAAGGAGCTTACTTATGAAAATGTACTGGATACGATCGGAGCAGTTGATATCGATGTATTTGCCAGATTGTTAGATTGTGTGATTCGGCTGGATGTTGTCGGTGCCATCGATCTGGTGGATGAGGTAGTATGGCAGGGACGGGAATTGTCCAGATTTGTATCAGAATTTACATGGTTCCTTCGAAATGTATTGTTGGTGAAGGTTTCACCGGAGGCTGATCAGAAGCTTGATATGTCGGCGGAGAATCTGGAACGGTTAAGACAGCTTGCTGCACAGCTCGAAACAGATGCACTTATCCGGTATATCAATATATTTTCGGATACCTCTGCAAATATCAAATATGCAGTACAGAAGCGTATTGTTTTAGAACTTGCAGTGATCAAATTATGCAAGCCTGAGATGGAAACCGATTACAGCGCGCTTCTTGACCGGGTCAGAGTTCTGGAACAGAAGTTAGAGAATGGAGCCGCCGGATCGGTGGTTAGCGGGAATAATAACGGTGAAGGAAGCTCGGCATCGGCAGGCGTTACAGCATTGGCAGGCGAGGCAGTGCAGGGAGCCGGAGCAGTATCACAGGAACTGCTGGATCAGATCTGTGCAAGACTGAAGCAGGAAGGAATGCAGATAGGAAATGCACCTGCGATGGGAGGTGCAGAGATAGAAGCGGCATCGAAGAAGCTGTCCGAGCAACTGAAAAAAGAACTTCCGGAAGCAAATTACAATGAATTAAAAGAATTCGTAGAACAATGGGATATCATTATGGAAGGATATCAGAATATTACGAAGAAGTTTCTGGAAAAAGCAAGGATCAATATGAACGAAGCCAGAGATGGTCTGTATCTGGCATATGTCCAGAATGAAGAGAACAAGCAGGCAATCGCTTATTTTGAAGGAAAAGAGCGGATGGCGGCATTGCGAGAGCACATCGAACAGGTGACCGGCAGACAGGTGAAGATCGAACTGAAGGTCGTGTCGAAGAATAGTGAAGCGGCACAGGAGATCGAGGCGAATGACTTGTCGAAGATTAATTTTGCTATTCAGTATGAATAAAAATATAAAAAAGAGCTAAGAATCAAGGAGGATATATAAGATGGCTAAAAGAGGCGGCTATAACATGGGTATGATGCCTGGCAATATGAACAACTTAATGAAGCAGGCACAGAGAATGCAGAAGCAGATGGAGACAACAACCAAGGAGCTGGAGGATAAGATCTATGAATCTTCCGTTGGTGGCGGCGTTGTAACAGCAAAGGTTTCCGGTAAGAAAGAACTGATGGAGATCAAGCTGGATCCGGAGGTTGTTGATCCGGATGATATCGAGACATTAGAGGATCTGATCATTTCTGCAGTAAATGAAGCATTCCGTATGCAGGATGAAGATTATCAGGAGAATATGAATAAGATCTCCGGCGGTATGGGTCTTGGAGGCTTACCGTTCTAATGGATATATATGGTGGAGAAGTAAACCGTCTGATCGAAGAGCTTGGCAGACTTCCCGGTATCGGAGCAAAGACAGCACAAAGGCTGGCATTTTATATCATCAGTATGCCGGAAGAACGAGCACAGGCACTTGCCGATTCAATCGTAAATGCAAAGAAGAAGATTCGATACTGCAATAACTGTTATACGATCACAGACAGTGATCTTTGTCCGATCTGCAGATCTGCAAATCGGAATCATAAGGTGATCATGGTGGTAGAAACACCGAGAGATCTTGCAGCATATGAGCGGACGAATCAGTACGATGGTGTATATCATGTTCTTCATGGAGTGATCAATCCGGCACTCGGAATCGGACCTGCGGATATCAAGATCGCAGAACTGATGAAGCGGTTGCAGGGGGATGTGGATGAGCTGATTATTGCAACAGGCTCCGGTCCGGAGGGAGAAGCAACGGCGATGTATATATCAAAGCTGGTCAAACCGGCAGGGATCAAGGTCAGTAGGATCGCAAGCGGTGTACCGGTTGGCGGAGATCTGGAATGTATTGATGAAGTGACACTGCTCCGGGCATTGGAAGGACGCGTATATTTATAGGGACAATTAAATAGCATTTTACATAAAAAAGAAGAAAGAGGTGTTTAGGGATGTTGCGAGTTGGATTACTTACCAGTGGTGGCGATTGTCAGGCACTGAATGCAACCATGCGTGGTGTAGCAAAAGGATTGTACGAGTTATTTGATGAAGTAGAGATCTATGGTTTCCTGAATGGATATAAGGGCTTGATGAGAGCACAGTATATCAAGATGATGCCGGATGACTTCTCAGGCATTATGACAAAGGGTGGAACGATTCTTGGAAGTTCCAGACAGCCATTTAAGCTTATGGGTGAGCCTACAGAGGATGGTCTTGATAAGGTGAAATCCATGAAGGACACATATAAAAAACTCAAACTGGACTGTTTATGTGTATTAGGAGGAAATGGTTCCCAGAAGACAGCAAATCTGTTAAGTGAAGAGGGCTTAAATGTAATTGGTCTTCCAAAGACGATCGATAATGACCTCTGGGGAACCGATATGACATTTGGTTTCCAGAGTGCGGTAGATGTGGCAACACAGACGATTGACTGTATCCATACAACAGCAGCATCCCATAACCGTATCTTTATCGTAGAGATTATGGGTCATAAGGTTGGCTGGATCACATTACATGCCGGTATTGCAGGTGGAGCAGATGTTATCCTGATCCCTGAGATTCCGTATGATATCAAGAAGGTATACGAGGCAATCGACAAGAGAACAAAGAATAATAAAGGATTTACGATTGTTGCAGTAGCAGAAGGAGCAATCTCCAAAGAGGTTGCAGAGCTTCCAAAGAAGAAGAGAAAAGAAGCAATTGCAAATTCTCCGTATCCATCTGTTGCATATGAGATGGCGGACAAGCTCAAGGAGTTCACAACACAGGATATCCGCATTGCGATTCCTGGTCATACACAGCGAGGCGGAAGCCCATGTCCATATGACAGAGTGATTTCATCCAGATTCGGGGCAAAGGCAGCCGAGCTGATCAAAGCAAAGGATTTTGGAAAACTCGTTGTATTCAAGGACAATAAAGTAACTGCGATTCCGTTATCAGAGTCAGCAGGAAAACTCAAATATGTATCTCCGGACGATGATACCGTTCTTGCAGCAAAGACATTAGGTATCTCATTTGGTGATTAATTTCAGTTCAAATAAGAAATGGCAGTAACATAATCTCTCTGTCTGCATATATACTATATAGGAATAAGAATGCAGGCAGGGAGATTTATATGCAGAATGAATTTAAATACATTCCATATGACAGAAAGGATACGAATATCCGTGGATTGATAAAAAATGGAAATGTATATAATCTGACACGGAGCATGTCGGGGCTTTTGCTGCCGGATGATCCAAATGAGGAACAGTCAAGAGCAGAAAAGGACTGGGCCTATCTGAAGGAAATGTATCCGGAACGGGTACGGCGTATCAGTGCAATGGTGGAAGAAGAATGTGATAAATTAGAATATGCAGGAAGCCCGATGTTTGCGGAATATCCAGATCCGGAGGTGATCCGTAAGATCGCACGGGATGTCTATGCAGAGCTTCCGGATCCATATGTAGATATTCATCTGGATATGGAGGCTGCGCCATCTGAACCACCGTATGTTCCAAAAGGAAAAGGCTGTGGTAACTGCATGATGCGGAATCTGATAGAAACATTGATCTGTAATGAATTTTACTGTAGACGGGAACGCTACAGAAGATGTAGGAGACGATTTTACCTGTGAAGAAAATAGGAACACTTGTTATAAGAATAATAGTAATGGCAGTTTTCTTTGTGATTACTATTTTTTTAGTTGATAAATTTCAGAATAGACAGTATAAGAATCTGGCAATGGAGATGGAAAATGCCACCTTGCCTTTAGTATATGTAGACTATGAGGGCAGATATATCAACTGCCTTCATGGCTATACAACCGTAGTCGATACAACGATGCTTCGTGACTGTATTACTCCGGTGACAGATGACAAAAAAGTAACGTTTGCAGTAGATGACAAAAATGGTTATGCAAAGACCTACAGCTATGAGCTGCGGTCGATCTCAAGCGATTCTCTGATCGAGAACGGAGATCTGACATACGATACAGAGGAGAATGGATACCGGATATTTGATATTGATATCCGTATGGATATCAAGCCGGATACGGAATACATGCTGATATTCAAATTAGATGGAGCGGATGGACAGACCGTACGCTACTATACCCGTATCGTTGTAAATGACAATTATCATGCGTCCGAGCTTCTGGACTTTGTGGAACAGTTTAATGCTTCGACATTTGACTACGAGGCAAATGAAGAAGGATCCTTTATCTATCCATACATGCAGGCATACAAAGGACAGGATGATGACAGCCTTTCTATGGGACATCTGAATCTGACAAGCAGCTACAAAGAGCTTGTCTGGAGTGGAGTGAATCCGGTTCGGATAACTTCGATCATTCCACAGATCAAGGAAATTGATGTCAATTATGCAGTAATTGAACTGGATTATGTGACCATGGCAGAAAACACCGATGGCGAGTCAGATTATTATTCGGTCAGGGAATATTATCGTGTCAGCTATAAAGAGCCAGAGACAGAAGACGATACAGAAACAGCCACCGGAGCAGAGGATGCTGAAGCATCAGAGGATACCGGGGAAGCAGATAACGCAGGCACAATATCCGTTATGAACTTTGATCGTTATATCGACGAGTATTTCAACCGGACAGGTGTCGATAATAAAAATAATGTGTATGAGATCGGGGTTGTTCTTGACGAAAAGCTGGATTATCGTTACAGCTCAGATAATAAGAAAATCGGTTTTGTCAGAAACGGACAGCTCTGGCTGTATAATTATTCAGAAAATCAGATCTCCATGGTATTTGGATTCTGGATGGATGATGTGGAAAATGTCAGAAACACATACAACAATTATGGTATCAATATGATCTCCATGGACGATGATGGCAATATGATATTTGCAGTATATGGCTATATGAACCGTGGTGCTCATGAAGGAAAGCTGGGAATCAGTCTGTGTTCTTACGATGCAGCAGAGCAGGAGGTTACGGAGCTGGTATTTGCAGAATGTAATGAACCATATGCAGCCATGAAAGATGAAGTGTCCAGACTGACCTATTATGATGGAACAAACTTTTATTTTATGCTTGGCAACAAGGTGAACTGTATTAACGTGGAAGCAAAACAGTTATCCTATTATGTAGATCATGTATCGCTCGATCATGTATATGTATCCGATGATATGCAGGTAATGGCATATGATTCATCGGATCAGGCAGCCGATAATGCGACATTGACGCTGGTTAATTTTGCAACCGGACAGACCTATACGCTGGATGCGGGAGCAGGAAAGAGTCTGGTCTGCTATGGATTTAAGAACCGGGATCTGATATATGGGATCTGTAATACGGCTGACAGTGATATTTCTATAGATAAAGATTCCTTTGCAAAAAAGAATCTGAGTGAAAAGGTATACAGCCGGATCCCATCATACAAATTATTTATCGTGGATGAAAATGGAAACCAGATCAAAGAATATCAGAAGGACGACAATTATATCATAGATATCAGCGTAGAGGATGATCTGATCTATATGACCAAAGGATCCAAGAAAACAGACAGATTCCGGTTGGCAGAGGATGACTTTATCACCTATAAAGAAAGCGACGATGTAAAACGAGTTGATATCACGACAAAAACAACATCAGGAATTGCGAAGCTGTATTTTACAGTACCGTCAAACATATATCTGACCTATATTCCGTATCTGAATATCACAAAGAACACGGTGGGAGATCGTTCATCAGATATGCTGATCACGGTAGAAGATGAATATGCAGGCTATATGGTATATGATAATCTGGGACTGACCGGAATCTATGAAAAGGCAGGAGATGCAATCAACTGGGCAACGCAGATCGCAGGTATTGTTGTTTCCAAGGATGGAGAAATCGTATACAGGCAGTCGGAGATGCAGGCTTATAATACGATCGCATCGTCAATCTATCACCAAAGCTCCGGCAGTGTGGATGCATCCTTGTGGGATTGTGTATATATGACACTGATCTATGAGGGTGTGACTGATCTCACATATGAAGATATGAAAGCATCCGGTACAGATCCGGTACAGGTGCTGACAGAGCTTGGAAAATATCCGGGAGCAGATATTTCAGGAATCTCGCTGGATCTGGTATTTGGATATATCAGTAATGGTATTCCGGTTATCAGTCGTATCAATGATGGAAGATATGTAATGGTCGTAAGCTATAACAGTGAAGCGGTTCGTTATTATGATCCGGTACTGGATACAGAAGTCCGGGTATCAAGAAAAGAATATGAAGCTGCCATGAGTCAGGGAAATAATGAACTGTATTCCTATGTTCAGGAGTAGAAATAAAAAGATATACAGAAAAACAGATCCGTCGGAGGACATCATTGTTTTTCTGTATAAGACAAAAAGAAAAGCTGCCGATTCCGGCAGCTTTTCTATATTATGATAACAACGTTCTGTGTGGATTACTCCTCTGAAATTGTTCCAACAGGACATGAACCTGCACATGCACCACATGAAATACACTGTGAACCATCAATAACGAAAACACCACCGTTATCGCTAATAGCTCCAACAGGGCATGAACCTGCACATGAACCACAACCGATACATGAATCACCAATTACGAATGCCATATGATTGTCCTCCTTTTAGTAATAATAATCACATCTCGTTACCTATTTTAAATCAAAAAGTTTCTTATATCAAGTGAATTGAGATGATTTGTAAAAAATTAGTTCCTGCTAACTTGAGTCTGCCTATCTTTTTCCTATAAAGGGATAGACATTTAAAAATGTGTATACTATAATGGTGAAGATATTTTTAAAATCGAAAAATGTCATATCAGATTAAGAAAGATTATAGGAAACAGGAGGAAATATACACATGGCAAAGATCAGTAAAGATATGCTTATAAATGATATTTTAGCAGTAGATGCAGGAAATGCAGCAATTCTTATGGCAGCAGGTATGCATTGTATCGGATGTCTTGCAGCAGCAGGTGAAACTCTTGAGGAAGCAGCAGTTCATGGTCTGGATCCGGTAGAGCTTGAACTTGAGATCAATGACTACCTTGCAAAGAAAGAAGAACAGGCACAGGCATAATTCATATAGAATATGTATCTGGCCAGACGAAAAATACGGCGGAATCCAATGAAAAAAAGGATCCGCCGTATTTGTTTTGTCAAATCAGTTTTCTTAAAAATTACAGAGCAGACAGAGTCTGAACTGCTTCCTCTTCAATGATCGTTTTAAAATGCTCTTTGAAATGATATGGCATGGCATCTGTTATTTTCTGTGCTGTGCCGTATTCTCCAAGAATGTAACATACCCGGTTGAATTCGGGAATAGTATTCTTATCATTTGTAAATAACAGATAAAAACGTTTATTAACCGGATTCTTATAGAGTGTGTTGCTGCTGAAGTAAAAACTTGCAACCTGTTTGGATGCGTTGATAACGGTATTTAACGAGTCGAATACAAGCAGTCTCGTTAAAGTCTGTGGAGCATCCTCTTCCTGTTGTGTCTGTTTTACAGGTGCTTTTGCGCTGGATGGAATATCGGTTGAAATCTCGATATTCTTACCTGCAAGACCTGTCAGATTATTTACAAAACCTTCCAGAGCATTAAAAATTGCCTCCGGAATCTGGGATTCATCGCCATTTATACCGATATCGATATGACCGGATATTACATTATCATCAGATGGGGGATAGTCCTCATCTTCGTATTCATCATCCATATCATCGTCATAATCGGTGTCGTCATCGTCATTATTTCTGGTAAATCTGGAAAAACGTGTATCCAATTCTTCCGGATCTTCTACCTTTGTGACAATTAAAATAAGACAATCTGATGAAATCGGTATAGCTTCGATCATCAGTGGTATATCATCAACCTCAAATCCGAGTTCGTTTGATGCCTGCTGCATCATCTCACGAAACAGTTCTTTTGCTTTTGGAGATCCATAAGCCAGCTCGGAAATCTTTAATTGTTTGTCTGCTAAATCTGCTTTATTCAAAGTACATCTGATCTGATTTTCACTTAAGCGTTCAATCTTCAATAGAATCACCCCATTTCTGATAGAATACCCATGAAGGGTAGAAAATAAGTCATACAATTGTGTATTAAAACGCACCTATAGTTTACCATATTTAACTGACAAGTAAATAGGATATAATGTGAAAAATTCAAAAATAATTTATAAAATCCTGTCGAATATGAATAAAAAATAATTCCACAGTATAAATTATGTATATATGGATCAGAATGTGAAAATGAGCAGAATAGGACAGAAAATATCAGAAAAGATTAATTTTTCATAAAGTGATTGGCAGGCGTACAAATATAATGTAATATAAGAGCAGACATCTTATGAACCCTTCATCGGTTCGCTGCAGACAGATTCCGGTCTGCATAATTCCGTTTCTGGCAGACAGATATTGCTTATTACATATAGATATGAAAAGAAACACGAAAACAATGGTGTATTTGTGCCATTGGTTTGTATATAAGATTAATATTGACACATCACAGCACGAATATGTAAAAAAGCAAATGGGAATAAAATGAAAAAATGTATCGATAAAAAAGAACCGTTACATTCATGCACAAAATAACAGTGGCAGGGGTTACAGCCCCCTGCCTATTCTGTGCCCGCCTGGATATGATTAACAAGCCCATCTGCGATCGCAGCGGCAACCTGTTTTTGATAGTCTGGAGTATTTAAACTGCTGCATTCATCCGGATTACTTAAAAAGCCACATTCAACGATAACAGCAGGACAGGGGCTTTTTTTCAGAATAAGATAGTCCAGATTACCTTTGACCGGACGCTCATTATCAGAATCGAGGATCGCATGGATCGAGGCCTGGATTGATTTTGCAAGCTGTTCACCGTCTGAAGAATTCGCATAGTAAAAAACCTGAGCTCCATGTACGGAAGAATCAGAAAAGCTGTTCTGATGGATACTGATAAAAAAGTCGGAGTTATGGGATGCCACAATCTCAATCCGATGATTCAGATCGGATGTCTTTAAGCTTTCGGCAGTTTCTGTATTCAGTGAGGAGTCATCCGTTCTGGTCATATAGACTTCAAAACCGAGAGAATCCAGAATCTCTTGCAGATAAGAAGCAATCTGAAGATTAATGTCCTTCTCCTTTGAATCGTTAATTCCTATTTTCCCAGGATCGTATCCGCCATGTCCGGCATCGAGTGTGATAATATAGCCGGAAAATGCAGTTTCTGTGGTGTCACTTTGTGTTTCGTCATTTGGATCAGACTCTGAATCTCTGACACCCGGCAGCGTGGCTTTATTATCCAGATCGGACTGAGGTGATTTTGACGATATTGGATACAATAGCAAAAATACAGAAAGAGAGCAGATAAATACAAGGAGTAGAAGAAGATAACGATTTAGTTTTGGAATAAGAGACCGGAGTTCAGGTTTCATAAAAGGATCACCTGTCAGAATTCTTCTTTCTATAAATATGCAGAAACATTCCGGTCAATGCCTGTGGATTTTGTTGACATTCCGCATACAAGGCTATAAGATAAACTATGTATGTTCTATATTGGATCTGCTCGGACGTGTCTTTAAATGTCCGATCAGGGGGAAATTCGGTGAGAATCCGGTGCAACCGCCATTACTGTGTTAAGATCATAAGATGGTCTTTCAGTCAGAATACCCGCAGATTTATTCTACATACAGCTTTTGGGCGAGGGAAAAGCAAGATTTAATTCCCAGCTTATAAAAAATATACAATAGAAGAAAGGAATCGAAACGAATGAAACGAATCAGGACACTGGTGCTTTCGTTTTTATTTGCGTGCGCAGTTTTATTCGTGCCATTTGCAGTAAATGCAGGTTATGGTATTCAGAATGTTGCGGC
>ERZ779932.1186-NODE-1186-length-11435-cov-3.723462_pt1 | contig 11435 bp, 13 predicted proteins | sample MGYA00511064_ERZ779932 | MGnify/ENA primary metagenome ERZ779932 (study PRJEB29588, sample SAMEA1966821) | human gut metagenome | biome: human gut; feature: human-associated habitat; material: faeces | place: Denmark | collected 2008/2010 ...
AATTAATATTTCTTTTATTATTAAACTTATATACATAATTAAAATACTCCTAACATAAACTCGTGTATTTTTTTTTAAGACAATGAAGGTAAAAATAAAATGCAAATTTTTACAAAAAATTGCATTTACTTTTCTTTTTATTTTGTGTTATTTGTCTTATGTCTGGATTTTGACTTGACATCGGAATTCTAGCATCAAGTATTTCTACTACAACATCTATCATTTTTAAGTCTTCTGCTATTTGCCTTCTTGTTTTTGCCATATGTCCTGGAAACCAGTTAATTCCGACTTTAGTTAACTTTTCTTCTTGATTGTTATTTTTCTTTTCTGCTCTGATTTTTCTTTTTTGGTACATATCCATTTTAATCACTTCTTTCTATTCTATCATTAAAACAAATACTTAAAAGTATTTGTTTTTCGTTTTTAACTTGAAAGTATTATATCATATTTTTGTTTATTTATAAAGCCAAGAGCCTCAAAATATTTATCTTCATATTTGAATATTACTTTTATATTACCATCTTCACTAACAACAATATCTTCAATTAACTCATCCATCAATAATCTATTTAGTTCATTTATTTTTTCTTTCTTTTTAAATATATTCATCCAATCAGTATCGTTATTTTTTATTGTTTCTTTTTCCTCCTCATATAATTGTATATCTTCTTTTATTTTTTTAATTTTATCACTATACTCTTTATTATATTGCCAGTATTCTTCTTCCGATATAAAGTTCTCTTTTAAATCTTCTTTAATTGAATTCCTTAACATTATATATTTTTCTTTTTTCCCTTCCTTTTTTGAATACAAATTAGAAATTATGCACAAAATAATTAAAACAATAATAAATAGTACTGATATTAATAATTCTTCAAACATTTCTTACTACTCCTCCAAATCCATTTATTTCCATCATTTCGATATCGGCGTATAATTTCAACCGATTTCTGCTAGAATTTTTGTAGTGTTAAGGAGGTTTTTAAAATGTTATTTAAAGAAGCAATTACTTTAAGAATACTTGAATTATGTAACAAATATAATTACACTCCAAATAAACTTGCTGAATTATCTGCTATTGCACCATCAACATTAAGGGCATTATTGGCAAACAATGTAGATAATCCAAGTTCTACAATTATCTTTAAAATATGTAAAACTTTAAAAATAGAACTTAAAGATTTTTATGACTCTCCATTATTTGATATGGAGAAATTGGAGTATTAAAATAAGAGGCTTGTAATAGCCTCTTTTATCGTTTTATCAGATATATTATTTTTCCTTAATTATATTTTTACTGCAAATATAAGTTACTAAGAAGTATCCTCCATAAATTGCAACAATAAATATTGCAACACCAATTATTGATGATACTAAATTAGCGGCTCCAAAGGCACTTAACAAAAAATTACAAAATTTAATTCCAAATACAGAATGTATAATTGCAACTAATAACGGAAACATAAAAAATATACCAATTTGTCTAAACAATGCTTTATTAATCATTTTTTCATCTACGCCTATTTTTCTTAGCATATTAAACTTTTCTACATTATCACTTGATTCCGATAATTCTTTAAGTGCTAGAATTGCAGCACAAGAAATTAAGAATATAATACCTAAATATAATCCTATAAAGGTAACCATTGCACCTAGTCCAATACTATTTTCTTTAATTGTCATTTTAGAATCAAAATCAATAACAGTATTATTAGAATTTTCTTTGCAAATTTCACTTAACTCTTTTTCCGAAAGATTTTTCTCATTTATATCTGTAACATTATAATTAGCAGTTAAATATTCATATTTTTTCATTGAATCATTTACTGCATTATCAGGAACAACAAAAACTCCCATATTTGAATATGTTGAATTCATTGCAATAAAACCTTCTACACAACTATCATATTTTGGTTTTAATTCCTTTTCATTTATATTAAGTATTGTATCTGCCTTAAGTCCCTCATTCCTGAATTCTACATATTCTGAATAATTAGCAACAATAAAATATTCATCATCATTTAATGTATATTCTTTTAGTCCAAACAATTTTGCAATTTTGTTGTAATCACTTATCTTTACAATACTTTCCTTCTTATTGTATGGCATTAAAGGATATTTATCCTTTGCAATATCATAGTAAGATCCAATACTGGTTTTTAAGTCAATATTATCAAAGTTATAAACATCAAGTTTTACTATATCTTTAAGTTTGTTATCTACATCATAGCCTAATTTTTCAAGTGTATCATATATTGAAATTTTTGAATCTTCTATTTGTTTTTCAGAATAATACTCATAATCAGTTACATTTATAAACTTACCAATTTGAACATCTGCTGGAGCCAATTTTTTCAAATTATTTGTCATAGATATTTTCATAGACATTGCACTCGATAGCACGCAAATCGTTATAAATAACATCAAACATATTATTGTCATCGAAAAAGTCATAGTATTTATTTTACTTGAAAACTGTCTAAGGGTGAAACTATTTAACCCTTTATAATAAGTGTTCTTCATACTTATAAATATTTTTAAAAGCAATCCCGATAAAGACCAAAACACAAAGAAAGTTGAAATAGCACCTATTCCTATAGGAACAAAAATACTATTTGCATTAGCCATTTTCTCAATACCACCAGTAACCTGATAATAAGCAAATCCTAATGCTATACAAGAAATAATAAACACTATTGTACAAAACAATGGATTTTTTAATTTTATTTTTTCAGATTTTTTGTTAGAATGCATTAAATCTATCAATTTACATTTACTAATATTTATAGTATTAAATATCATAACTACAAAATACATAATACTAAAATAAATCAAAGTTTTAATACAAGCATTTGGTGAAAATACGAATTGAAATCTAGTTAAATCTGCTTCAAACATATTAGCAACCAAAATACTCATCAATTGTGATAATAAAAAACCTATTCCTAAACCAACTACCAATGAAACTATACCTATTATTAATGTTTCAATAAATAATATTAAGGATATTTTCTTTTTGCTCATTCCAAGCGTTAAATAAACTCCAAATTCTTTATTTCTTCTTTTTATTAAGAATCTACTTGCATAAACAATTAAAAACGCTAATATTATAGATACAAACACGCTAACACCAGAAAGAACATTGGTCATAAGTTTTATTATTTCTGCTGTTGTTGATGATACCTTCATCATAACTGACTGATCATCTATTGCATTGAACACATAAAAAATTGCAACACCTAGTATCAGAGTAAAGAAATAGATGGCATAATCCTTTATACTCTTACTAATATTTTTTAATGATAACTTAAAGAGCATCGTTTAAGTCACCACCAAGTAATGTTACAACATCTATTATTTTATCAAAAAATTCTTTTCTAGAATTTGTTCCTTTAATTATTTCATTAAAAATTTTGCCATCTTTGATAAATATGACTCTTGAAGAATAACTTGCAGTAAACGCATCATGTGTCACCATAAGAATTGTTGCTTGTAATTCTTTATTCAAATAATCAAATTTTTCTAAAAGCATTTTAGCTGACTTTGAATCCAATGCACCTGTTGGTTCATCTGCAAGAATTAACTTTGGATTAGTAATTATTGCTCTTGCACTAGCGACTCTTTGCTTTTGACCTCCACTCATTTGATATGGATATTTATTAAGTACATTAACAATATCCAGTTCTTTTGCAACTTTTTTAATTCTTGTATCAATTTCTCTCGAATTCACATTTTGAATAGAAAGTGCCAAAGCAATATTTTCATAAGCAGTTAAAGTATCAAGTAAATTAAAATCTTGAAATATAAAACCTAACTCTTCCCTTCTAAACTTATTTAGACTATTTCCTCTTAATTTTGTGATATCATTACCTGCTACATAAATATGTCCAGATGTAACTTTATCAATTGTAGATATACAATTTAAAAGAGTAGTCTTTCCAGAGCCACTTGCTCCCATTATTGCAACAAATTCTCCCTTTTCAACATCAAATGATAGGTTATCAATTGCTTTTGTAAGACTAGATTTATTGCCATAATATTTTTCAATTTTATCAATTTTTAAGATATTTTCCATAATCTTTCTCCTTTCTGATTACATTGTAATATAAAAGATAGGATTAGTCGTTATTCTAATATTACAGAATATTACAATTTTGTAATATTTATTTTTAGTATCCAAATCTGCATAAACTTTAATCAACTTTATAAAAATCATTTTTATAAAAGATAATTGTAATTTTTGTATATTTATGTATTTCAGATTCAATAATTATCTTATGTCCTAATTTATCGCATAATTTCTTGACAATATAAAGTCCCATACCTGTTGATTTTGCCATTATTCTACCGTTTTCACCAGTGAAAGATTTATCAAATACTCTTTTTATATCATTTTTAGGTATTCCTATTCCATTATCCCAAATAGTTAGATATACTTTATCTTTTTCATCTTTTACACTGATTTTTATTATTGGATCGTTATTATTTTTTTTATATTTAATACTATTGTTTATAATCTGATTTAATACGAACTCTAACCATTTTGAATCCGTTAAAACTTTTTCATTATGAATATCAACTTCAAGATTAACTTTGTTTTCTAATAAGTCATCTTTATTTTTTAAAGCAACATTTTTGATAATCTTCTGCAATTCAATTTCTTTGATAAGATAATCTTTCTCGGCATTTTCGCTTCGAACGTAATATAAAATTTGATTTATATAGTTATCTAACTTTCTAATTTGTTCTATATATCTCTTATCAAACATATTTTTGTTGTTATGAATTAATAAAGTTAAACTTGCTACTGGAATCTTTACTTCATGAATCCACATTTCTACATATTCCTTGAAATCAGTAATACTTAAATTATATTCTTTTACATTTTCAATCATTGACTTGTTTATATCATAAAGAATTTGATAAAAAATTTCACCATCATAAAAGTTTGGCTTCTTTAACATTTCTAAAATTAAATATTTTTTATCTAACTTATCAAGCGTATTTAATATTTTTTTGTAAAATTTGTATTTCCTGAAATAATCAAAAATAATATTAAATGTTGCAACTAAAAAAAATAATATTGTCAATGCTATTTTCAAATCATTTTCCACTTTAAATGCGTTTAACATAAGAATAGCAATTATGAATCCAACAATTAACACAGTTATCTGTACTGTTTTATCTAATAAATATTTTTTAAAACTCATAATAATTTATACCCTTGTCCTTTTCTTGTTTCAATTCTATTTTCAAGTCCAAAATTTTGTAATTTATTTCTTAATCTACTAATATTTACTGTTAGAGCATTGTCATTTATAAATTCATTATTATTCCATAAATCTGTCATTAAATCATCACGAGTTACTATTCTACCACGATTACTTAAAAGATATGTAAAGATAATCATTTCATTTTTAGTTAGTTCTAATACATTTTCACCTTGTTTCAATATTCCTTTTTGTGGATTAACACTAATATTATCATAAAATAAGTCGTCCATATTATTATCCATTCGTTTAAATATATTTTGTATTCTCAATAATAAGATTGTTGGATTATATGGCTTAGTAATATAATCGTCTGCACCATAAGATATAGATAAAACTTCATCTACTTCTCCTACTCTGCTCGTAACCATAATAATAGGAACATTAGATTCTTTTCTAATTTCTTTTAATAAAATTTCACCATTTTTATTAGGTAAATTAATATCCATTAAAATTAAATCAAATTTCATATTTTTTATATTTTCTTTAACATTATCAAACTTTTCTATAATTAATACTTCATACCCTGAATTTTCTAACAAAGATTTCAACTCATTTCTTATGATTTTTTCATCTTCTATAATTAATATTTTTTTCATAGTTTGTCTCCTTTCATAATTTGCTTTTTTAATCATTCATATTATATCACTTTAATTTTATAAATTATAATAATTCAGAAAATTAAATATAATTATTTTATAATTTTTTCTGCTTCAACTTTATCTAGGTTACCATATTTAATCATTTTATTTATAACTTGCCTCTGTCTTTCAATTGCTAAATTTTTATTTTGAATTGGATTATATAAAGACGGAGCATTTGGGATTCCTGCTAGCATAATTGATTCACTATCGTTCATATCTTTTGGTAATTTATTAAAATAACCTAAACTTGCTGACTTAACAGAATAAAATCCATTGCCAAAATATGAAGTATTCAAATATAATTCTAATATTTCATCCTTATTATAGTTACTTTCTATGCTAAATGCCATAAAAATTTCTGCAACTTTCCTTACTATTTTCTTATCTTGTGTAAAATAGATATTCTTGGCTAGTTGTTGGGTAATTGTGCTTCCTCCCTCTACAAATTTCATTTTTTTTATATCATTTACAAATGCTCTTCCAATAGAAATGACATCTATCCCAAAATGTTTGTAAAATCTATGATCTTCAACTGATACAACTGCTTTTAAATAAATTTGAGGCATATCATCAATTTTTGTATAATCTTCTTTTTGCCTAATTGTTGTAATTTTATCCTTTAATGGCATTTTATTTATGGCATTCTTATACATTTGATAACCACTACAAATAAAATAACTTCCTATACAAATAAATATTAATAAAATTATTATTGCAATCTTTTTAACTAATTTCATATAACGCTAATCCCTTCTTTACTAAAAAGTAATTTATTGCAGTAATATTATCATTTTTTATCATATAAGTCGTCATTCTAATATTACTCAATATTACAATTTTGTAATATAATTTAATTATGTATCAAGACTATTTCTTTATTTTAGAAATAACCTTTTTTATTTTAGTATATAGAATTAGTATTCCTATACTTAATTTTAAAATTGCAACTAGCATACTTACTCAGCCTTAAAATAATTAAATTGAGATGATTTACTCCACTCATACGCACTCCACCTATCAGTTTGATTAGACGCTGGATCAACCATAATAACATTATTACCATTTACTCCCGTAACTGCAACCCAATGGTGATTTCCCGGTGGTGCTCCTTTTACTTCTTCCGTTACAAAATAACCTGCATTTACATATTGAGTAATTAAGGCTAATTTTTCACTTTTGCTTTTTCCTCTTAAATTGACATTACCTACATATTTAAAGTTAGGAGCAACTTTACTAATCGGTCAATAACACAAATTACCTCTTTCATCAAAGCCATCATTTTTATTTAATGTTTCTACAAATGTTCCCGGATTAAATGGCTCTATATTTGGTGTAGGTATTCCTGACTTTTCAATTAGTATTGCTATTGAAGTAACTAGGCAACCAATATTTCCTATTGTACTATTAGTATTACCTATTTTTATATTAGACCAACTCTGTCCTGCTTGTCGCCAATTAACATATTCACCTGAATCAGTAGCACCATAAATAACTCCGTTCCACAAACTTGCGTATTTGTTATCAGTAAGTTCTGCTAATTGTTTATTCTTGGAGTTTCTGGCTCTGGTAAATCATTTACCGGAAAGAACGAAATTGTATCAGTAACACTTCGTGACCCTAATGCAGATGTAATAATTATTGATCCAGAGCGTGAATATTCACAGTTGATAAATGCCCTTGGTGGAGAGGTAATTCATATATCTGCATTTGCTTCTATCAATTTTGTTTGTTCTCTTTTAGTAATTTCATTTATTACTTTCTTTTCATAATAGCAAAGATAAGAATCTCCATAGAATTTTCTATTTTCTTCTTGTTCTTTTTTATAATCTTTTAATGCATTTACTAGCGTATCTCCAATAGAAATAGTTCTTCTACTTTGAGGATTTTTACAATCCCCATAATACCAAACACCAACAGAATGTCCTTTTGTTATATTTTTTCTTTTTGGTAAACCATATTGATTTTTCTTAATAATGTTTTTATTTATTATTAATGTTTTCTTTTCAAAATCAACGCAATCCCAAGTTAAACCATATACTTCTGACACTCTCATTCCTGTATAATAAACAGTTAAAAAAGCATAATATATTGAATGTGTACCTTTAAATCTATCTAATATTCTTTCTATTTCTTCTTGCGTAAATATATGTGCAGGATCTTTTCCAATTTTATCTATTCTTGGTGCATGGACGTGTTCAGCAGGATTAGTGTTAATATAATTTAATGTGTAACACGCATATTTTAATGAACCTTTAACCACTTTTAAAATACTCGCCATATAGTTTTTTGAAAAGCCATACTCAACATATATTTTATTGATAAATTCCTGTAAAAGACGTGTATCTAATTGCCATAATTTATAAAATTCTACTCTTGGTTTTACGTGATTTTTAATAATGTTTATATAAGATATTGTAGTAGAGTAATGCAAATTGAAACTTGCATAATTATCTATCCAATAATCTAAAAAATCTGCATACGACATATTTTCTCTTAACTGCGTCTTTTGACCATTGTAGTAAAAATCGTTATAGGCTTTTGCTCCTTCTTTAAAAGCCTCTGCTTTTGTTTGATACCCTGACTTTGTTATCCATTTTCTTGTTCCATCAACTGTTGCAATTTCAAATCGGTATTCATATACCTTTCCACGTTTTCTTACGCTTACCATAGTTATCTCTCCTTCATTATAAAACTTAATGAAACGGAAAAATGCCAGCATTTCGAATGCTGACATTTTATATAACTATGTCCACAATAATTGTCCACGTAGATTTTTTATTGATTTTTATGGGGTTTCCTCGATTCTGTCCACATTATTTATGCTATGTGGACAAATCGTGGACAAATTGTCATCTGTGGACAAATTTATCATTTTTTCTATTTTTAACAATTCCTTGTTTTATAAGGGTTTGCGATGTTATTTACCACAACAGTTTTTGTACTTTTTGCCACTTCCACATGGACACAAATCATTACGTCCAACCTTAGTTACCTTTTTAGGAACATGTTTAGCTTTTTCTTTACCATCATTTTCCTTACCTTCAACTACTGGTTTTCTTGTAAGATTTTGTGTAATTTGAGCTTTCAATAAGAAAGTAGATATCTTAGCATCAATACTATCTTCCATCTTTTCAAATATTTGATATCCTTCTTGAGTATAAGCTTGTAATGGATTAGTTTGACCATATCCTCTTAAACCAATACCTTCTCTTAAATGTTCCATAGTAGATATATGATCTACCCAAGCCTCATCAATTACTCTTAAACTAATAGCTTTCTCAAATTCATTAACTACTTCAATTGGAATATCTTTTAGTTTATTCTTATAATCTTCTAAAATCTTTTTATTCAAATAATCTTCAACTTGTTCATCTTTCATATCCTTGATTTCATCAAGTTCAATCTTATTTTTATGTAATAAATTATTATTAACATCTTCTAAAATATCAATCTTATCAGCTTCAGTTAAATATCCTTCTGGATCAATATGATTATCAATTAAAGCTGCTACATTATTCTTAAATGTTTCTTCAATATCTAAAGTAACGTCTTCTTTATCTAATAATTCATTTCTTCTCTTATAAATAATCTCTCTTTGTTGATTCATGACATTATCATAATCTAACAAACTCTTACGCATATCAAAGTTATTTCCTTCAACTTTCTTTTGTGCAGTTTCAATAGACCTAGTAAATGTTTTTGACCTAATAGCTTGACTACCATCAATACCTAGCGAAATTAACATATTCTTAATTTTTTCAGTACCAAATCTTCTCATTAAATCATCTTCAAATGATACAAAGAATTGTGATACACCAGGATCTCCTTGACGACCTGAACGTCCTCTTAACTGATTATCAATACGACGAGATTCATGTCTTTCTGTACCAATTACATAAAGACCACCTAACTCTTTAACCCCTTCACCAAGTTTAATATCCGTACCACGACCAGCCATGTTAGTAGCTATTGTAATAGCACCTTTTTCACCGGCCTTAGCAATAATCTCAGCTTCTCGTTCATGATTCTTAGCATTTAATACTTCATGAGGCAAATGAGCTTTCTTTAATAAACCACTTAAATGTTCATTAGACTCTACTGAAATAGTACCAACTAAAATAGGTTGCCCAGTAGCATGAATCTCTTTAATACAATTAATAATGGCTTGATATTTTCCTTCTTCTGTAGCATAAACTAAATCTGGTAAATCTTGTCTAATTACAGGTTTATTAGTAGGAATTTGAATTACATACATATTATATATATTGATAAATTCTTCTTCCTCAGTCTTAGCTGTACCTGTCATACCTGATAACTTATTATACATTCTAAATAAGTTTTGGAATGTAATAGTAGCCATGGTCTTAGTTTCTTCATTAATAGTTACATTTTCTTTAGCTTCAATAGCTTGATGTAACCCATCACTAAACTGTCTACCATGCATTAAACGACCCGTAAATTGGTCAACGATAATAACTTCACCATTTTCAATTACATAATCAACATCCTTTTTAAAGCCATAATTAGCTTTCAAAGCTTGATTAATATGATGTACTAAAGCACTATTATCAATATCATAAAGATTTTTTAAATGAAAATAATTTTCAACTTTTTCACTACCTGATTCAGTTAATGAAACATTTTTAGTCTTTACATCTAAATCATAATCTTCTTCTTTTAATTTCTTAACTGCTCTATCCGCATCAATATATAAATTTTTAGCATCAAATCTACCACCAGATATAATTAATGGTGTTCTTGCTTCATCGATTAAAATTGAGTCAACCTCATCAACAATACAAAAATTAAGTGGTCTTTGAACTCTATCTTCCGCTCTAATTACCATATTATCTCTTAAGTAATCAAAACCAATCTCATTGTTTGTTGAATACATTACATCACAATTATAAGCTTCTTGCTTTTGTTTAGGATTTAATTCTCTTAAATTCAACCCTACAGTAAGTCCTAAGAAACGATAAATATTTCCCATCCACTCTGAGTCACGTTGTGCCAAGAATTCATTTACTGTTACAATATGAACCCCCTTACCACTTAACGCATTTAAATAAGTTGGCATTGTCTCGGTCAAAGTCTTACCTTCACCAGTTTTCATTTCCGCAATATTACCATAATGGATTGCTAAACCACCAACTACCTGAACAAAATAAGGTTTTTCTCCAATAACACGATAAGCAGCTTCTCTTACAGTAGCAAAAGCCGGTACTATAATATCATCTAAAGTTTTACCTTGTTCTAACTCTTTCTTAAATTCACCAGTTTTATTTTTTAATTCTTCATCACTAAGTTTGGAATATTCTGAATCTAAAGCAACAATTTTCTTTGCTATTTCTTCAAATCTACATAATTCTCTATATTCACTATCTATTAGTTTTTTTAAAAATTTCATAATTTCTAACCTCCACATCATATATTCTAGCATATTTTAATACTAAAATAAAAACAAATTAAGTAAAATTCCTTAAAAAGAAACCAATTTTTATATTTTATTAACTTTTAATAC
>ERZ779932.1212-NODE-1212-length-11296-cov-1.849924_pt1 | contig 11296 bp, 8 predicted proteins | sample MGYA00511064_ERZ779932 | MGnify/ENA primary metagenome ERZ779932 (study PRJEB29588, sample SAMEA1966821) | human gut metagenome | biome: human gut; feature: human-associated habitat; material: faeces | place: Denmark | collected 2008/2010 ...
AGCCGTGTGCGCTTCCAAACTGCGCTACATCCCGTTGCAACATTAATATTTTAACAAACACAGCGAGCGTTGTCAAGATGTTTTAAAAACTTTTTGAATATTTTTGCACCATGAGTTAAAAAAGCAAAACGGACACTGCCGATTGACAGTGTCCGAAAAATGCTTAATCAAAGATTAATTCGTTAAAATCAGTCTTCTTTCTTCTTTCTTGCAAGGAACATAACGCCTGCTGCTGAAACCATAAGACCTGCCATTACGAAAACGATAGTTGTTTCAACACCTGACTTAACTGCACCTGTGCTTGAAGAACCTGAACCTGATGAGCTTGAGCCACCGTTGCTTGAAGAAGAACTTGAACCGTTGCTTGAGCTGCCGGCTGCTGCCTTAGCACCTGTCTTCTTAGCGTTGTCGAGCTGAGTCTTGTCAACCTTTTTACCTGTTGTAGGATCTGTGCAACCTGCGAGAATCTTCTCAACTGCAGGAGCAATCGTATCCTTATCAGGGTTGTTTGTAGCGTTGAGCCTATCTGTTACAGCACCCATAACCTGTGTTGGGCTAACCTTGAGTTCGTCAAGAAGTTTCTGTGTAAAACTTGTCTTAGCCTCATCATTGTAGTAAGCAACGAGGTATGTAGCCAACAATGTTGCATCTGATTCGCCCTCAGGGAAAGCAGAACCGATGATGTTACCTGTTGATGTAATCTTCTTTTCAGGACCGCAGTCTGAATTGTTTTCCCATTTAGCTTCGTTTGCCTTCTTTTCTGAATCCTCAGGGTTTTCAAGCTGATTACCTGTGCAATAAAGTGTGTCACCGATGCACTTGCCGCTCATGATAGCGTTGTATGACTGCATACCTGTGTTAGCACTAAAGATTACACAGTAAACTCTTCCGTCTGACTTAGAGATTGTGTTACCTGTCATTGAAAGATCATATGTAGCGATACCTGTTGAAGAATCGTACTTACATTTTTCTTTCTTTGACTGCCAAGCCGGCCAATCGCCTGAACCGTCAGCTTTCCAAATATGACAGAATACTGTCTTAACATTATTCCAGCCTGACTTCTTAACATCAAACTTAACAACATTGCCTGCTTCAACTTCTGAAGAAGCGTCGGCTGAAACCTCGCCTGACTGATCTGCTGCAGCAACAGCAGCGTCATCCTCTGCTTCTGCAGCGCTAGCTGTGATGGCAGCTGAACTGCACATTACTGCTGCTGCAAGAAAAAGACCTGCAATTTTCTTGAACATTTTTAATCTCCTCCTAAAATTGTTCATAAATATCCAAGATAGATTTTCATATCTTAGTATTGCTTATTATACTATAAAAATAACAAAACTGCAATAGTTTTGGTTTAAAACCGTTTTTGTTAATTGCACAAGATTTTATGTAACCGTTTGGCTATTTTCCACAATTCAACCGGCAAGTAAGCCATAAAAACACATTAAACGATTATTTCAACATTGCGTAAACGGTTTCTTTTACGCTGTCAAGAGCCTCTGAAATCTTCTCAGGCTGTTTAGCACCTGCCATAGCCATATCGGGCTTTCCGCCTCCGTTGCCTCCGGCCTTCTGAGCAACAGCCTTTATGATTTTGCCTGCATTTGCACCGAGAGCAAGAGCCTCTTTACCGCAGGCTGCGGCAAATGTCACCTTGCCGTCATTTTCAGTTGCAAGAACACATACGCACTTCGGGGCAAAATCTCTTGCCTTTTCGCACATTGTACGAAGAATGTCGGCATTAGCCTTGTCAATTCTGCCTGTTACCACTCTTACACCGTTTTCCTCCGTTGTGCCAGCAAAAAGCTGACCGATCTGAGCAACGGCAAGCTTTGAATTAAGCTCGTTGATTTCTCTCTGCTGTTCCTTGATAAGCTGTTCAGCCTTCTGAACACCTTCAACAACTGCCTTTGGATTTGCAATTTTGAGTAATGAGCAAACATCCATAATAACAGCGCTCATACCGTTGATGTACTTGAGAACGCCCATACCTGTGAGAGCCTCAATTCTTCTTACACCTGCGGCAACCGAGCCCTCCTGTCTGATTCTGAAAAGACCGAGGTTTGCGGTATTCTTTACATGTGTACCGCCACAGAATTCAACAGAGAAGTCGCCTGCGCTTACAACACGGACAACATCGCCGTACTTTTCACCGAAGAGTGCCATTGCGCCGAGCTTTTTAGCCTCTTCAATAGGCATTTCCCGTGTCGTAACGGGGATTGCCTCAAGAATCTTTTTATTTACAAGATTCTGAACCTCAATGAGTTCCTTTGCCGTGAGAGCCTCAAAGTGAGTAAAGTCAAAACGGAAGTAATCATCTGAAACAAGCTGACCTGCCTGCTGAACATGGTTGCCGAGAACCTCACGGAGAGCCGACTGAAGAAGGTGAGCCGCTGTGTGGTTTCTTGTAATATCCGCACGGCGCTCTTCATCAACAGCAGTTGAAACCTCTGCTCCTACATTGATGCTGCCGCTCTTTACTGTACAAGCGTGAAGGTAAATTGTGCCTGACGGATTCTTTGTTGTGTTGTCAACATCAGCTGAAAAACTGCCAGACTCCATAACACCTGTGTCGCCAACCTGACCGCCGCCTTCTCCGTAGAACGGAGTTTTGTCGAGAACGATGATAGCATTTTCGCCCTCACCGATACTGTCAACTCTCACACCGTCCTTAACGATTGCAAGAACCTTTGAAGTTGACTTGAGGTCTGTGTAACCTACGAATTCTGTACTTGCAACATCCGAAAGGTCTGTTGTGTCAGAAATCCAAGCGTCTGCACCGGCGTTCTTTCTTGCGTCACGGGAACGCTTTTTCTGCTCTTTCATGAGCTCACGGAAACGCTCAACATCAACCTTAATACCTTTTTCGGAAAGGATTTCTCTTGTAAGGTCAATCGGGAAGCCGTAGGTATCGTTAAGTTTAAATGCGTCCTCACCGCTGAGAACCTTAACATCTTCGCTGTCCATAATGCCGTTGAGCATCTTAAAGCCCTGATCAATTGTCTTGGCAAAGCTTTCTTCCTCAACCTTGATAACCTTTGTGATGAACTCCTGCTTTTCCTTGAGTTCGGGATAAGCTGTGAGATTTTCTTTGATAACCGTATCGCAAACCTTATAGAGGAAAGGCTCGTTGTAACCGAGAAGTCTGCCGTGACGAGCGGCTCTTCTGAGCAAACGGCGAAGCACATAGCCCTTGCCCTCGTTTGACGGAAGAACACCGTCACCAATCATAAATGTTGTACTGCGGATATGGTCTGTGATAACACGGAGCGAAACATCGCTCTTTTCATTTTTGCCGTACTCAACACCTGTAATCTGTGAGATGTGTTTCATAATATTCTGAATTGTGTCAACGAGGAAAAGGTTGTCAACACCCTGCATAACACAGGCAAGTCTTTCAAGGCCCATACCTGTATCAATGTTCGGATGTTCAAGAGGAGTGTAGTTACCTTTGCCGTCACTCTCAAACTGAGTAAATACAAGGTTCCAAACCTCAACAAAACGGTCACATTCACAGCCTACATGACAGTCGGGTCTGCCGCAGCCCTTTTCGTCGCCACGGTCAAAGTAGATTTCGGAGCACGGACCGCAGGGGCCTGAACCGTGTTCCCAGAAGTTATCTTCCTTGCCGAGTCTTACCATATGTGACGGATCAACGCCGACTTCTTTTGTCCAAATGTCAAAAGCCTCGTCATCGTCCTCATAGATTGAAACATAGAGCTTTTCGGGAGGCATCTCAAGAACCTTTGTAAAGAATTCCCATGCCCATGCTGTAGCCTCGTGCTTAAAATAGTCGCCGAATGAGAAGTTACCGAGCATTTCAAAGAATGTACCGTGACGGGCTGTGATACCGACACGCTCAATGTCGGGAGTACGGATACATTTCTGACAGGTTGTAACACGCTTGCGAGGAGGTGTTACCTCACCTGTAAAATATTTTTTCATAGGAGCCATACCGCTGTTGATAAGCAGAAGGCTGTTGTCGTCCTTTGGAACAAGCGAAAAGCTGGGGAGTCTTAAACAACCCTTTGATTCAAAGAATTCAAGGAACTTTTCTCTTAATTCGTTAAGTCCTGTCCACTTCATAAAAAATCTCTCCTTATACAAATTCACAGGGGAATACAATATTCGTTCAAATTTGTTTAAAGTATGCAACCGAGCAAAATAAAAAATCCCATTGTATAAAAATACAATGGGACAGGAATATCCTGCGGTACCACCCAAATTGACGCCAAGCGTCCGCTTTGAGTAATCGTCATAAGATTACATTTCCTTAACGCAGAAATACGCTGTGCTTAATCACACAGAGCTCAGGGGCAGCGCACCGAAACTTCACATAAAAGCCTTGCACCAAAACGGCTTTCTCTCTGAAATGCTGACATTTCGGTTAATCCCGTCACAGCCGAATATTGTAATTCAATTTCAATACATAGATTATAAAACTGTTTCTTTGTGTTGTCAATAGCAAAATTCGGGATTAATCACGCTTTTTTCTGATAACCGAGCCTGACGGAACTGGAGCGTTGCATTTCATTGTAAGTCTTTGCATCGGGTGCGGCGCACTTTCAACGGGCATACCCTCGTCGGTTGTAAGTGATTCACACTTGATTTCAAACGGCACTCCGCTTGGCGGAAGTACATCAAGTGTGTCGCCCACATAGAATTTGTTGCGCTGAGTGATCACTGCGGTTGTGTCGTCAACAAGCTCTTCACACAATGCAACATTGTCATAATGACGGATATATCCTCCGTTGCCCGTAACCTGACCGGGTTCTCTGCCAAAATAGAAGCCTGTGTTGTACTCACGATGGCTGATTTTTTCAAGTTCTTCCCTTATCCACGGTTTTAGAACATAATCGTCACCCTCTGCAAAATAATCGTCAACAGCGTGACGGTAAGCGTTTGTTGTAACAGCGACATAGTAAGCCGACTTTGCTCTGCCCTCAATCTTAAAGCTTGAAATACCTGCCTTTACAAGCTCGGGGATATGCTCAATCATACAGAGATCTCTTGAATTGTAGAGATATGTGCCGTCACCTGTTTCTTCAACAGGGAAATACTGTCCCTGACGGTTTTCTTCGTAAAGATGATACTTCCAGCGACACGGCTGAGCGCAGTCGCCGTGGTTCGCATCTCTGCCTGTCATATAGCTTGAAATAAGGCATCTGCCTGAAAATGAAACACACATTGCACCGTGTACAAAGCATTCGATTTCAAGCTCTTTCGGAACTTTTGCACGCATTTCGGCAATTTCATCAAGCGGAATTTCTCTTGCAAGCACAACCCTTGACGCACCCATATTGTAAAGCACATTTGCCGCCGCATAGTTTGTTACTCCCGCCTGAGTCGAAATGTGGCGCTGAACCTTTGGCGCATACTTTTTAGCCGCCTCAAAAACACCGAGGTCGGCAATTATGAACGCATCAACTCCGCAAGCCTGAGCATTCTCCATAAATTCCTGAAGATGAGGAATTTCATTATTGCGTGGAAGTGTGTTGCAGGTCACATGGATTCTTGCACCCTTTGCGTGGGCAAGGTCACAAGCCTTTTTGAGCTGATCGTTATCAAAATTCTGCGGTGCGGAACGCATTCCGAACATTTTTCCTGCAAGAAAAACTGCATCTGCGCCAAAGTTTAAAGCGGATTTAAGGCAATCCATATCACCTGCCGGTGACAAAATTTCGGGTTTTTCAAAATTAGTTATCATAGCTTTCAATATACTCCAGATTTGCGTTTTGCTGTTCAAGTGTTGATGCGTAATAAGCCTGTCCCTTGCTGTCATGACAGAAGAAGTAATAATCCGAGCTGTTCGGATTGAGTGCGGCAATTATCGCATCCATACCGGGATTGCAGATAGGACCGTAAGGAAGTCCCTTCCTGTCATATGTATCATATCTGCTCTTGTAGGTGCTTCTGTCATTTTCGGGAACATCCTCAAGGCTTCTGTACGGATAGAACTTTGTTGAATCAAGACCGAGGCTTGACACGCCGAGACTGCTGTCGGCTGTAAGACGGTTATGGAGAATTGAGGAAATGTAGTACATATCCTCTTTGTCAGCCGCCTCTGCCTGAATGATAGATGCGATTGTCATAACCTGATCAAGTGAATACTTTGTGTCGCTCTCTTCAACCATTTTCAAAACTGTTGTTTTCTTTGAATAGCCGTCAACAGTCTGCTTTTCGTTAATCTTTGTTTCGTAGTTGTTGAGAAATTTGTAGATTACGGATTCTGCATTTTCATTTCTGTAGAATTCGTAGGTATCCGGATAGAGATAGCCCTCAAGCTTGTAGTAACGCTTGTCCGCATTTGTTTCAGCCTTGATAAAGTCAAAGTCGCTGTCAAACTTTTCGGAATTGCAAAGCGAAAGAAACTCGTCCCTGTCGCCCAAAGCACCGTTCTTTTCAAGAGTGTTGGCAATTTCAAGAACGCTTTCACCCTCGGTAATTGTAACAGAAACCGTGTCGGTTCTGTTGTTGTTACTCGAAAGGAAGTTGATGATTGCCTCATAGTCCATATTTCTGCGAATTTCATATGTACCCTGAGTAAAATCATCGGCAGACTTTGTGACATTGACAAAAAGCTTGAAATATGACGGCTCACCGATTACTTTATTGTCAACAAGTACCTTTGTAACATCGTCAACAGTCGGATTTTCGGGAATTTCAATTTTCACGGTTGAGGAGTCGGTTCTGTTCACGGCAAGCAAATCGTTCATGCCTGTTATCATATATACAGCCGCCATTGCTCCGACAATTAAAACCGAGATAATCCAGATGAAACGGAAGGTTCTGCGATTATACTTGTTCTTTGCTTTAAGAGCCTTTTTTTCTTCCTTTTTCTTCTGCTTTAAAACCTGCTTTGATTCACGGGCCATTTGCTTTTTGACATCCTGACCGCTGTATGAATTAAGGTTTGACGGTTCATCCTCAGACTTGACGAAATTATCGTCCTCATACTCGCTTTCATCAATATTAAGTTTAAAGTTTTCGGCTCTTCTGCGACGCTGAGCGTTAAGCTCCTGTTCGCTCATATTAAAATTATCAGGGTTCATAATGTATCATTCCTTTACAAACTCGTTATTTGTTCGGTTGGTATATTTTTCGGTAATCACGGCGTCAACGGGGCGGTCGAACACTCCCGAAGGCAGAGTATGCTCTATACATTTGGAGTAGCAAAGCCCAACGCTTGTTCCCGAAAAATTCTGTAAAAATCTGTCGTAGTAACCCTTGCCGAATCCAAGGCGGAATCCCTGCATATCAAAGCAAAGTCCCGGAACAAGGCAAAGTCCGTGTGAGAAATCCTCGTACTTTTCGCAAACCTCGGGGTTTGGTTCCATGATTGAAAACGCACCCTTTTCAAGCTGAGAAAGTGAATTTACAAGGTAAAAATTCATTTCGCCGAAATTATTTTTACACTTTGGCAAAGCAAGTCTTTTGCCGTCTTTCAGCGTTGTTTCAAGAATAAGCGAGGTGTCAACCTCAATCGGTGATGAAACAAAGGCAAAAAGCACATCACAGCTTTTGTATTCCTCACTTGCCAGAAAAGCGTTCTGCAAGGCGAGGTCAAGCTGTTGCTTTTTTTCGGGAGGACAGCTTTTTCGGATTTTTTTATATTTTGCACGGAGCTGACTTTTCAGCTCACGAACATTTTTCACAGGCATTGCATATCACCGATAACCTTGTCGGCGGCATCCTTTGATACTGCGAGAGAAACAATTGCGTGACCAAACTCAATTGCACAGCCTGCGCCCTTTGCGGTAATAATATTGCCGTCCGTTACGGTGTGAGTGCCTGTATAGTCTGCACCCTTGAGTTCCTTTTCAAAGCCCGGAAAACAGGTTGCCTTTTTGCCGTCAAGGATTCCGAGATGACCGAGAATTGACGGAGCGGCACAGATTGCGGCAACAATTTTGCCGTTTTCACAGCTATACTTAACAGTCTCAAGAACCTTTTCGTTTGCCTCAAGATTGAGAGTTCCGGGCATACCGCCGGGGAGTACAACACCCTGAACATCGTCAAGGTCAATATTGTCAATTGTGATATCGGCTTTTACAGGCACACCGTGTGAGCTTGTAACACATTCGCCTGTTACACCGACTGTTTTAACATCAAGATTTGCCCTGCGCATTACATCAACGGGGGCAAGCGCCTCTGTTTCTTCAAAGCCTTCTGCAAGAAATACATAGAACATAGTAAACTTCCTTTCAGGAAAGAGTAATCCCGATATAGACATCGTCGGGAATTTTATGGTTTTTGTCGAGTGATTTAATCATTCCGCATTTTTGTAACCTACAGTTTTCAAAAAGAGCGTTATCGGATTTGCCCGTAAACACAAACCTTTCTGATTTTGTATTTTCAAGCAAAAGTACGGAAAGTTCGTTTATATTTTTATAAGCCGAGTAAAAAACATCGGCAGTATTTTCGTTTTCATCAAATACGGCAAAGCAGTCATTCTTATTGATTACCTTTGAGCCGTAAATCTCATAATAGGACTTTGCAAATTCAAAAAAATTCTCACCGTATATGAAAGAATTTTCTTTTGAACAGCCGATATTCAAGCCCTTCTCTGCAAAATTTTCAAGAGTTTGTCTTGAAATTTCACGGCATTTTACGGTACAGCTCGGAGCATATCCGAGCTTTGTATAAAAGCCATACAAGCCGTCATTTGCAGGGAAAAGCAGAGAGTACACATCACCGTTATTCTTTGCGTCATCAAGTGCATAATCAATCAGCCCTGACATTATTCCTTTGCCACGAAAAGATTCATCGGTTGACGCACCGCAAAGATAATGCGATTTTTCGCCGTTGAGCGTACCTTTTACAAGGTAAAGAGCCGAAACGATTCTATCGTCAACAACGGCACAGCAGCCGTCAAAAAGGTCACTGTCAAAAATCAGGTTGACGGCAGTTACATCCTCGTCAAAACACGAGAACCACAGCTTTTTAAGGCTTTCGGTATCGGATTTTTCGGTTTTGCGAAATATCGTTTTCATCGTTTTTTCGGTATTGCATTCCAACGGTCGAGGATAATAACGGGATTGTATGAAAGTTTAGACTTTTTGAGTCCATCAAGTCCCATATCTTCCTCACGGTTTATATACTCATACTGCGTAAGAGTTTTGGCAAATTCGTTGTTGATTACGGCATAAACACCGTCATATTCACGAAGTGCCTTTTCAAAGTTGATGTCATACACCTTGGGTGAAATTTCACTTCCGAGAGTCATGGCAACGGGCTTTGAGTCAACATACAGTACAGCGCCCTTGACATTGTATTCGTCTTTGAGATCGCACATTTCCCTGATTGCCATAATTTCGCTTGAAGCTTCGGGATCGGTGTCATTTTCCGCACACCACAGTTTTGCAACCGTTAATGCATCGGGAATGTTTGAATCCGACAGAGTTTCAAAACGGGTATCGGTGTAGGTTCTGTAAAATTTTGAAATGTGGTTACGCTTTGCGTGAAACCTTTTGCCCGCAAGGGTTGCAAGGTCACGGGAAGTGTAGATGTAATCCTGATTTTCGGGTGAACGGACATAATCAAATTTGTCGGGAAACATTGTTTCAAGCATTGCACGATTGCCGTTTGTCAGCATAACAATTTGCAAATTGCCGTTTCTCTCCTCGGCATCTTTGAAAACCTCTTCAAGCGCACCCTTTATATTTTTGCCTGTAGGCATACAGTAACCCCAAACAGACTCGTCGGGATTACAATACACCTTGACAATTGTATCATCATAAAAAGCAAATTTAATATTGTATTCGTTTCGCCAAAGATAAGCGTTCAAAAGGTTGGTATCGCAACCCATGCACTCATCATAATCGTAGTATTTTTTAAGTTCGTTTATGTCACTTTGCTCAATTTTTTTAAAGCTCAGCATAAATTTCAGCCGCTACCCTCTCTATCTCTTCCGATATTTTTTCTATACTCTTAATCTCTCCGTTTTCACAGCAATTAATAACCTTCCAGCCGCATTTTTTAGCGGCATAAACTGCACTTTTTCGACAGTCAAGAAGGAAACGGAGGTTTTTTTCATGCAAATCTTTCTTGCTGTTGTCACCGCCGTAGCGTTTTTCCATAAGCTTCTGCGAAACCTCGGGTTCAACATCAAGGTAGATTACAAGGTCGGGTTTCGGAATCCCGAGTTTTTCGTATTCAAAATCGTTCAGCCAATCAATAAAGCTGTTCCACTCCTCTTTCGGGAGTTTGGACATCTGATAAATTATATTTGAAGTCACATAGCGGTCGCTTAAAATCACACCGCCGTTGTCACATTCCTTTTTCCAAAACTGAAGATAGCTTGCAACACGGTCAACCGCATAAAACGCACTCGCTGCATAGGCATTGACATCATCGGGCTTGTCGCCGAATTCGCCGTCAAGATACATCTTCACGGGAGCGGCGGCAGGACTTTCATAATTCGGAAATTCAAGCTTTGTGACCTTTTTGCCGAGAGCGGAAAATTTTTCGCACAAAATCTTTGTCTGCGTAGCTTTTCCGCTGCCGTCAAGTCCCTCAATAACAATAATTTTGCTTTTCATATATATACCTTACTTTTCTCTGCCGTATTTCTGACGCATTTCCTTTTGCTTTCCGCAACACATATTGCCCTCGGGGCATGGTCCGAACAGGCATGACGGGCCGCAGTTTTTGAAAAGGTGCGGAGCAACCTCAAGACATTGCAAAAGCATCTGTTCGGCAACCTCACGAATTTCCCACTGCGCTCTGTTGCAGCAACGGTGTGCAAAAAAGTTCTGCAAGCTTCTTGCATTGAAAGTGCAGACAATTTTTGTTGTCGATGCATTAGGAAGAATAAATCTTGCGTCCTCATTGGCTTTCTTGATGAAAGCATTGCAGGATTTTTTGTCGTCAGCCTTGTAGGCATTGATAATTTCTTCATCCGTTCCGCTGTACTTATCGGGACATTTCTCGTTGATGTAACCGACAGCAAGCGCATCTCTGATTTCCTTGTAAGCGTCAGCCTCAACCTTGAGAGCCTTTTCATAAGCGGCAAGAGCCTTTTCGTTCTTTGCAATCTCGGGCGGAGTTACAAAGTCAAACCTTGTGCCGTCAACATATCGCTGTGACTGCTGACTGTAGGATGCAATTCTGTGGCGGACAAGCTGGTGTGAGCAGGCTCTTGAAATGCCCTCAATGCCGAATGTAAAATATGCGTGTTCGGTCGGACTTGCATGGCCGAGGCTTGCAAGCATATCAATAAATGAGGAAGTTTTTTCCTCGTCAAGACCTTCTCTTATATCTTCAATCCCTGACGGCGAGTAGCAAAGCTTTGCCGCCA
>ERZ779932.1217-NODE-1217-length-11260-cov-1.831415_pt1 | contig 11260 bp, 8 predicted proteins | sample MGYA00511064_ERZ779932 | MGnify/ENA primary metagenome ERZ779932 (study PRJEB29588, sample SAMEA1966821) | human gut metagenome | biome: human gut; feature: human-associated habitat; material: faeces | place: Denmark | collected 2008/2010 ...
TATCCATTCCTTTTAAAAGAGATTCCACAACCCCCTGAAACTGATTATCTTTTTCTGCCATATTAAACCTCCTGTTTTTAATCTGTTATTCTTTTTCTTTATTTTGAAATTGTCTGATTTTATGCTGCAATAGCTTAAGCCGCTTATCCATAAGCAGGCAAATGGTATGAAACAATACACACGCTAAGGTAAAATGGCCAGATGTTTTAAAATTACCCTCTAAAATTGCCTGTTCAAAATCCGGAGTGATACAGATGTCTTTTCCCAATTGAGGAAGTATCATACCGTAGATTCCGTACAGGTAGCCTGTGGTATCCGGTGATCCGGTGCCGATGCGGGCCGTAAGTTCCAGTTTTCGCGGACGTAATGATTTCAGAATATGACCGATACGGTTTCCGGCATGCCGGAGTAATCCTCTGGTCTCCGGGTCATTCCATAAATCTTTATAAAAAGTAATGTTATTCAGAATATGTTTGATTTTATCACATATTTTACCGACTGTGTACCGGATTTTATTAAAAAAGCCTCTTTCTTTCGTGCTTTTTTGCTCCGGAATCGGTTCTTTCACAGATGGCTGCGGATCGGAAGCGGGAGGCACAGCTTCCTGTGGTATTTCCGTTGTGGGAGGAACCACTGCTTTTTTTGAGGACTTCCCGGTGGAAACGTGCTTTTTCTCTTTTCTCTCGTCCGAGGAATCATATACGGTAAAAAAAAGGATCTTTGCCAGAAGCTTTCCCGGCTGCGGATAATTGTAAAAGATTCGCACCAGACCGAATAACCATCGGACTTTTACGGAAAAACGCATTTCATCGGCACTCTTCTGTCCGGATGCCTTATAACAAAGAGGGAAAAACAATACCAAAAGTATTACCGTAAGTGCAATCCCCAGAAGTACCAGCAACAGAATTCCTAAAATGCCCAATATTTTAAAAAGAATCGTTAACATAGTAAATACTCCCGAAGATTACAGTCGCCTCTGGCGTCCAGACATTCTCCTGTGATCTGTTCGATCAGCTGCAATGCCTCCTCATATCCCGCTGCAATACCAAGAATCAGAAATTCTTCTTTTTTGTAATGAGGCTGTATGAGTTGCCTGGCATCAAAAATATCTAGCTGATCGGCCGGGTTCTTCGCCGGAGTAATGAGATAGACATTTGCCAAAAGAGGTTTTTTTTCCAGTCTCTTTTTTAGTTTATCCAGTTTTTCAGATGCAATGCTTTCTCCCAGATAGAGATTGGGAGCAAACGTAAGCTTTCCTGCCATAAATAAATTCCTTTTTGTTAACCTGCCCTGCAGCATAGGTTATTGCTGCCAAGATGAGCTTATTATAGCATAGATTCTTCTATATTACAATTTTTGTCGCTTGACTTTTCCGGATGATATTTTATACTGTAATCAGTACTAATGAGGAGGGAAAACCATTGAAAGTTATAACGAAGATGGAGCTTCAGCCGGATATGGTTCTCGGAGAAGACATTCAGGATCAGAATCATGTCATTTATCCTGCCGGTACCACAGTAACTCCGCAGATCATAGAAAAATTAAAGCGATACGATCTGGTATGCGTTACGATTATGGAGGATATTGATTTCGCCACGACCCATTATGAGAAAATTCGCTTTGATTCCAATTTTAAGGCATTTGAACGTGCTTATCCGATTTTTCTGGCTGAGTATAAACTGGCCATGAAACAATTATTGGTCATGGGAAGAAAGCCGGCGGATATTTTTCTACTTACCATATATCAAGAATTATACTATTATATTACTTCCGGATCCGTATTGCTGGATTATCTGTATAACCTTATGCCCAGTGAGGATGAACTGACGTATACACAGTGCCTGAATGCTGCACTGCTGGCAGGTACGTTCGCCGACTGGCTCTCTATGTCAGAAGAAGAAAAAAACACTTTGATTCTTTGCGGATTCTATTATGATATCGGAAAACTGCAGCTTCCTTATGAATTGTTGTGGAAGCCGGGAAAACTCACAGAGGAAGAATTCAAGATCATCAAAACGCATCCGGTGGTAGGCTATACTTCCGTACGTAATCAGGATTTAAACGAACATGTTAAAAATGCAGTGATCATGCATCACGAACGTCTGGATGGCAGCGGTTATCCTTATCATATGTCGGGGCAGAAAATTGATGTCTATGCCAGATATATGGCGATCATTGACGCTTATATTGCAATGGCATCGCCGAGAACTTACCGCAACGCACTTACACCGTTACAGATTTTGGGGAATTTCGAAAAGAGTCTGGACAAGTATGATGTGGAATTGTTAATGCCGATCATGAAACGGATCGCAGATGCACAAATCGGTACCAATGTGCAGTTGAATGACGGAAGTGTCTGGGAAGTCCTGATCATTCATCCCAATAAGTTCTCCCGCCCGATTCTGAAAAATGAAAAAAATGAATTTGTGGATCTTTTGCAGAGAACCGATCTGGAAATCGTTAAAAACGTATAAATATAATAAATAAAAATAAGAAGCGGGAATAATCAATTCATCCATTGATTATTCCTTTTTCTTTCCTGGTATTCCGCATAAGCTTTTTCCAAAATCTGTTTTTCGTTGGCAAACTTCAGTAAATGATATGCTTCATGATATTTATAAAAACCGGAATCCGCAAAATATTCTTCTCTCTGCGGTTTACTGTAATAACTGTCGGTACTCATAAGATACCAGTGAACCTCTTTTGCTACCACATCCTCCGGTACGGTAAATGAATATTCACTTCTCCCGACGTAGTCCACGATAAATGCCCGGGAACCGCTCTCTTCCAATACTTCTCTCAATGCGGTCTCTTCATGGGTCTCACCGGGTTCCACCGTTCCTTTCGGAAGAACCCAGCCTTCGTATTTGTTTTTGATATTCTTATAGAGCAGTAAAATCTTTCCGCGAAATATTACGACTCCGCCGCAGCTGATAGCCTCAATCATGTTCCTTAACCTCCGATTACTGTTTTTCGCTGAAGTACGCGTCAAAAATACGTCTTGCAATGGGCACGGCGTAATCTCCGCCGCTGCCGGCACCTTCCACAATAATGGTTACACACACATCCGGATCTTCTGCAGGAGCAAATCCGGTAAACCATGCATGACTGTCACCTTTAATATTATTATATTCCGCGGAACCTGTTTTTCCGGCCGCGGTATATTCAAGTCCTTTTAACTTGGAAGCGGTACCCTCCTGGACCACATCAGTCATCAGTTGTCTGAGGATCGCAGACTCTTCTTCTGACATCAGACTGCCGTATTCGCTGGGTTTGAAACTTTTAATGACAGTTCCTTCATCATTCTCCACGTGATCGATCGCGTACGGTTTCATGAGGACTCCGTTGTTGGCTATGGCACAGGTGATCATGTTCAGATGCATAGGAGTAATCTGTGTCTTACCCTGACCGATGGAGGTCTGCATCATTTCCGCCGGAGGAGTATCATCGGATACCAGCGCTGAACTTCTGGCATAATTCAGTGCCAATGGCAGCTCTTTGTTAAACAGAAGATCATTTAATGTCTCCTGAAAAGCAGTCCGGTCCAGGCTCATTCCGATATTAGCAAAGGACGAATTACAGGATTTTGCAAAAGATCTGGTAAAATCCACCGTCCCATGACTGGAGCCGTGATAACAGCTGATCTTGCTATTGCCCAGGCGAAAAGCTCCGTTGCAGGTATAAGAATAATTTTGGTAGGTATTCGGATTTTCCCGAATATATTCCAATGCCGTCACAATTTTAAAGGTAGAACCCGGAGGATACAATCCCTGTGTAGCCCGGTTGACCAGTACGGTACTGGAATCGTTATCTACCAGATCCTCCCATATTTCTCCGATGGAATTGGGATCAAAATCCGGATGGGATACCATGGCAAGAATCTTCCCGGTAGACACTTCGGTTACAATAATGGCACCGCGATAGATATCCAGCTGATCATTTGCCACCTGTTGAATTTTAACATCCAGTGTAGTGTAAACATTATCCCCGGGATTCTTTTTTCCGGCAGTATCGTTTTTCACCTTGTTACTCAAGGAAGTATTTGTATTGATCAAATAATAATTGGCCAGCGCTTCAACACCCATTCTGCCCTGTGTGGAATAGCCAACAATGTGAGAAAACAGATTTTTGTAAGGGTAGTTACGGCTCTCTTCTTCCTCATCATTCAAGATTGTCTCCGCAAGTACCTCTCCATCTCTGGAATAGATGGATCCCCGATAATTTCTCGACAACAGTATCTGCTGTCTTGAATTATAGCTGTTGTTGATCATGTCCTGTTCACTCGTGGCCACAAAATGTCCCAGATAGAGAAACAGACACAGAAACAGCACACCGACTGCACCTGCAGAGATCCAGATCTCCCGCTGGTTTCCCATACGTTTGTGATTTTGCTTTTTTTTATTTTCTGCCACTTCTGCGCTCACCTTCCTTTTGAAGCCGGATGTAAATTCCCTGTATAATGAAAAACATGATCATCGTAGTCATAACGGAACTTCCGCCGTAACTGATAAACGGCAACGTTACACCTGTCAGAGGGATAAACTTGGTTCCTCCGCCAACCGTCAGAAAAATCTGAAAAATATACATAATACCGATGCCATATACGATCAGCTGATAAAAGCGGTCGTGAATTTGTACCGAAATCCGCATCATTTCCAAAAAACTGCTGATACAGATCAGAATCAGGCACATTCCAAAGATAACTCCCAGTTCCTCACAAATGGATGAAAAAATGAAATCCGCTTCCACATACGGAATCGCGGTAGGATTACCTTTTAATAATCCCATGCCGAACCAGCTTCCGCTTCCGATGGCAAACAGCGACTGTGTGATCTGATATCCTTTACTGTCGATGTATTTCCAAGGATCCTGCCATGCCAGAACTCTGACCCGTACATGATCAAACAACAGATATGCCAGATAAGAGGCTGCGCCTCCGCCCATCATTCCGGCCGCCAGATAGAGATAATTTTTCGTTGCGGCAAAAACAACGAATACAAAACCAATGAAAAAGATCAGCGCACTTCCCAGATCCTTGGATACGACCAGGACACCTCCATGACCTCCTGCAATCACAGCAGTCAGTAACACCCGCTGAAAGGACACATTTTCCCACAATGCACCCGCCAGGAAGAAAAGGAACAGGATCTTCACAAATTCCGAAGGCTGAAATGTAATTCCTCCCATGGTAAAAGATATTTTGGACCCATGGGTTACCTCTCCGAGAATCAATACCGTACTGAGCAGACCAATTCCCAGTGTTGCGTATAACCAGGTGATTTTTTTGAAAAAGTGAATTCTGCCAAGTAAAAAAGGTATAAAAAGCGACATGATCAGTGATACCAGAACAATCACATACTGTCGGATCGCTTTATCAAAAGAAAGTCTGGATACCATACATAAGCCAATGCCCAAAAGCATGCACATGTTATTGAGCAAAAGCCTATTGATATTCTCGTAGATCAGAGAAACCATAGTAATCGTTGCGAACAGAAAAATCAGTATAAATGCAAAGAAAAATAAATACTGAAGATCTCGGCCGGTAAGAGACAGATCCAAAAAACAAAGGACCTGTACCAGAAACATTAAAATATTCTGCAATATAAAGATTCCTTTGGAATATTCGCCAACCGGGTAACGGAAAGTATAAAAACAGCTGCCGGTATAGAGCACCATAAAAAGGGCTATGAAATATTTAGATAATTCTATTACATATTCCTGCATGAATTAGGGATCCCTTTCTCTATTCTACGCCACGTTTTTCATGACCGGTGGTATATTCCGTATAAGGCAGATCCGTTCTGCTTCCGTAAAAATACTCCAGTACATTCCAAGTCTCATTTTCCGATTCTGTTGTAAATTCCAAACGACAACAAAAACTGTCCTTCCATTTTGCAACTGTTTTATGCAGGGAGAAAGGAACACTGTTATAGATAATATTATAGCAATGCGTACAGTTTCGCATTACCGGAAACACTTTATGGTAACGATCTGTCAGTTCTGTGATTCCGAAACCTTCCTCGCGGCGACAATGATCGGTAGTCTTCGTCACACAGTTAGCCGTCACCATCATAGGAATCCGACCGTACAAAAATTTCTCAGCAGGAAGAATCCCATTCACGAGCTGCCTCTGCTCCGCATAATTCAGTTCTAACGGTAGGCAGAATCCGTCCAGATAATCCGTCCAGAATTCTATACTGCGGCAATTCCAAAGATACAGACCATGATCTCCGTACCTCTTTTTTGACTGTAAAAAATCCCACTGTTGCAGAAGGCCAACGTGTTCCAGGGAACTTATCAAAAATCCGTCAACAGCTTCTAAATTGTCACGAATGCTTTTCTCCAACAATTTCAGATACCGACTGTCTCGTAAGCGAATGATTTTAGGCAGAGCGAGCACTGTCTCTGCTGGAATTTTTTTTAATATTTGTAAGTGCTCTGCGATAGTATCCCCCCATGTAAGGAACAGATCACTGTCAACATAAATTCGTAACGAAGTATGTTCTTTCGGTTTTTTAAGAAAAGACGATCTCAGAAACCCGTTCCACTGCTCTGCGGTTCGGAGATATAACGAAAATCCACTTTGTTTCTGCATATGTCCGTTATTTGCTCCGGTAATGTCAAAAGGTTTCTGTACCTCTCTGGTATAAGGGAAGCCGTTTGCTGTAATCAGTTTCTGCTCTAACAGCGACAGCCCTTTTCTCCGGAGCTCATTCATTGTCTTCAGAGGATAGAATGCATTTTCACTTACCCGGATATCCATGGTGCCATCTAAATGGAAATTACTTCCTCCCAATTTTCCCAATTGTTTGGAAATATTTTCCACAGTAATCGGCTGTTTTGCTGCTTCCTGGACGGTCTCTCCGGTAACGCTTACCTCCGTCTGATCACAACGAAGAGTCAGTTTCGCAACGGTTCCGGTGAGAAAAGAAGCCTTCATTTGTACCGGAAGTGTCAGATGTTTGTATAAATATTTTTCGCGAATCTGCTCCAAAACCTGCTCATCACTGCCACTGTAGGCAGGATTGTTCAGAGTCACCATTTCTTTGCCGTTATGTTTATGATAATAGCCGTTCTGCCGTTCGCTGCGAATATAAAGGCAGGATAACCGATGAAGGTCTTCCCCTGAAATGGAAAGCTTTTCCCCGGGCTTCTCATAATATTTATCAATATATTTCCGATAAACAGCGGTTACACCGGCGGCATATTCTGGTTTCTTCATACGGCCTTCTATTTTAAGAGAAGTTATGCCAGTATTAAGTAATTCTTCTAAGTTTTCTAGGGAGTTTAGGTCTTTAGTAGATAAAGGATATGGTTCATTTTTATTAATTATTTTATGATTAGATAGGACATTGTATGGCAAGCGACAAGTTCCAGCACACATTCCTCTGTTGCCACTGCGGCCTCCAATTAGACTGGACATTAAACATTCACCAGAATATGAGATACATAAAGATCCATGAACAAAGATTTCTAAATCAATGTTAGAATGTGTTTTAATATTTTTAATGGCTGTAATAGAAGTTTCACGGGCTAGAACTACTCTTTTAATACCAAGTCTTTCCATTAGTTTAACATCGTCTAAATTATGGATATGCATTTGGGTTGAGGAGTGGATTTCTAAGTTAGGAAATTTTTTATGAACTAAGTCTAGCATTCCTAAGTCTTGGATAAGAATAGCATCGACGTTATTTTGATGGAGGAATCTAACGTAGTCTAAAAAGTCTGGTACTTCGTTTTCATATATTATAGTGTTACAAGTTACATAGACTTTAACGCCATATAAATGACATAGTTTTATAGCTTCAACTAGATCTTCTTTCGTAAAATTATTGGAGTATGCACGAGCTCCGAATTGTTTGCCGCCTAAATATACAGCATCGCAGCCAGCTTCAATAGCGGCACGTAGGGAATTTATATCACCAGCGGGTGCTAGTAGTTCTACTTTTTTTATTGTTGTTGGTTCCATGTTATACCGTTCTCACTTTCTAAGGTTATTTCTTTTATTTTACTATTTTCATAAACGGAGACATTCATGACATATATATTGTCTTTCTTAGTAGGAAAATCTAAGATATTTAATGATTCTAGAAGATATTTATCTAAGTTAATTTGGGCATCAATTATATCTTTGGAAGTACTTGTAATTACTTTTAAAGGTTTGATATTAGAGTTATTATTGATGTAACCTAAATCTTTTGTGAGGAATTTAAATGATGCTGAGTTATTTATGGTAACTTGGTTAGTAATATCTTTAAAAGTTTTATTAATTAATTTTTGAACTTTAATTATTTGTTTTTGACCTAGAATATAATCTGTTCTAACGATGCGATAGATTGTGTTATCAATATTTGTAGTATAGATAATTTCTGGTAAATTCATTTTTACTTGGCGTTTATTGATAGTAGAAATACGCTCGTGAGTTTTTTCATTAATGGTCTTAGTTGGGTTACCTACGATATCATAATAGGTTGTATAAATATAGTTATCTAAGGAAATTGTATTATTATAATATTTGATATAAGTTGGATAGTAATTGCGAACAAAATGGTTTGTTTCATAAAATTTTTCAGTATTTTTTAGATTATCAGTTATTTTAAGATAGTTGTCTTCAATGGTTTCTTTAGAACATACATTAAGAATAAGAATAATAGTTAGTAATAATATGATTTTTAAGATGCTTATGATATTAATTTTGTGTTTATAATACAAGGTATATTTTATGGTGTTATAAATAATAAAGAAAATCATTATTACTAAAATAATAGTTTTAGAAAGATTAGATAGTACTAAGTTATGATTAATTGTATACGTTTTTAGATATGCACTTAAAACAATAAGTATTAAAATTGAAAGCCAATTTCTTAAGTTATTTTTCATATTAGGTCTCCTAGTGCTTATATTATACAACTTAAAATAGTAGATAGCTAGATTTAATTGTGGGGTGTAAATGATTTGTTAAGTTTTTGAACTAATTGATGTATTTACAAAGCATTGACATGTGGGATTTTGGCTTTATTTTAGGCATATAGAAAGAAACAGAAAATTTAGCACTGTAAATTTTTTTAAAATTGTAAAAAAGGCAATTGACAAATTTACAAATTCATTATAAACTGAATATAGCATGATAATATAAGTCATGCCGGTTGTATATTTTACGATTTTACATAGTGAATTTATACAATCAAAAAACCAAAACCCCCTGTGGAGCCAAAAGGCTCCTTTTTTGTTTAAAAACATCTTGATTAACAAGATGTTTATTAATTATGAAACTTTATATCATCAATTATACGTAAATATAGGGGATTATTATCAAAGTTTTTTAAGTACTCATAAGAATCATTCTTACATTGAAGAAGAATTTTTTTATCGTGATTAATATCACCTAGTTTAAATTTCATATCTCCTGATTGTTTAATACCAAATAAATCACCTTCTCCACGTAGTTCAAAGTCTTTTTCACTTATATAGAAGCCATCGTTAGAAGACTCTAGTACTTGAAGACGAGGAATATCAGCATTAGCAATTAAATAACAATAACTTTGAATGTCATTGCGGCCTACTCGGCCTCGGAGTTGATGTAAGGTAGCAAGTCCAAAACGTTCAGCATTATAAATAATTATCATAGTAGAGTTTTTAACATCAACTCCTACTTCAATGACTGTTGTACTAATTAGAATACGATATTTACCACTGGCATAAGATGCCATAACTTCATTTTTTTCATTTTTTTTCATTTTGCCATGGAGAATGCCAATGGGTACTTTGTGGTTAAATGCTTTATTAAAGTTTTCTTCTAACTTATAGACATCATTTAAATTAGATTCTTCGTCTTCGTTTTGAATTAGAGGCGCTATGCAGTAAATTTGATGGCCATTTTTTAATTCTTGCCAAGCACTTTCTAGAACCTCTTTAATATTTTTTTCGGATACTACTTTGGTAATAATTTCTTTACGACCACTTGGTTTAGTTTTTATCATGGATAAATCCATATCACCATATAGTGCTAGAGCGTAAGTTCTAGGAATTGGGGTAGCACTCATGTAGATAACGTCAACCATGGTACCTTTATTTTGGATGATATTACGTTGATTGACACCAAAACGATGTTGTTCGTCAGTAATAACAAGGCCTAGATTTTTAAAGGTAACGTTCTCACTTAGAATGGCATGGGTACCAACTAGGATATCAATAGTACCATCAATTAAACCTTGAATAGTTTTTTTCTTAGCTGATTTAGTCATACTTCCTACTAGACATCCTACATTAACTTGGGGTAAGATTTTTTTTATTGTATCATAATGTTGTAGCGCTAGTACTTCGGTTGGGGCCATTAAGGCCGATTGATAGCTAGAAAGTTTATTTAAAGCCATGGCTACAATACTTACAATAGTTTTACCACTACCAACGTCTCCTAGAACTAAGCGGTTCATTCTTTTGGGTAAGATAAAATCATTGTAAATATCATTTATAGTAGATAACTGATCTTTTGTTAAGGTAAATGGCAGGCTATTAATTATGTTTTCTAAATCTTCTTTAGTTAACTCTCTTTTAATACCTTGATTATGAAGTTCACGTTCTTTTTTTAAGTAATTCATTTTAAACATAAAGATAAAGAATTCTTCGTAGATTAATTTTAGTTTGGCTTTTTTAATTAGAGTAGCATTGGTTGGGATATGAATTTGTCTTACGGCTTCTTCTTTGGGCATTAGTTGGTATTTTTCATTTAAATAGTTAGGAATATAATCATCTAAGTCAAAAGGACTAGTAAGGGCATTCGTTATTATGGTATTTATTTGTTTATTGGTTATACCTGATACAAGGTGATATATGGGTTCGATATAGTTTGTAGTTACCATGTTAATTTTAATATCACTAGCGGTGAAGGTGTTAGTTTTAGGGTTATATTTTCCTACTAAAGTTATTAGTTTAGCAGGTATTAATTTGTTTTTTAAAAAACTACGGTTAAAAATAGTAACGTTTATGATTTTACCGTCGCACATACATCTAAAAGTTAGACGATTTAAGTTTTTCTTGAAAAACATTACTTTGGGGTTTTCAATGACTTGGGCATTAACCATACCTTGATTTTCCACACAATCTTGAAGTCTTACAACACGAATAAATTCATAGCGATAAGGATAGTATTCAAGGAGTTCTTGGATAGTAGAAATGTTTAATTTGGTTAGTAATTTTAGGGTTTCATCCCCTACTCCTTTAAGGCTTTCTAAGTTCATAATAATCACTATTAAAATTATAC
>ERZ779932.1236-NODE-1236-length-11158-cov-1.629199_pt1 | contig 11158 bp, 10 predicted proteins | sample MGYA00511064_ERZ779932 | MGnify/ENA primary metagenome ERZ779932 (study PRJEB29588, sample SAMEA1966821) | human gut metagenome | biome: human gut; feature: human-associated habitat; material: faeces | place: Denmark | collected 2008/2010 ...
ATTGAAATCACCAGACTCAATGACGGCATTATTCTGCCAAACAGGAAAACTACCTTGTCGGAAGTGATTACTGCATTGAATGAAGAAAACCATAAAACTGTTGACGAAAGCAAAAATGCACTTGCAATACCGTAAACGATTGATTCGAGGGTTAGTGGGTTATCCCACGGAAAATATGTGAGTATAGTCATTCCTTCATGATTAAAAACAGGATTTACGAGAACTATCAAGAGTATCATAGGTAAAAGAAAAACAAGTGACAATCTCACAGCTTTTTTGCCGTTAAGGTATAAAGCGGTTACAAGCGCACATAAAAAACTTACAGCAAGACAAACAGGGTTCATGATAAACATCGTGAACCCTATTGTAAGTGCAAAAAATATAAAATTGATAAAGGGGTGCATATTTGAAAAAGTATCCTTCATCATTATTCTCCTGTTGCGTATCCTCCGCCGACATCATAGCCTAAGTTACAGGTGTAGCACCAGACCACATCGTCGCCGTTTTTTAGCACATATCGTGAACAGCCGTAGTTTGGAAACCATTCATTGACTTTGTACATCCAGCCCGAAAGAGAACCGCAGTCAAATTCGTAGAGGTTGTTAATTCCTTCAATATAAGCGGAATTATACATAGGAGTCCAGCTTGATTCCATATGAATATTGTTGTCCTTACAAACTTTTACAAGGACATCATATACAGATTCACCCTCTTTGAATTGAACCTTCTGCTTTTTGAGGATTATACCGTCCTTTGGAACGAGTTCAATTTTTTCGGGATCAAGGTCATCTATATTGTCAAGAATTGTTGAACAGGTGATTGTAAAGGTACAATAAAGATTTGTATCTTTTGTTTCCTGTTCTTCCGGTTCAACCGGCTTGGGTTCGGGCTTCCCGACGGTACGGGATCGGTTTTGTACTTGTCCTGCGTTGTCGGTTGAACATCATTCTTTTTGTTCGGCTTTGAAGAACTGTTTGATGAAGAAAACGGTTTTTTCTTATCCGAAGAACTGTTGCTTGAACTCTGCTCGGATTTCTCACTTTTTTCAACAGCTGAACTGTTACTGTTCTGCGAATTATCCTTACTGTTCTTTTTATCTTCGGAATTTTTTCTGTCCTTTTTATCTTTGTTTGATTTAGTGGAATCGGTAGGATTTTGAGTGGTTTTCTCTGTTGCAGACACAGAAGTTGTTTCTGTGTCTGCATTTGTTGTCGATAGCGAGGAGGCAGTTGATGCAGTTTGAACTTTATTTTCCGATCGGTTGCCGCCTGCAAAAAATGCTACTGTAAGTGCGGCAATACAAACGCACACCGCAATTAAGAGTATTTGATTTTTTTTAACAAACTTTTTTATCTTTTCCATAACCCATCTTAACTTGTGAACTCTAATCAAACGAGCTTAACGATGATTTTCTGAATTTCTGTTGCATCAACAACATCGATAACACCGTCATGATTTACATCAGCTTTGATAAGTGAAACCTTTGAAAGCTGTTCAAGGTTTACAATCTGCTTCTGAACAAGTGTTGCGTCAATTACAGAAACTGTGTTGTCAAGATTAACATCACCTACGGCATAATTTTCTGCAAGTCGGTCAGTCATATTGTAGAGTGAAGTTTTGCCGTTTACAAGACGGTCAAATGAAACAAAAGCATAGAAACCCTGTTCAGTTGCCATCTGATTGTATGTTGTGTCTGTATGACCAAATCCGTTTTCAGCGGAGAAACTCATCATAGCATCAATGAGTGTGTTGCCGTTTTTGATGAATCTTTCATCATTTGTAGGATCAATTCCAAGGCTTGTAAGTGCAACGAGTACCTGTGCACAGCTTTCGCTGTTTACAGAACCCCATGATGCAAATCCGCCGTTTTCATTCTGTGCGTTTGACATTGCTGTGAGTGCTTTATCAATTGCCTCTTTAACATCGCTGTTTGTTGAGTAGTAAGGAGCAAGTGCCTGAATTGCCATACCTGTCATATCAGGATCTGCAGTTGAGCCGAAAAATGTCCAGCCACCGTTTGCTACCTGTGCATCAAGAATTGTCTGTACGAGTTTTTCTCTTGTTGTGGGATTTGCGGCGTCAGTCTGCGGAATTTCATAATCGCCCGTATCAAGTGCGATGAGGGCAAAGACAGGACCGTTGATACCCTGCTTCTTAACATAATCCATATCTGCAAGCGGTTCAAGAAGGTTATATGATGCAACATCCGTAACATCCTTACCGATTGCAGTAAGGGCAAGAATTACTCTTGAATTGTCTGTTGATTTAGTATTGTGAAGTTTTGCAGAACCCTTTTCTTCAACATACTTAACTGCATTCTGATAGTAACTGTCTGCAATTTCGTCTGTGATTTTACCTGCTCTTGCAAGACCGAGGACTGTCCACTCGCCGCCTACTGAAGAAACTGTGGGGGCATCCTGTGATGCAAGATATTTTGCAACCTCGTCAATCTTGTTTGAAACTGTGTCAGCTGCGGAAGGAGCATATTTTACTGTGAATGTATATACAGTACCGCCTTCCCCTGTGTTCATTGACGGCCATGCAGTATCACCGCAACCGATGATAATTTTGTCACCGTCAGAAACATTAACAGTCTGACTTCTCTTATAATTTGTGTTTTCAACATCAGGAGTATATTGGTTTTTATACTTTCTTGTCTGGAAGTTTTTGTTAGTTGCAGTAGGAACTACATTTACATCAGCTGACGGTGTGCCGATTGTAAGTGTATAGTCTGTAACTGACGGATCAAATTCGCCTGTAAGTTCAGCACCTGTAATTTCAACCGATTTAACAGTTGTATCGTTATTTGCCCACGTACCGCCGATATCCTCGCCGTAACCGTTTGAAGTATACATAATAGCGATTTCGTCACCGCTCTCAAGTGTGCCGTCTGCTACTGTATAGGATGCATAACCTGAATTTGTGAACCAGTCATTGAGAGTTCCCATCCAGCCACTCATTGTACCGCCGTCAAATGCAGCAAGACCGTTAATTGATGAGATGTAATTGTTCTCAGCACCTTCCTGTGTGTAGCCGTGATTGTTGAGTGCATCAACAACGGCTGACATCATAGTAGTGTCATTATTAATGCTTACCCACTCATCAACGAGAACGCCGTCCCACGGAGCGCCGTTTTCTACTGAGTATGTATCATTTCTGACAATTACTCTTACTTTTCCGTCTTCAACTGCGCTTACTGAAAGTGAAACCGTCATAAGTGACGAAATCATCATTACAGAAAGTACAATTGAGAGGATTTTTTTAAAAGATTTGTTCATAGTGTTTTCCTCCATATTGTATTGTGTATATCGAAAGGCAAAATAAAAAGCCCTCCGTTTTTGGAAGGCACAACAAACAAAACCATACAGACCAAAAGTCTGTACAGATATGGTCGGCTGCACCTCTTCCCTGTCCAAGATTTGCAAAATCCGAGGCATACGGACAGCGACCTGACTTATGGCAATGCCAAATACAGTAATGACTGTTGCTTCGGATTCTCACCGAATTCTCTGTTATCTACTCTGCAAGATGCATTTTGAACCGTAAACCCATATTAAGTTATATACATTTGAAATCTGCATTTAATTATAACACCTGTTTATAGTCGTGTCAATTCCTTAAAATTTTTCTGATATCAGAGTTTATTCGGGTACGTTATAAGTTTAGTTTATGGCCAGCTTTTTGTGTAACTCAGTTGTATGAATTGAATATGCTGTTAATAAAAAGTTGAAATCGGTGAATCAGATGAAAGAAAAATATTCGCTTGACAAGTTACCGCTTGGAGTTACGGGGATTGTCTATCGTGTGAACTGTAATGAAAATATCAAAAACAGAATATTTGATTTTGGTATTATGGAGAACAGTCCTGTTATCCCCTTGTTTACAAGTCCGTTCGGTGATCCGTCTGCGTATCTTGTTAAAAATGCCGTTGTGGCACTGAGAAATAACGATTGCAAAGATATCATTGTTACTCCTGAATAAAAGGAGGCTTTTTTATTGTTTTCTACGGATAAATCATCTTTTAATAAAAAGGATGTCTCGGATTGCGATTACAAAATTTCTCTTGCCGGTAATCCTAATGTCGGCAAGAGTACAATTTTTAACGAACTGACGGGATTAAGACAGCACACGGGAAACTGGACGGGTAAAACAGTTGAGTTTGCCAGAGGTTGTTGCAAAATCAAAGACGCAAGATTTTGTATTACTGACTTACCCGGATGCTATTCCCTGCTTTCATTTTCGGGCGAAGAGGCGGTAACAAGGGAGTGCCTTATACAAAATCAAAATGACTGCGTTGTAATAGTTGTTGACTGCGGAGTTATTGAAAGAAATCTTTCATTTGCATTGCAGGTGTTATCTGTCACAAAGAATGCTGTTCTTTGTCTTAATCTTTGTGATGAGGCTGAAAAAAACGGAAAAAAAATCGACTGTGACGAGTTATCGCTAAATCTTGGAATACCTGTTGTAAAAACCTGTGCAACAGACAAAAAAGGTTTGGATGAGTTAAAAAAAGCGATCTATAATGTATGCAGCGGAAAGACAAAATGTTTTAGGGTAGAAAGAAATTTTGAAGGCGTTGATATACTATCCGAAAAAAACTACAAACAGAATATTGAAAAGCTTTCGCAAATTGGTAACAAAATTTCAAGTGACTGCGTAAAATAAGAAAAATCAGAGTTAAATGCTTGTACAAGAAAGCTTGATAAAATACTTACAAGCAAAACCACGGGAATACCGATTATGCTTGCAATGCTTGGTATATTGTTCTGGATAACAGTTGTTGGTGCAAATTATCCGAGCGAATGGTTAAGCAATTTGTTTGGCTTTATAAAAGAGAAACTGTATATTCTTTTTGATTTTTTACACGCTCCCGATGTTGTAACGGGACTTTTGATTGACGGAGTTTATACAACTCTGTCATGGGTGGTATCTGTAATGCTGCCGCCTATGGCTATATTCTTTCCGTTGTTTTCACTTGTTGAGGATTCGGGATATCTGCCGAGAATTGCATTTAATCTTGATAGGTATTTTTCAAAGTGCGGTGCTCACGGAAAGCAAAGTCTTGCTATGGCAATGGGTCTTGGCTGTAATGCCTGCGGAATTACGGGATGCAGAATCATTGAGTCGCCAAAGGAACGGCTGATTGCAATTCTTACAAATAATTTTATGCCGTGTAACGGACGGTTTCCCACAATAATTGCATTACTGCTCATGTTCTTTGCAGGTACGGCATTTACGCTGAGCAGTTCGCTTGAGGTAGCGGCATTGTTGATTGGAATAATAGTTTTCTGTGTTTTTATAACACTTGTTATATCTAAGGTACTTTCAGTCACAATATTGAAAGGCGAACAGTCCGGATTTGTGCTTGAACTTCCGCCGTACAGAAAGCCGCAGATTTTAAAAACTATTGTCCGTTCGCTGTTGGACAGAACTTTATTTGTTTTAGGATGGGCTGTTGCGGTTGCCGCTCCGGCAGGTGCGATAATTTGGATTCTTGCAAATGTGCATATAAGCGATGTTTCACTTTTAAAATATTGTACTGATTTTTTAGATCCGTTCGGCAGATTTATCGGGGTTGACGGCGTTATAATAATGGCATTTATACTTGGATTTCCTGCGAATGAAACCGTTATTCCGATTATAATTATGTCATATATGGCAAGCGGTACTCTTGTTGATTATTCAAGCTACGATCAGCTGTTTCAACTTCTCAGTATGAACGGCTGGACAATGACAACGGCTGTATGTACGATTATTCTTTGCATTCTTCATTATCCGTGTTCAACAACCTGTCTGACAATAAAAAAAGAAACAGGCAGCCTTAAATGGACGCTTGTTTCTATGGCTTTGCCTACTGCAATGGGAATTGTGCTTTGTATGATTACAGCAGGTGTTATGAGATTATTTTAAGTCAATAACTTCAAAATCATCGGGAACAAATATATTTCCGTTAAAAACTGTTCTTGCCTCTGAAGTATATGTACTTTTGCGTGTTTGAAGTGTTTCGTCCTCGGTGTGATACAGGATAAGATTTTTTGCAAAAAGACTCTTTGCAAGTTTTCCGGCATCAAGTGCTGTGCTGTGGAATTTTTCGTAGGGCTTAAAAATATCTTTTTGACTGTAAAGACAAAAAGCTTCACACATAAGATAATCACAGTTTTGAACAAAATTTCTGCATTTTTCATTGAACGGTTCATCACCGAGACAGGTGAGAACTTTTCCTGACGGAAAAACAGCCTTGAATCCGAATTGCTTTGTTTTGTCTGAAAATATATCAAAGAAAGTGAGTCGGATACTGCCGGCATTTTGCATTTCACCGTCTTTTACTTCATTGATGAAAATTTTTGTATTGATATTTTTGAGAAATTTCGGTGCAAGTGTGTGGTTGCAAATTGCCGTGATTGAATCAACACATTCATCGTGGCAGTAAATATTAAAATTACCTTCATATTTGCCTGAATTCATAAGAGCGCTTATTTGCCTTATTACCCACACGGCACCTAAAATATGATCGGTGTGAGAATGAGTAATAAACATTGTCTTTATGCTGTTCCAAGCTACTCCGGATTTCTTAATTGCGGATAAAATCCCGTTTCCGCCGCCTGCGTCAACAAGAAGACAGTCGTTTTCGGATTTCAGAAGAAAACAGGTATTATAACAGTCGGTAACCATCGCACTTCCTGTGCCGAGCATAATAATTTTTTCGTTCATACAGCACCTCGAAAATACAGGCAGATACAAGAAAAATGTATCTGCCTGTAAATTTTATTGTAATTTTATTCTTCCGCTTCTGCAACCTTCATCATAATGGCACATTCCATTCTTTTTCTGAAAAGCTCACAGCCGTATTCGTAAATACCTGTGATTGAGCCTGTTGCGTGATAAGCGTTTGCGGCACAACCGCCGCTGCAATAAAGTCTTGCCCAGCAGTCTTTGCAGTCGGGACGGGCGTATGCGTTACAAAGCTTAAATTCGTCCTGAATTTTCGTGTTTGAAACACCGTTAAAAATATCGCCGAGCTTGTACTTTTCATCGCCTACAAACTGATGACAGGGATAAAGGTCGCCCCAAGGTGTTACAGCCATATATTCTGTACCCGAACCGCAACCCGAGATTCTCTTATAAATGCACGGACCGCCTGTAAGGTCAATCATATAGTGATAGAAGGTGAGCGGTCTGCCCTCTTTTTCACGCTTGAGCATTTCCTTTGCAAGAATTTCGTACTGTTCAAAAAGAACAGGCAAATCGTCATATGTAAGTGCATATGGGTCATCGGGAGCACATACAACCGGCTCCATTGAAAGCTCTGTAAATCCCAAATCCGCCATATGGAAAATATCGTTTGTGAAGTCTGTGTTATTATGTGTATAAGTACCTCTTACATAGTAACCCTTGTTACCTCTTTTTTTGACAAATTCCTGAAATTTCGGAACGATAATGTCATAACTGCCCTTGCCGTTTACAGTTTTGCGAAGATGGTCATGCACTTCTTTTCTGCCGTCAAGGCTGAGAACTACATTATGACATTCTTTGTTTGCAAATTCAATTACATCGTCATCAACAAGCATACCGTTTGTTGTAAGTGTAAAACGAAAGTTTTTGTTGTGTTCCTTTTCAATGCTTCTTGCATAGGCAACAATCTGCTTTACAACATCAAAGTTCATAAGAGGTTCTCCGCCGAAGAAGTCAACCTCAAGGTTTACTCTGCTGCCTGAATTTTCAATGAGAAAGTCAATTGCTCTCTTGCCCACTTCAAAGCTCATCAGCGCTCTCTCGCCGTGGTATTTGCCCTGGCTTGCAAAGCAGTATTCGCAGTTAAGGTTACAGGTGTGAGCAATGTGCAGACAAAGTGCTTTGATTACTGTGTTTCTCTTTTTAAAGTCAAATGCAAGGTTTTCGTACTTGTCGTCTGTAAAGAGCTTTCCCTGTTCCTCAAGCTCTTTTACATCATCAATGCAGTCAGAGATTTCTTCTTTTGTAATCTCAGGATTGTCTGCATATTTTGAAAGCATTTCGTCGATTATCTGTTCTTTTGTTGCGTTTTTGTACATTGCAATAACATCATAAGCAAGGTCATCGACTGCGTGTACACTGCCGCTGTAAACATCAAGAACTATGTTGTATCCGTTAAGTTTATACTGATGAATCATAATATCTCCGTTAGACAAAAGGAAAGCCGTTAACCCTTTGGGAAAACGGCGATAATCCTTAATAATCAAATTAAAATAGAATTATTTCTCGCTCATGCACTTTTCGCACTGCTGGTTAGCAACGCCGCAAGATGTCTTACACGCTGACTGACATGAAGTCTGGCACTCGCCGCAACCGCCTGTCTTAACGCTCTTCTTGAGGTCACGAGTTTCGATAGTTTTAATTCTCTTCATAATAAATCAAACTCCTTGTTAGATTTTGTTAGTTTAATATTATCACACAGCCATTGATTTGTCAATCTTTTTTAACTACGCTTATGTTGTCAGTCATACCGCCTTTTGTTGACATAATCTCAACCTTGCAGGCTGAAAGATATTCAATGTAATTTATAAGTTCCTTGCTTATAATTTCACCGGGTACGATGAGGGGAATTCCGGGTGGATATGCCCAGATATACTCGGCAGAAGTTCTGAATTCCGAATTTTGAAACGGAATAGTTTCTTTGTTGAATTTGTACAACTCGCAGGCGTTGAAATTTTTGCCTGTGTAGAGATTTTTTAACGGAACACGCTCGGTGTCGGCTCCTTTTGAAAGTTCGCTGTCAATTGAAATCAGAGCGTCTGAAAGCATATCAAAAGCTTTTTCAGTGTCACAAACAGATGTCATGGCAATTACATAGTCCGAATATGCCATTTCGGTTTCAATCTGACAATTATTTCGCAGTATTTCGGCAAGCTTTGTTCCCGAAATATTTGCGTTCGCTGTTGAAATTACAATTTTGCCGATATCATAATCAAAATCAGTATCGTTTTTATCATAAATTTTCAGATATTTTAGATTTTTAAGTTTTTCTCTGACCGTTTTAAGATTGCAACAATATTCCTTGAATTTATCTTTGCTGTTTTCGCAGAAATCAAGACATTTTTCAATTGAACTCATTAAAATATATGACGGACTGCTTGTTTCAAATACAGCCAAATTTTCAGCAAGAATTTCAGAAAGCTCGCTGTCATTTGTTATGAGCAATGCAGTTTGAGTTAATGACGGCAAAGTTTTGTGCAGACTCAATACTGCGGCGTCTGCACCGCAGTTAAGTGCTTCATCGGGAAAACTGTCCGAAAACGGAAAATGCGCTCCGTGAGCTTCGTCAACAAGTAATTTTGCTCCGTGTTTGTGACAGATTTCGGAGATTGACTTTATATCCGAAACAACTCCTTCATATGTAGGCGAAGTTATGATTACAAGTCTGATTTCATCATTGTGTTTTGTAAGTTTATCTTCTATATCGTAAGGTGAAACCGATGTAAGAATATTGTATCTGCTGTCTGTATCGGGAAAAATGTAATCGACATTGAGATTAAACAGTTCTGCTGAATTATATACAGATTTGTGGCAGTTACGAGCCATTAAGATTTTGTCGCCTTGATTTGTCATTGAGCGAATTGCTGAAAGTATTCCGCCTGTTGAACCGTTAATCAGAATGAAAGCATTTTTTGCATTGTAAAGCTTTGCAGCCTTTTTCTGAATTTCATCAATAACTCCGTTTGGTGAATGGAGATTGTCAAAATCATGAATTTCGGTTATGTCGATATTATACGGTATTATACCCTCTTCTGTAATGTCCGTTCTTTTGTGTCCGGGCATATGAAAAGGATATATGCCGCTTTTTGAATAATTTTTAAGCTTGTCGTACAGCATATATCCTCCGATATTTTAAATATTTAGTTTGTACCGAACTCAGCGAGTTCAAGTCCCTTGTTGTGTTCAAGCGCCCAGTTTATGCTCCAGTAGCTTGTAAAGAGCAAAAGATGATTGCCTTTAAGATCCTGAATTTTCTTAGTATCCGACGCAAGGTCGAGAGTTTTCGGATCAATGTCATCGTTTACAATCCAACGGATAAATTCATATGGGAGTGTTTCCATAATGATATCACAGTTGTACTCGTTTTGAAGTCTGTATTTAAGAACATCAAACTGAAGTACGCCTACAACGCCAACGATAACTTCCTCCATACCTGCGTCAAGCTCCTGGAAAATCTGAATTGCACCTTCCTGTGCAATCTGACTTGTACCCTTGATGAACTGTTTGCGCTTCATTGTGTCTTTCTGACGGACAAGTGCAAAGTGTTCGGGAGCAAATGTAGGAATTCCCCTGAACTGTACCTTGTGTCCCGGTGAACAGATTGTGTCACCGATTGAGAAAATGCCCGGATCAAACACACCGATGATGTCGCCCGCATATGCCTCGTCAACAATTTCTCTTTCCTGAGCCATAATCTGCTGTGGCTGTGAAAGACGCATTTTTTTGTTGCCCTGAACATGGAACACTTCCATATTCTTTTCAAACTTGCCGCTGCAGATGCGCATAAATGCAACTCTGTCACGGTGAGCCTTATTCATGTTTGCCTGAATTTTGAAAACAAATGCAGAGAAAAAGTCTGACATAGGCTCAACCTTTTCATCAACTGTTTCTCTTGGCAGAGGTGGAGTTGTGAGCTGTAAGAACTGTTCAAGGAATGGTTCAACACCAAAGTTTGTAAGAGCCGAACCGAAGAATACAGGAGTAAGCTGACCATTGCGGACTGCTTCAAGGTCAAATTCATCGCCTGCACCGTCAAGAAGTTCTATTTCATCAAACAAATCCTGCTTATGATAGTAGCCTATTGTATCTTCAAGGGCAGGATCGTCAAGCGTAAGTTCTTTCTTTTCAACTTCTTTCTGACCGTTATTAGCGGTGAAAGCAAGGATTTTCTTAGAATTTCTGTCATACACACCCTTGAATTCTTTACCTGAACCGATTGGCCAGTTTACGGGATAGGTGTGAATTCCGAGAACATTTTCAATGTCTTCAAGAAGGTCAAAAGAATTTTTTGCATCTCTGTCCATCTTGTTGATGAATGTAATGATAGGAATATTACGCATTACGCAGACCTTGAAAAGTTTGATAGTCTGTTTCTCAACACCCTTTGAACCGTCAATTACCATTACGGCAGAGTCTGCCGCCATGA
>ERZ779932.1237-NODE-1237-length-11155-cov-3.770541_pt1 | contig 11155 bp, 8 predicted proteins | sample MGYA00511064_ERZ779932 | MGnify/ENA primary metagenome ERZ779932 (study PRJEB29588, sample SAMEA1966821) | human gut metagenome | biome: human gut; feature: human-associated habitat; material: faeces | place: Denmark | collected 2008/2010 ...
GCCCCACAAAAAAACCGACTTGCATGCCTGCATCCAAATGCACACCAAGGCCGGGATAAAACTTGGCCACCACAGGGATGTCGATATACTTGCTCTCCACTGCCACATCTTCCACCCTGTCCTTTATGATTTCATCACCGGGAATTATGACTCCATCGGATACGTTGTATCCCCTCGTCGTGTACATCAGATTGGCCTGCAAGCCCCACCGCTCACTCCAACGGTACATCCCCACCGCACCGATATTAAAACCGGTCATGCGCTTACCGCCCATCTCATACGAAGGAAACTTTACCGTGGACCAGTTTGCCCCCACTTCACAACCCACATGCCATTGGGCAGAAACCATTCCGCTCAAACATAAACAAATTCCTATTATAAAAAGTCGTTTCATTCCATACTTTTTGATATAAAACAAACGATAATTGTACGCAAATATTGTGGAGAAACAGCCAATCATCCCCAAGCCATACAATCTAACAGACTTCTAAAAGTTTTATCCCCAACTTTTAGAAGCCTGTTCGATTTCATTTGGTTCCGGCCTTTATCTCCAGTCCGGCCATACCGTTTTTCTAAAAAGCAGAAGTCAATCCACCACGACTTTACATAATTTGCTCACGCTCGGCAGACTTCGAGCGAGTTCGGTCTGCGCTCACTTAATCGCAAATTTGCATAATTTGCTCACGCTCGGCAGACTTCGAGCAAGCTCGGTCTGCGCTCACTTAATCGCAAATTTCCGCGTACCCACGATATAAATCCCGCGCGGAAGTCCGTTCACGGCTTCATGCGGCATGACCGCACTGCGCACTTTCACGCCGCTCACGGTGTACACATCTACCGGAACCGCAGCCGAGCCCGTCACTTCGCGTATGGCAGTCGGTTTGGCGACATACAACAATTTGAAGTTGTCGAAACAGTTCCAGTCGTGGTACCTATACTCGGTCTTGTCCAGACCGACCCGCAAATCCCCTTTCGCCAATAGCTCGTATTCCACTTCATTGGCGCGGTATTCCCCGTCGCGGTTGAAAGCATTGTCAGCCGACCGCACATCGTCCGGATAGGTATAGGGATTATACGTATAGGGAACGGAACCGTCGAACAAAGACATGAACGTCTGGCGGCTGCTATTGAGATACAGTCCGGCCAAAAGCTGTTCCGAACCGTCCTGATGCGCGTTATAGGCTTCCGCCTTGTCGCCATAGCGATAAAAGCCTTGGGCGCGAAGACGGTATGTACCGGCCGGCATACGTTCCAACACCTGATAAGTGTCGTAAGTCTTGTCGTAAAACTCAGCCACGCCGGAAGAAGCCGCCGTAAAAGACGTGCCTTCCCATCCCTTGCTGCCTTCCGAAAAATCGGGATTGACTAAAAGCCAGGTAAGGTCTACTTCCTCTCCGGGTGTCCAACCGGCACACAGGTCCTCCGTATAGGTTTCCATCGCCGCTTTCAGGGCTTTCAGGGCGTTTTCCTTGCTGCCGTAAGTGCGGATAATACTGTCGCGAAAATGCAGTTCCCCCTTTTCCAAAGCCTCAACATACCTTGATGTGCCCTTTTCCGTCACAAAAACCTGTATGCCGTCAATATTTTGTATCGCCTGAGCGTAATCCTGCCCGTTATCGATTATTTTGCCGCTCTTCTTCCGATCCTCAAGCCATTCCCGCAGTGAAAACAGCCCGTTATAAACTTCTGACCGGACTATCGGCGAAACAGTCTTCCCGTCGTCCGTATAAATCTTTACCTTTTCCAGCGCCCGCTCTGCCTGTCCGTCGGAGATTTTTGCCTCATCGCCTGCTTCTTCTGTCTTGCTGCTCATTTTCCCTCCTCTTGCTGGCACTGCAGCCCCAAATTCGTCCAGTTATGTCCCGTTATTATTGCAAAATATAGAAAATTATACCACAATGTCCGCCTCTTGTCAAGCACTGCACTATCACACTGCCGCCATTGCACTGCCCCTTTTCCGGCGCCGTTCTCATTACATCGCCCGTATTCTTTTCCTCTCTTTAAATTTCCGCCGCCGGCGTTTATCTCTATGCCGTAACCCCATTCCGAAAGGCACTCGTTATGACATGGATACTGCTGAGCCTGCTTTACGCCGTTACCAACGCCGTCTACACGACGTACAACGAAACGCGCAATTTCAACGGTTACGTTCTCGGCATCTGGCGCGGCTTCGGCATCAGCCTGCTGGTTGCGCCGTTGCTGTTCACCGTGCCTCCCGTTACGTCGGCATCATATTACCTCATTCTTGTTATTCAGGGGCTGATGATTGGCATTTATGACAGCCATCTGTTTTTTGCCTCGGGAAAATACGGCAGCCACGCCAGTTCCGGTTTTATGGCCACCTGCGTCCTCATTACCGTTTTCCTCTGGTGGGGAATAGATTTTTCCGAGCTTGCCGCTCTGATGCGCACGCCGTCCCGCCTCATTACGCTGATGCTCATTCTGAGCGGATTTTCCGTCAGTTACTGGCAGATGATGAAAGTCCGGGTCAGCCGCGCCGCCGAAGAATACCTCTACCCCGCCGTCTTCGCCCTCGCATTGATGAGCATTGCCACGCGGTATATTGCCCTCAACGGCGGCACCGCTTATGCCGGTGTCGTCTATTACCTTACGGTCGCCTGCTTTGTCAGCGGCGTTTACAATGCCGTGATGTTCGTCCGCCAGAAAACACCCCCTCTGCAGCAACCACCGTCATCCCCGCCGCCCGACCGCCCGCACCAGACTCCCGTTTTGCCGGAGAACACCTCTGCGGCTCCCTCCAAACTGGCACTGCTGCTCGCCCCGCTGCCGCACTGGCAGGGCGCATGGCTCATTGCCTTCAGTACGGTGCTGATTGCGGCCAAAACCCTCGCCTTGCGCCTGGCCGAAAATCCCGGTTATGTCATCGCCATGCTGTTGCTGTCGCCGATGTTTGCCGAAGTGCTGAACACCGGACGCGTCCGCCTGCGCCCTTCGGTCATTCTCGTCCTTGTTTTCCTGCTTTTACTGCTGCTTCTTGTCGCCTGAAAGAAATTCCCGCCGTTTCGCTGCCGCGCTTTTCCGCCGCTGCCGCCGTTGCTCTGCTGCGCTTTTCCGGTGCAGTCTCTGTTTCCCTGCCGTTTTCTCCGCCTGTTCCGTCGCTGCCTTTTGCCTTGAGCTTTCTGTCCACAGCTTCAGCCAAAACCTTGTTGCGCTCAATTTTATTTTCTTCCTCAATCCGGGCCAAAGCCGGCTCCAGATATTTGGCGTAATATGCCTTTCGCGGATCTGCCGCCGCTTTCGGGTCATACGCGGCAAAAACTTCCCGCCCCTTCACCGGCTCGTTTTTCTCCCTGAACCCCAAAATCCGCCCTTCGTCGCGCGGCATCTGCAACACCGCTTCAAAAGCGTCTTTTCCTCGGCAGTCAACGTCCGGCTTATGCCCCTTGACTTCAATATTTTCCCCTTCTTTGTCCCAATAGGTCAGTTTCGTAACCCCGACCCGCATCAGATAGCCGCACGGCATCGCAAAGCTCCCCTGCGTATATTGCTGCATTCCGGCGGTATTTTCTCCGACATAACGCACATTGGGATGATGATAAAACGACGTATAGGCGCTTTCTGCCGAACTTCCGACGCCCCTGTCAATCAGAACATCAATCCGCCCGTGATACCCGCCTTTGTCGTTAAACGGATAATAAACCGCCGTTTCATCAAACAAAACCCTATCCTCTCCCGAGAAGTTTTTGCGCTTGACCAGCTTTTCCGCCGTCAGCCCGTCGCGCTCATAATTACGCGGCTTATACGCCCCGTGGCAATGCAGCAAAGCGTTTGAAACCGCCGTATCCTTAATCTCGCAGCGCTTATAGGTATTGACCAGATTGCCGTAAAGCCGCTTTGCCACATGGTCAATCGGCTTGTCCTCGCCGCCGCCGTTGCCCCGTACGTCCAGAATAATCCTTCCCTTTTCCCACTTGTCCTTATTTTCCAGATATGCCTTGTCAAAGGTTTCAATAAAGCCTTTCCAGCTCTCATAATCGTTCTTGTCCGTCAGGTTGGGAATGCTCACCACCAGCAAATCTTCCCCTGCCGGCGATTTCATCTCGCCTATTTTCCATAACGGATACGTTTCGCCGTTGCGGTCGGTACGGTATTCCTCTCCCAGAATTTTCATTCCGTCCGGCATTTCTTTGCGATAGCCGAAATTGCTCCCGACAGCCCGTTTTTCTTTTTTGCCCCCGCCGGCAAACGCCTTTCCGCCGCCCATTCCCAGCATAAAATGCCTGTCTTCGATAAACTTCGCCGTTTTCTCTGCCGCCTCCGCCATAAAATCGCCCTGCCGCCGCGGCTTGTCGGTATTGTTATAAAGCGTTTCGACCGCCGCTTTAAACCCGTTCCGGTTTTCTGCCGAAAACCCGCGCCAGCCGACATGTTCGTATGCCGCCCTGGCATAAAAAGCCAGATTAAGGCGCTGTTCTTCGCAGCTCATCACTCGGTTGTCCAAATCTTCCCTCGGCTTTCCAAAATCCTCAAGCGATATCCCGTCATAAGCGCGCATCATCGCCTCTTCGCCGATACTACCGATAATGTCGTCAAACGCTGCCATATCCGTTCTTCCTGCCGCGCTCTTGCCGTTCTCCACGGCTGAATCAGCAGTTCCGCGGCCGACTGTTTTATATTGCCCGGTTGCCATATCCGTTCTTCCTGCCGCGCTCTTGCCGTTCTCCACAGCTGAATCAACAGTCCCGCGGCCAGCATTTTTTCGTTGTTCGGCTTCCAGGTTTCGGGCATAAGTCAACAGGTCTTTATTTTCATTAAAAAAAATCAGCTTGTCAGGAAATTGCTCCGACACCCGTTTCATCGCAACCGCCCGCGTCGCTCCTTTGGCACGCAACTCGTTTATTTTCTCAGAAATCGCTTTCTTGTCCGTTTTATCCGGAAGAAAGTAAACCGGAACGCCCCAGCCGCCCTCTTCCCGCGAAGCTGTCAGGTCTATAATGGAAAAAGGGCCGTCCACGCCGATAACTCTGGCATTTTGGGAAGATTCGTATTCATTGGTAAATCCGCCGTCAAGCGACACATTGGGCTTAAACGTGCTCCTGTCAACTTCGTAACGATAAGACGGTTTCTGCTTATCCAGAAATTCTTTCGGCTGCCGCCCGCTGATTAAAACCGCTTTTTCGTCCATATAAACGCTGACTCCGTCCCATTCTTTGCGCTCGTTGGACGGCGGCTTGACGATATAATGGGATTCTTTGTCTGCCGCCGCATAACACAAAGCTTAGTTTATCCGTTCGGAAAGGGCATTTCCGGCAACTTGAAGGCGCGGCGTAAGGTACGCCCCGAATTCGGCGGGAGGCACTTGGCTGAAATGGTATAAACGGGAAGTATTTTCCATAATCTCTTTACGGCGTTTGCTCCTCAACTCTTCCAGCTGCTGCATATAACGGGGAAAACAATCCTCTCCGACAACCGATTTCAGCAGATATTCCCTTGCCGCACCGTGTTCTTTCATAAATTCCGGTAAAGGCTTCTCGTCTGTATTAAGATGGAGTTTGTCATTCACTGCCGAAACGTAAGAAAACAGATATTGCCCGATGCTCTGATTGGGAAAGGCGCCCAGCCCCGGCGGACAGATTTGAGAAAAATAGGACAATTTCTCTTCAAGGCCAAGTTTTTGGAGAGGTGATACAAGATATTGAAAAACCGCCTCATTCTTTTCCATGCCTTTTCCCCGAAAATTTTCCGTGATGGTCTCATACTTCTATGATTTTACCATAAAAGAACAGGCTTGTAAAGCGGATTTCGCATGCCAGCATCCGAATATGCCACAAGGAAACCGCATTCCTGCGCCCCTGCCCGGTGCACTGTTCCTTTCCGGCGTCCCCTCTAAACGCTGCCGCCGTTTTTCGTCCTGACGCCGTTTCTCGTCCTGACACCCTTTCTCGTCCTGACGCCGTTTCTTTTATCCGAACAGTTTCGCCCAAAAACTTTTTTCTTCTTCGGGAGCCGCCGCTTCAAACTGTTTGAGGCATTCTTTTTGCGCCTCAGTCAGCTTTGTCGGAATCAATACTTTAAATTCGACAAACAAGTCGCCGCGCCGGTCGGAATTCATATAGCGCATACCTTTGCCCTTGATGCGCAGCTTGTCGTTCGGCTGCGTGCCGGGCTTAACTTCGACTTCGATTTCCTCGCCGTCAATTCCTTTAAGCTTAAATTTGCCGCCCATCGCCGCCATCGCCATTGAAATCGGCGATACCGTAAACAAATCCGCACCGTCGCGCTCGTAGGTCTTATGCCTTTTTACCGTAATAAAGACATACAAATCCCCTTTCGGCCCGCCGCGTTTTCCGGCTTCTCCCTCTCCGGCAACGCGCATCCGCGTTCCGTTTTCAATTCCCGCCGGGATTTTGATTTTCAGGGATTTTTCCAGTTTTTCCTTGCCGGTTCCGCGGCATTTCTTGCACTTGTCCAAAATCACGCGCCCCGCGCCGCGGCATTGCGGGCAGACCGTTTCAAACACAAAAAAGCCACCCTGCTGGGTACGAACCTTGCCGCTGCCGCCGCATGTCGCGCAGACCGGAGGCTCCTTGCCGTCCGCCGTCCCGTGCCCGTGGCAGGTTTCGCACTCTTTGGAGCTTGTAATGTTAATTTCCTTTTCCAGCCCGACATACGCTTCTTCAAGCGTCAGCGTTACGTCGTAACGGATATCGTCGCCGCGCTGGGCATACGAACGCTGCCGCGCCCGCCCCTGCCCGGTAAATTCCGAAAATATGTCGGAAAACACGTCGGCAAAGCCCGCGCCGGTAAAGTCAAACCCGTTAAACGGATTTGCCCCTGCCCCCGCGCCGCCGAACCCGCCGGTAAACGCCTGATGCCCGTACCGGTCGTACGCAGCGCGTTTCTGCTCGTCTTTAAGGACTTCATAAGCCTCGTTGATATCCTTAAACTTCGCCTCCGCTTCCTTATTGTCGGGATTGCGGTCGGGATGGTACTGCATCGCCAGCTTGCGATATGCTTTTTTTATCTCTTCCCCTGATGCCGTTTTGGTAACGCCCAAAACCTCATAGTAGTCTGCCGTCGTCGTGCTCATGTCATATAACCGTCATTACGTTGCTTTTTTGAATATTCAATATTACTGTTTTAAATCTTATGGTTATTTAGGAATATTATTTCAATAATGCAAGTTTTATTTGGCGGTTATGCCACAATTATGCAAAATTTGCCCCCGCGCAAACCAACGGCACCGTCAAAATCAGTTGCAGTCGGAATAAGCTGCCGTCACCCTGTCGTTGCGCAAAATGACCTTGACGCTGCAGCTTACGGCGGCATTGTTTCCTGCCGAAACGTTCCGTCCCGCCGCGGTATATCCTCCGCCCGCAATGTTTCCGCTGCCGAAAGCGCCGTAATTCGCCGCCATGCCGTAATTTCCCGTCAGCCCGTCGCCGCCGTCCGAATTCAGGCTCGCTGCCCGCGTTCCGGTACTTCCCGCCGCCGGCATATTGCTTCCTGCGGTTGTCATCGCGCCGCTGCCCGGTATGCTGCCGTTTCCGTTCGCCATATATCCTCCATTGCCCGGTATACTGCCGTTCCCGCCCGGCAATGCGCCGTTCCCCGCCGGACTGTCATAGGAAATTATTTCCCCGCCCCCGGCCGGCCGGTAATTGGTGTAATACACCCACATCACGGCTCCGTCATCCATATTTTTGACAATATTCGGCGCCCCGTTGTCATCCCAAAGCTCGGCAACGCTCTGCCCCTTATAGGTTGAAATCCCCTGCAGCGGATAATAAGCCGTCCGCCTGTCGGTAACCTGTTCCCACGGGCAGCCGCTCATTCCGAGCACTGCTCCCGCCAGCATCGCCCACCAGTAACGCATGATTTCCTCCTCCGGTTAAATTTTTTGTCTGCCCTGCCGTTCCTTTATGCCGATATAATCACGCCGCCCCGCCGAAACAACCGCCCGAACACAAAAAAAGCGCCGCTTTCTTCCGGCGCTTTCATTAAGCTGTACATTTCTCCGATAAGCTGCACATTTCTCCGATTGGCACAATGCGTTTCTCCAATCGGAGCAAAACATTAATAGACGTAACCGTTATACGCCGTCATTGCCGGCGCTCCGCCGCAATCGCTGTATGCGTTGCTGACGTATGTGCGGTAAAATTCCACCGTCAGCGTGCACAGGCTGTGCGGCTGATAATCGCCGAGCTCGCAGTAGCGCACGATTTTGCCGTCATCGGGTTCGTAATCGACATAATATGTCCACCGGACCGTATTGTTGCCGACATAGCGCGCATGCATCGGCTCTTCAAAATCATCAAAAAAATCGCGCATCTGCTGCCCCTGCTGAATGTCAAACCCTGCCGCATGGATAACATCTCCTTTCGGCGCCACATATTTCGTATAGGCAGCCCGCCGGGCAGTTTTACGATAAACCGGCGCATCTGCCGCCCCGTTGTCCCTGCGGTAGCTCGGCACATACGACGGGTCGCAGCAGCAGCCGGCCAAAAACAGCGTCATAAAGGCAATAGCAAACTTATACATCTTTCCATGTCTCCTCAAAACTAAATAAACTGATTGGTAAAAAGAATCTAAAACTAACTTACTAACTCTAAAATAATTTCGTCCAGAAGGGGAAAACCCTTGTCCGTAAGTCTGATATTGGCGTCATCATAACACAGTAAATCTAATTGTGCAAGTCTTTTTGTCATTTTTTTTGACAAAAAGTCAAATAATTTAATGCCGCACGCCCGGTAAAAGCGTTCCGCATCAATCCCCTCCTTTATCCGCAGCCCCATCAGAACCAGCTCTTCCGCCCGTTCTTCCGGTGTCAAAATGTCGCCCAGCCTGCCGTCAACCGTCGCCCGCAGCTGCGGTCTCCCCGTCGGATTTCCGCCTGCATTCCGCGTTCCCGCCGGATTTTTCGTATTCTGCATCTCTGCCGGAACCCCTGCCGAACGCCCGGTCGCACTCTGCGTTCCCGTCTCCCCTCTTATCTCGCTTCCGCCGTCCGTCCACAGCCGCAGCCGCCCGTGTGCCCCCTCGCCGATACCGATATAATCGCTGCCGCGCCAGTATGCCAGGTTATGTACGCTCTCATCATCGGCCGCTGCAGCAAAATTCGAAACCTCGTACCGTTCCAGCCCGCGGCTGCGCAAATAAGAAACTGTTTGGTTATAAAGGGTTAAAGACGTTTCTTCATCTGCCGCCCGAACATTTTTGCGCGCAAAAACCGTTCCTTCCTCAATTGCCAGTTCATAAAGCGAAATATGCCTGAGCCCGAACCCAAGCGCCAAATCTATTTCCTTTTGCCAGTCATCCCACTTTTGTCCGGGCCGTGCGTAAATCAAATCAATCGAAAATTTCGGAAACACCGCCGCGCCGAGTTCCATTGCGGCTATTGCGTCGTCAACCTCGTGCGTCCGCCCCAGAAATTTCAAATCGGCCGCATTCAACGCCTGCACGCCGAGCGACAACCGATTAATTCCCGCCGCCCGGAATCCCAGAAATTTCTCGCGTTCAAACGTATTCGGATTAGCCTCCAGCGAAATCTCCGCCCCCGGGACAATGTCAAAATGCCGTTCCAACTCTTCCAAAACCGCCTCAACCGCTCCCGGCGACAACAGCGACGGTGTTCCTCCGCCGAAAAAGACCGACGTTACGCGCCGTCTGCCTGAAACTTCAGCCATCTGCACCAAACCATCCCCGCCTTTTTCCTCCTGTGGTGCCTTTCCGCACACTCCGGCAAAATAGGCAATATCCTCGCGGTAGCGCGAAACCAAAGCCCTCTCGTCAAACTCGCGCGGCAGTATCCCGCGAAAAAAGTCGCAGTACGGACACCGGCTCCGGCAGTACGGAAAATGGATATAGACCGCCAGCCCGTCATCTGCCGCAGCCTTGCGCTCCGCCGCAGCTCCGTCATCTCTCCCTGCCCCCGGCTTGCCGCCGCCATAAACGCCGCTTTTCATGCCGCCCGTTGTCCCTATCCCAGCTTGGCGCAGGCGGTTTCAATCTTCTCCTGCAGCGCCGCCATAAATTCCTTTTTCCCCGCATAATCGGCCATATTCATCGGCGGCATAAATTCAAACACCACTTTGCCCGGCCGCCGCAGAAATGCCCCTTTCGACCACACCAGGTCGGAATTAAGCGCCACCGGAACCACCGGCATATCCAGCCCTTCTGCCAAAAAGACAATCCCCGACTTATAGCCCTTGACCTGCCCGTGTTTACAACGCGTGCCTTCCGGAAAGATAATGATGGACCGCCCGGCTGCCACCCGTTTTTTCGCTTCCGTCAGCATTCCCTTCATCGCTCTGGCTCCGGCGCCGCGGTCCACCGGAATCATGCCGTAAAGCGCCTGCCCCCAGCCAAACAGCGGAATATAAGTCAGTTCTTTTTTCAGCACAAACACCGAATGCGGGATGATGTCGGTATAGGCATAAGTTTCAAACGCCGATTCATGCTTGCTGGCAAAAATCACCCCCGGCGTGATGTATTCTTTTCCCCGTACTTCTATCGTAATTCCGCACAGCTTAAGCATTCCGCTCCAGATGACCGGGTGCAAAAATTTGTCCCACATCGCCACCATCGCCGGCCGCGAAAACACCCCGACCGGCAGGCTGACGACAAACCCCAGCGCCATCGCCGGATAAAAATATAAATTGGCAACCAATGAACGTAAAAACAGCATCATATCTCTAATCCTAACAAAATTTACAGACCCAAACCTCTCAAATTCTGACAAAATTTCACAGCCCCAACAGGTTATATTGCGCATATACCAGCAGAAACTTGGTGTATTCCGCCGCCATAAACCGGAAACTGCGCCAGTTTTTCCACCATTCTGGCGACACGTTCGGCGTATCCGCCGCAACAAAATGCATCACGGCCTCCGGCATCTCGTGTTCCAGCTCCAGCCGGCTGCGCGGGATATGGTAAAACGATGTCACGACATAAAATTCCTTCATGCCGTATTTGCCTGCCCATTCCCGCACTTCCCGCGCGTTGCCCACCGTATCGGTCGCCCGGTAGCCGAGGTCAATCGGCTGGCTGCTTTCAAGCCTGATATCCTCGCGCGATGTAATGACCTGCAGCCCTATCCCCGGCTGCACGCCGGAAATCAGCAGGCGCTCGCCGTAACCGCCGTTCAGCAGTTCCACCGCCTTGGCTATCCTATTCCGCCCGCCGGGCAGTAACG
>ERZ779932.1246-NODE-1246-length-11125-cov-2.472719_pt1 | contig 11125 bp, 10 predicted proteins | sample MGYA00511064_ERZ779932 | MGnify/ENA primary metagenome ERZ779932 (study PRJEB29588, sample SAMEA1966821) | human gut metagenome | biome: human gut; feature: human-associated habitat; material: faeces | place: Denmark | collected 2008/2010 ...
TAAACGCCGCAGCCATAGACACACGCATTAAAGCGACCGTAGCCTCTACCATGTACGATATGAGCAGATGCACGGCCAACGGTTATTTCGATGAAAACGACAACGCCGATGCCCGTTATGAAATGCGCCGACAACTCAACGCCCAACGTACCATCGATGCAAAAAACGGTTCGTATGAAACGGCAGGTGGTGTAGTCGATCCTCTACCGCAAAATGCACCGCAATTCGTAAAAGATTATCATGCTTACTACAAAACTTCACGGGGTTACCATTCTCGTTCGTTGAACTCTAACAACGGCTGGAACAAAACTTCGGCTCTCTCGTTTCTCAATGCTCCTATCCTCGCTTATAGCGATGAAATTCGTAGTGCCGTGTTGCTGATTCACGGAGAGAAAGCTCATTCGCGTTATTTCAGCGAAGATGCTTTCAAAAAGTTGAAAGGCGACAACAAAGAGTTGATGATTGTCTCAGGAGCCAACCACACGGATTTATACGACCGAACAGGCATTATTCCTTTTGATAAACTGGAATCTTTTTTCAAGGAGTATTTGAAATAAAATAGAGCCTGACGAATAAAGCCCGATAACATAGGTTTATCGGGCTTTATTCCAACGAAGCATCTCCGGCAGGGCAAGTACCATCGCCCCGCAACCGGGAAAGCCAAATCTTACACTTACCAAAATTTATTCTGCTGAGGATTGTATTCAAAACCGACACTTCCCAACTTAGCGACTAAATCAGCTTTACTGATGTGCATATCATCGCACAATTCATCTAACGACGCATAATTATCCCGTAACTTCGTATTAATAAATGAGAACAAAATCATCGGGTCTTCTGGCAAAACAGTCATATACTTCTCTCCTTTTATTTCGGGGAGCAAAGATAGTGTAAATTAAACGATTCTTTCAAAAAAAAAATTACAGATACCCAATTGCTAAGTATCTGTAATCTTTCTCGGTGATCCGCTTGGGATTCTCCAATAGGAATTACCACGCTGATATTTAGGACTTTATATTTTTTTGTTTCAGCATATCCCATAATTTAACCCACTGATTTTCTACGTGCTTTTGCGGTAGTTTTCTCATGGAGAATACTGGGGTAAAGATAGTTTATTATCTCATTTGTCATTTTGTTTTTTAACCTTTAAGTCATAATCTTTTTTATTTTCGACATTTTGCATCCCTGTAGTTCGCACAGCTGCAGTGACTTCTCCCCAATTTATAAAATAATCATCGTAATATTTAATAGGATACTGGCTATAAGCTATAACATCATCTCTTGTTGGAGTGCTATTTATCAATTGGGATATACGTTTAACTTCTAACTGAAGAGTCTTTTTATCAACTTCATATTTTTGTTTTTTCAGTCGTCTCACAGTACTATTTTTGGCTTCTGGTGTTTCAATACGTTTTCCAAAAGGATTGATACCCATTTGCAACTCCTGATGCCTTTGAATTGCAATATCATAATATTTAGGGGATAATTCAATGCCAAAATATTTGCGTCCTAACATTTCAGCACATAGTGAAGTCGTGCCAGAACCATTAAATGGATCCAGAACTAAATCTCCTTCCTTTGTAAAAATAGATATTAATCTTTCCATGAATACAGGAGGAAGCTGAGTTGGATGATCTACTCTTTGGCTATTGTGTTTCAATCGGTGAATATCCCACCATAAATTAGTTACTTGTGTTTTATCTTCTATATTTTCTTTTTTTCTTTTCTTGATACATGAATTTCTTATACAATAAAATTCTTTATAAGTATTGATACTTTTTATTTCTAAAAGAGAATGTTCTAAATTATAAAAAGGTAAATCATTTGCTTGTTCTTTAGTAAAACATATAACTGAATAATGTGCGGGCATAATCATTCTAACAGGAACACTTAATCCTTCCCAAATAATCCAATCTTGAAATTTTAACAACTTATTTAAACATTTAAAATGTCGAATAGCCCATTGAGGTATGTTTAAAACAGCAACAGTTTTTCCCGGTTTTATAATACGTGCTAATTCTGAAAGCCATTTATCACACCAATCGAAATACTCAATTATATCTACATCATCATCGCAGCAGTCGTATTTTTTATCAACATTATAAGGAGGGTCTGCGAAACAAAAGTCTACACTATTTGAAGGCAATTCTTTTAATACTTTCAGGCAATCATCATTTATTATCGTAGAAGTTGTATTTCCTTTATAACTAAAAAATTCTACTTTATTGATATAAGTATTGGTATTTACGGCTGAATTATAATCTAAAGATAAATATTTTTTTGTAAGATCGATGTAATTTAGAGTTTTGTAAGGAGATATACCAAATATATCACATAGTCTATTGACAATTAATTCATCATTCTTATAATCTATTGCAATATCCCGCCATACATCAGACATTATTGTTCCGTACTCATGGTAAAGGTGCTTTTTCCCGCCATAATCTTTAGTCGTTTTTTCACAAAACGGACAAAAAGTATAGGCTATACGCGTTTTAGCATGCCGTAATGCATCCTTATATCGTGTTATGACAGCTAATGCAGCATGATGCTGCGGCAATTGTTTTTTAGTAATACTGTATGGATTCTTCAATTTTACTCCTATCCATAATTTAAAAAATGCTTTATTTGTTAATTGAGACAAAAAATTTGCTATAAATACAGGGGATGACAATATTGCTATTGTAGCGTTATCATTAACACGTTCAATAAAAGAATTTAAGTCACTTATTATTGTGTCTATATTAGGTATATCTTCTAAAGAAGAATAATAGGGGAATTTAATATAATATACATTTTCTGTTGATATAGTTGAATCGTATAAATCTCCTATTGGTCTAATAGATAGTCTGTTTTCCAGTTCACTTAAATGCGACATTTATTCATCAAGTCTTTTTATATATTCAATCAACTTATCTAATTCATTATCACGAAAAGAAACAGTGCAATCACTATATTGGCAAATGGTTTTTAGAGCAGACTGTCGGGCGAAATTTCCTGCACCGTCAATTACATACGCTATTTTATGACCTTTAGTATGTAACAGTTCTTGTCTTGATTGTGCTTGCCCTGCTTTTCTTTCTATCGTACTATTTGTTGTAACTTGGAAGCTAATTTCCACTGCACAATAATTTCCTTTAGGGGATTTTACAACAATATCAACAGACAGAGCAGTACGTTCATTTTGGCTAACATTAGGAAGATGATCTTTATTTATACGCCATTCTGGTAATTTTTCTTCTAAATATCGTTTTACGTATGTTTGAGCTAATTGTCCTAATGTATTAGCTGTAGCTCCACCTGTTATTCGACTAACCCAAATATATCTTTGTTTAACAAACAATTCTAACTCTGTAGTTTTACCTAACATTGAACCTAGTACACATTTATTACTAATATCTACAGGAAGTTCTTTATTAACAGTGGTAGCACCTCCAAATAATAGTAGCATACAAACATCTTCCATTACAGGATTTAAACTAACTTCTTTACCAAGACCTTTACCATCTACGCATAATAATTTGTTGCTCCAAGATTCTTTTGCTGTCAAAGTTTGAAATTTATATGAATAGTTTTGTCCTTCCCATCTGAAATTTAAAAACTCATCGAAAATTAGTGGTAACACTTTTTTTAAACGCATTAATGTTTCTCCACCTATGTCAGCCAAAACCATTAGATGCTTTAAAAAAAGATTTCCTGATAAAGATTTAGTTGCTAATAATGTTTGTTTCCATATAAATGGATTTGCATCTGATATATTTAATAAACTAATGAATTTGTCTTGTGTCTCTATTAGTTTAGGAATAATACTAATATCTTTTTCTTGAACAGCTATTTCAGCTGGCCAAAATTTGATCGCATTTTTCTCTAAGTCATCTATATTTCTCATTCTACATTATTTTGTTCTTCTGCAAATTTAGTTTTTTTCTATATATCCAACTAATTCTTCTAACAAATGAACTAAGACTTCATTATTTTCCAATCTTTTGATATTATAACGATTCTAAGGCTTCCTGTTTGACGTAGCATTAATTAACATTTGAGCTTTTGTATCAAAGTAGCGATTTATTTTCAAGGCATATCACTTTACGTTAATAAATTATAGCCTATGTCCCTTTATCTTCTTCTTTTGAGGTATTGGCATTTATTCTTCGCAATTAGATGAAAAATCTGCTCTTGATGAAATAAAAGAAATGAATGTATCGGATGTTTGGTTATTATTTCCTTATTTTCAAGAATACTCGAGAACAAGCTCCCTTGATCTCTATCTTGATTAATTTCTGTTTCTCTTTTACTGGATTGAATATTTTGTTCTTCTAATCTAAGTTGTTTAGATATAGTGCTATTTCTCATTGTATTCTGGAAATCAAATAATTCTGTATGTCGGCAATGTAGCAAAATAGTTTATCAAATTCTTGTTCTGCTTGTTGAAACAGATTTACACGATCAAAGCCACCTTTGATAATCTCGTTCTTGATATTCTTATGATTGGTAAGTGGTAATAGCTTTTCCTTGTTTAATTGATCTTTCCAGCTCACTATCAAATGACAGTGTATATTTAGTTTATTGACTGATATAGTTCTTTATATTCATAATCCTCATTCTCTGAAATTTGAAATTGATGAAGCCACTCTACACCACCATCAAATGTAGCAATATAACTATCAAGTGAAACGGCTATTTTCTGCTACCTACCAGAAAAAGGGAATTCCTGATAATCAAATATCATCAGGAATTCCCTTGATTTTTTATTGTTTTGGTGATCCGCTTGGGGCTCGAACCCAAGACCCCAACATTAAAAGTGTTGTGCTCTACCAGCTGAGCTAGCGAATCTAACCTTGTTGCTTTTTGTAAAAGCGTTGCAAAGGTAGAACTATTTTTTCTTTTTGCAAAATTATATATCCATAAAAAATATGTTAAATAATATCTTTCATTCTTGTGTCTCTTCCGAGACACAAGAGTCAGTAGGAGAATCTGGCGGCTCGACAGAATCGTCTCCTATCACATAACGCTGATAATAAGACAGACACAACGTTGTTAACGGAAGAGCGATAATCATACCGACAAAACCGAGTAATGTACCCCAAATAGAAAGCGAGAGCAAGATAATAGCGGGATTCAATCCTGTGACCTTACCCATAACCCGAGGAACGATAAACACATCTTCGATAATCTGGACTATGATAAAGACCAATATACAAGCACCGAACAGCAACCAGAAATTAGTTCCGGTATCGGATGCCGAAACAAGACATAACAGGATCGTCGGAATAATACCGATAAGCTGCAAATAGGGAACCATATTCAATACCCCGATGAACAGCCCCAATACGATAGCCAACGGCAACCCCACAATCAAGAAACCTATACTGAATAAGATACCTACCAAACCGGCGACCAACGCCTGTCCCCGGAAATAACGGTTCATACTCTCCTCTATATCGTTTCCTATCGAGACGAGCATAGGCCGGTATTTTTGCGGTATCATACGCTGGAACCCACACAATATCCTGTCATAATCGAGCAATATAAAAACTATATACAACAGCACGACCAGCCAGCTCACGATATTGATGATTTCGCCTACCGAACCGGTGATGAAGCCCCAAGCCCCGGAAAAACTCTCCTCGATAATCGAGAGCCATTGTTCCCGACTCAATAATCCCGATAGCTCGGAAAAATTAATATTATCACGAATAAAATCATGTACGGCTTGCGGGACGAAAGGTATACTCGAAGAATTGTAAACATACTCGCTCAACAATTCCCTCATATGAGCAATCTCATCGATAATCGACGGTAGAAACAACACACACAACAAAGATATGGTTATCAACACTTCCAGAAAAGCCAAAGTGATGGCCACTACCCTGCCTTTCAATTTAAACACCCGCTTGTTATACACGACCAACGGGTTGAGCATATAGGCGACTATCCATGCTACAAGAAAAGGAAGCAAGGCGCCCCGAAGTATGTAAACCAAATAGAACAATCCCACGACGGAGACTACACCGAATAGAATACGGATAACACGGTCGAACGTGTATGGTTGTCGGTCTACCATGACTATAACGATTTTAATTATACCCTACATAACAAATATTCGCGGTTCGAGTTTAATCCGAGTGTTCTTTATCCTCTCGGGCTTGCATCTCCTGCAAATAACATCGGCGGCACAAAGGCTGATATTCGTTTTTCTCTCCCAAAAGCACCCGTTTGTCGTTATCGACTAAACGATAGGAATAATTTGCCAAATGCCCACATTTCACACAAATGGCATGGACTTTATATACATCGTCGGCTATCGACAATAACGAAGGCATAGGTCCGAAAGGAACTCGACGGAAATCCATATCCAACCCGGCGACAATCACCCTCGTCCCGTTATTAGCCAATTCGGAACAAACCTCGACAATACCTTCATCGAAAAATTGCGCCTCATCGATTCCTACGACATCGACCCCCGATGCCATCAACAATATACTGTGAGAATTATCGACCGGAGTGGAAAGGATAGAAGTACTGTCATGCGAAACGATATTCTCCTCGGAATAACGCACGTCGATGGCCGGCTTGAATATCTCTACTCTCTGACGGGCTATCTTGGCTCTTTTCAAACGGCGTATCAGCTCCTCCGTTTTGCCTGAAAACATAGACCCGCAGATCACTTCTATACTCCCCCTACGGTTTGTCTCATAATTACTTTCGGTCAAAACCATAATTACATTATATCTATTTTAATATTTTCAACAAAAGTAAAAAGATAGTTCGATTTTGGCAACCTTTCCCAAACTATTTCTCCCAAGAGAAAAACAGAATCGCCATGTAAACAGAATCGCTTTTTCCTTTGGCTTATCTTTTCTCCGATAAATACAAGACAAAATACAGTTCGGTAAAAAAGAGAAAAACACCCGTTTTTCACATCTCTGCATTCACCTTTCACTATCTTTGTAACTACGAAGATAGAATACGATTCGGCATAGTCAAATCGGAAATACGATTTCCGTTTGTCTCTGTACTCACCTCTCGCTATCTTTGCAACGAATGCAACAGACAAAAACAATGGCAAAACGAATACAATGGCAAAACGAATCTTATTATTTTTTCTCATATTCAGCGCATTACCGGTCATAGCCACCACGCAGCAGATTATCGATAAATTCGTATCCGACCCGGATTTTATTCCGTCGTCGATAGGGATTTGCATTACCGATGTCAAAACGGGAGAAACTATCGCCTCTTATAACGAACGACAAGCCATCATTCCGGCATCGACGATCAAAGTTATTACGACCGCTACGGCTCTGCGATTGTATCGTCCCTCATTCTGTCTATACACGACAGTGGGACACACCGGAACAATTGACGAAACAGGAACTTTACACGGAGACCTTGTGATACACGGCGGCGGAGACCCGTCCTTAGGCTCGGCATACCGTTGTCGCCACACCGAAGATTTCATCGACCAAATCATACAAAGAACTCTGTCCAATCACATCAAATCGATCGAGGGTCGCATAGTTGTCGATAATTCCTTATTCGACGAGCCTGCCATCTCTCCCAAATGGATGGTAGAAGATATAGCTTGGGATTACGGCACAGGCTGCCATGCTTTTTCATACAAAGACAACCGAATAGAGATAAACCTGCGATACAATGGAAAATCGTATGACGTAACCGGAGTCAATCCGCCTAACCGTTTTGTTGTCGAGACCAGTTTGACAAAAGGTGAAAAAGAAAATATCACAGTCAAGTGTGAAAACAACCGATACACGATTTCGGGAACTATTCCCAAAAGAAAAGATCGATACCGCCTCTATTTGTCGATAGCCCGACCGGATAGCCTATTCATAACAGATTTACAAGAAAAATTTCAAACAGCGGGAATAGAGGTCAAAAACTCCAATCTTGGTCAACTCCCGGAAACGACATGGTTTCACTATCCGTCCGACTATCTCGGAGATATAGTACACAGCCTGAATGTACGCAGCGACAACCTGTATGCCGAAAGCGTACTCCGACTTTTGTCTCTGTCGGTTCATGAGAAAGGGAGCGCAGAAAAAGGTATCGACATAATCCGTAAATACTGGCAAAATTACGAAGCCGACTCTCTCGAACTATTCATGTACGACGGTTCGGGATTGGCTCGCAACAATAAAGTTTCAGCCAAATATCTGAATTGCGTCCTCAAAGAAACAGCCCGAGACTCACTGATTGGAGAGTATTTCGTGCAAACGCTTCCTTTGGCGGGAAAAGAAGGCTCTGTCGCCACATTTATGAAACATGGAGAACTGCCCGGCGAACTACGGCTGAAAAGCGGAAGCATGAGCGATGTACACGCCTACGCCGGATATTACACGACTCCCCAAAACCGATATGCGATAGTCGTCATGATCAACAACTATACATGCACGAGGGCTCAATTGAAACAAAAAATATCCGCTCTGTTGACTCAGGTTCTTTCTAAAAAAGAGTAATACCGACTAAAAAACTTTCACACGATACACGCATCTATCATTTTATCATTATTTTTGTGAAATAACTAAATGTATATGTTATGCTTCGAGATAGTCGTATCGTACACATCATAGACCTGTTAGGAGAGTTGAGGGATCTCTTGCTTGTCATCGATCAAGCGGGAGATACGGCTCCTGCCATACTGTTGAAATTGGCAAAAGAAAAAGCCGAAGAAATTACACGATCGACCCGTGAACTTCGACAGCCTGAATTTTGGGACGGAATACTTCGCTACGATCCCTTCACATCGGTCAAGACAACGACACACGAAGATGCGATTCCAAGCATGGAAAATCCCCTCGAAAAAGTCGGCGAACCCGTATCTTCTCACATCACCGACGAAAACATAATCCCCATAGAAAAGCAATCCGAAGAATCCGGTGAAGAACTGGACACGGACAATAATATCGCCGATACGGAAGATTATTCAGAAAGTCCGATTATAGAGACTAACGAACCCGCCCACGAAAACGATACCGAAGAAAATGAAGAAGAAAACGACACGCTCTATCCGTGGAAAAAATTGAATGGGGAAGAACTATCGGCTGTACAAGACGAAAACGATGACGAGTACGAAGACTCCAACGAATTTGACGAAGACCTGGAAGAAGACTATGAGGAGCCCGATTTATATGAGGAAGAAAATACGGAAGAAATCATCGAAGAAGAGGAACCTGCAACTCCCGTAACTCTCGAAGAAGCCCTTCAACGTCAACAAGCCAAAGAGCTCCGTAAGGCATTAAGTTTGAACGACCGGTTCAGATTCCGTCGGGAACTCTTCGGCAACAGCGATATCCGTATGAACGAAACGCTATCTCTGATAGATGCCATGCAGTCATACGAAGAAGCAGAAGATTACATTTTAAATGACTTGAATTGGGACGTAGAGAACCCCGACGTCGCCGAATTCATGAAAATCGTACAAAAACATTTTTTATAGCAGTATGGCAAAACTGTATGTAGTACCCACCCCGGTGGGAAATCTCGAAGACATGACATTTAGGGCTATCTCCGTTCTGCGAGAAGTAGATTGTATCTTGGCGGAAGACACCCGCACAAGCGGCATATTATTGAAACACTTCGATATACACACTCGCATGCAGTCCCACCATAAATTCAACGAGCATCAAACCATCGAAGGAATCGTCTCCCGGATAGAAGGAGGAGAAAACATAGCTCTTATTTCGGATGCCGGTACTCCGGCCATCTCCGACCCCGGGTTCCTTTTGGTAAGAGAGTGCCGACGAAGAGATGTCACCGTCGAATGCCTGCCCGGAGCGACAGCCTTTGTGCCGGCATTGGTAGCATCGGGGTTGCCGAATGAAAAATTTTGTTTCGAAGGATTCCTTCCTCAAAAGAAAGGCCGAGCTACACGACTGGCCGAATTGGCGGAAGAACCACGCACAATCGTTTTTTACGAGTCCCCGTTTCGTCTGCTCAAAACGCTCATTCAATTCAAAGAAACTTTCGGGGGAGAAAGAGCGGCATCGGTAAGTCGTGAAATTTCCAAAATACACGAAGAAACCGTACGGGGAACAATCGACGAATTGATAACTCATTTCTCGGAACACGAACCGAAAGGAGAAATCGTCGTTATTATAGCAGGAGCTCCCGACAAACCCAAAGAGAAAAAAAAGGAAAAGTACCCTAAAAGCGATACCTATCTATAAATTTAATTTTAACGATTATGAAAAAGGCTATTACAGCTGCTATCGCAGCATCAGTTTTAATGATTGGCTGTACGAACCAATCGACCGAAGTAAGGAAACTTCAAGCAGAAAATGACTCACTGCTCAGAGTCAACACCCAAACGACTGCGGATTTCAACGAAATGATCCAGCTGATGAATGAAGTCGAAGATGGATTTCGGCAAATAAAAGAGGCCGAAAACTATTTGGTAACACAAAAAGATGCCAACGGAGAAGTATCCTTGACTACCCGGGAACAAATCAAAAACGATATGACACTGGTCGCCGAGACTTTGCAAAAAAACAAAGAACGTTTGGATAAACTCCAAAAGCAGCTCAATCAAAACAAAAACCAATCGGCTGCCCTGCAAAAAACAGTGACTCGTCTCCAAAACGAAATCGAGGAAAAAACACAACTCATAACCTCTTTACAAGAATCTTTGGCTAAACGCGACGTACGCATCGCCGAATTGGACGAGGCCGTAACGAATCTGACCGGTCAGGTAGAGCACCTCACTACTGAAAACGAGCAGCAAAAAGAAGTGCTCATGACCCAAGACGAGGCTCTTAATACGGTATATTACGCATTGGGCACGAACAAAGAGTTGAAAGAACAAAAAATTGTCGAAGGCGGAGGTCTGTTCTCTTCGAAAAAAGTAATGGAAGGAGAATTTAATAAAAACTACTTCACGGCAGTCGATATGCGCAAATTACACGACATACCTTTCGACAGTAAAAAAGCAAAACTATTGACCAATCACCCCGAAGGCACATACGAACTTCAAAAAGATAACGAAGGTTATTTGACCTTAGTAATCACCAACCCGGATAGCTTTTGGAGTCTGAGCCGCTATCTGGTTGTCGAGCTCAACTAATCGAATACGAATCCCATTCCCCCGACGAGGCCAGAGGTATCGCCT